>Ga0268278_1002067_pt1 | contig 10880 bp, 9 predicted proteins | sample saktaG_3_FD_190135 | JGI IMG/M metagenome (GOLD analysis project Ga0268278, IMG submission 190135) | Saline water microbial communities from Sakinaw Lake, British Columbia, Canada - sak_2010_1_5_55m | ecosystem: Environmental > Aquatic > Non-marine Saline and Alkaline > Saline ... | reverse complement strand
CGCCAGTTTGCTTCTTATGAATATAATCAAATTCGACAGCCTTCGTAAGAGTTTCCCGATAGGAAACCTGGGGCGCATTAACTTCCAGGTTCACACCATATTCTCTTCTGATTCTTTCGATATAGATATTTAGATGCAGTTCGCCCATTCCATGCACAATTGTTTCATTGGTTTCTTCATCCACATTTGCCTTGAAAGTTGGATCTTCTTTAGTAAATCTGGATAATGCTTTAGCAAGTTTCTCCTGATCCTTGCTGTCTTTAATTCCCACAGCAAAGGATATTATTGGTTTGGGAACGAATGACTGGCGCATCGTAAAATTATTATTTCCGCTATTGAAAGTATCTCCCAAAGCGCAGTCTATGCCAAACAACGCCACTATGTCACCGGCGCTGGCACTGGTAATATCTTCCATATTATCAGCATGCATTTTCACCAGGCGGCCTACTTTTATTTTATTGCCGGTTCGGGCATTAAGCAGATTTGAGCCTTTTGCTATTGTGCCCTGATAAATCCGTATATAGGTAAGTTGCCCATATTGTTGACTTTCCAATTTGAAAGCCAGCGCAACAACCGGCAGATGAGGATCAGATACAAGTTCTACGCTTCTCATGTCATCGTCTATATCTCGGGCTGTGTTTACTCTTTCAGTTGGATCGGGAAGATAGCGTACCACGGCATCGAGTAGCAATTGAACTCCTTTGTTTTTGTAAGCAGAGCCGATAAATACAGGCGTTAACTTCATAGAAATGGTAGCTTTTCTTACTGCCGCATAGATCATTTCTTCAGTTTCATTTCCATCCAGAAAAGCTTCTGCCAGTTCATTGCTGAACATGGAAACAGCATCGATCAACGTTTCGCGCATTTCTTCGGTTTTTGCTTTAAATTCTGCAGGGATTTCTGTCTCTTTAACCTGTTCGCCATTAGGACCGGTAAAGTATCTGGCTTTACGGGAAACGAGATCGATTATGCCTTCAAAGTTTTCTTCCAAACCGATCGGGATCTGCATTAGAACTGCATTATGATCCAGTTTTTCACGAAGTTGGTCTTTAATTTTTTCAGGATCAGCACCGGTTCTGTCCAACTTGTTGATGAAAGCGATATGAGGAACCCTGTAGCGTTTCAATTGTCTATCCACTGTGATGGATTGCGACTGCACTCCGCTCACGCCACAGAGAACAAGTATAGCTCCGTCCAGCACTCGAAGGGCATTTTCTACTTCGATCGTAAAATCAATATGTCCCGGAGTATCGATCACATTAAGATCGTAGCCTTCCCATCTCACGTTTGTTGCAGCGGACGCGATCGTGATGCCGCGTTCTTTTTCCAGTTCCATGGAATCCATGGTTGCGCCAATTCCATCTTTTCCGTGTACTTCACCGATTCTGTATATTTTGTTGCAATAATATAGAATTCGTTCCGTTAAAGTAGTTTTTCCGGAATCAATATGAGCACTGATGCCGATATTTCTAACTTTTTTAATATCCATTCTTTTCCTTCAAATTTAATAAATAAAATTTATCTTTTAACTGGCGTTCCCAGCCCGACGCCAAAAGAGTATTATGACATATTTTATTGCTTGTTCCTGTTTCTCGTTCCCAAGTTCAACTTAGGTGCGAGGTGTGATGCAGAACTTGAGAACGGGGTGTGACGTAGAGCTTAAGAACGAGGTGTGAATTATATTTTTCTACATACTATTGATCGACATTTTCTCGATATCTTCGATCGATTCTGCAACCGCTTCCGAAAGCGTGGGATGTGCAAAAACGATTTTAAGCGCTTCATTGATAGTCATTTCAGACTGAATGAGGATACCACCCTCTGCGATGAGTTCTGTGGCTTGTGGTCCTATTATGTGCATGCCCACAAGCTTCTTACTTTGGGCATCTGCAATGGTTTTCACAAAGCCGAAGGTTTCTCCTAATCCAAGCGCTTTCCCGTTGGCAGAGAAGGGGAATTTCCCGATCAATATCTCTTTGTATTTCTCTTTTGCCTGTGCTTCAGTGAGTCCGACAGAGCCGATTTCAGGATTTGTAAACGTGCATCTTGGAATATTTTCATAACAGAGCGCATCGTTTTTTTCGTCAGTTCCCACGATCCTGTTTTTTATGATCTCTGCTGTAAGAAGTCCCTGTTTGCTGGCAGTATGAGCGAGCATCATTTTCGCAGTGACGTCCCCTATTGCAAAGATATTTTGATGATTCGTTTCAAAATTATTATTGATAGACAGTGCATTTCTTTCCATATTCATATCAAAATTTTTGCATTCAATATCGAACACAGGATCTCTTCCTACACTGAGTAGTACCTTATCAGTCGTGATTTCTTTGCCATTTGAGAGTGAGAGATGCAGCTCGCTGTTTACAGATTTCCAATTCTCAACAGCAGTATTTAGATGAATTTTAATGCCGGTTTTTTTCAAAGCCATTGCCAGGCGTTTGGATATTTCCTCATCTTCTGTGCTGATGAGCTTGGGAAGGAATTCAACGATCTGTACTTCCACGCCAAGTTGAGCAAAAATAGATGCAAACTCGCAACCGATCACACCACCGCCAACAATGCAAAGACGCTTGGGGAGTTGCGTTAGTTTCAGTACATCTTTTGATGAGAGTATATTCATCTCATCGATCTTGAACGCTGGAAGTTCTTTTGGTTTCGAGCCGGTTGCAATGATCACATAGGATGCTTGTATAGATTCGTTTTCTGTTGAGATGAGATAGGATTCCCCACTCTTCTCAATAACCTTCACAGATTCCTTTATGACTGGTATCTGGCGTTTTTTGAACAGGAACTCAAGCCCGGAAACAAGCTTTTCCACTACCTGGTTCTTTCGCTCGTATATCTTTGCATAATCAAATGATGGATTTTCAAGTGCAAGACCGAATTCTTCAACATGATGCAGCTCGGAGAACAGGTCGGCAACTTTTACCAGAGCTTTGGTGGGAATGCAGCCCCAGTTAAGGCACACACCGCCCAGCCGTTCTTTCTCGAAAACGACACAATCGATGCCGTATTGCTGAAGCCGTATCGCAGCAGCGTATCCACCCGGTCCCCCGCCGATGATCGCGACTGTATGTTTTTCCATGTTACGTTCTGTCCTTTAAATAATTTTGTGCATATTGTGAATAATGCTCTGCCAAGACAATGAGTTGGTTGTATTGTTCATCAGGAATTTCTTTTTTAAGCTTTGCAGGAGTGCCAAGTATGAGTGAGCGTGGAGGTGCTTTAAAGTTTGCAAGCACTACTGCACCTGCACCAACGATCGATCCTTCACCTATGACTGCGCCATCCCAGATGATCGCACCACTCCCGATCATGCAATTGTCCTCAATTGTGCAGCCGTGAAGTATGACATTATGTCCGACGGTGACATTTTTTCCGATATTAAGGGGAGCCGTATTCGTGGTAACATGCAGAACCGAATTATCCTGAATGTTGGTAGTCTCACCAATTTTAATGTAGTTCACATCTCCTCGTACGACCGCATTGAACCACACACTTACATGATCACCCAGAGTGACATCGCCGATTACTTTGGCCCCTTCTGCAATAAATACTTCTTTTCCAATTTTTGGCTCTTTTCCTAAATATTTGAGAATCATATATACTCCATTAATTTTTTATTAATCCAAAGGCATAACTGCCCTTTTGAATCAGTTTATTAAATCTGTCATCATTTACAGGAATTGACAAAAGCTGTTCAAGGTTTTCATCATCATTTTGCCAAGAATATTTCACTTCACCAACAAAAATTGTGTGATCTCCACTGCGAACTTGCGTAATAGTTTTGCATTCAAAATTAGCCACAGCATCAGCAAGAATAGGAATTTCTGTCAGCTTGCCACGTCTTGTTTTTATTCCAAATTCAGTAATTTTATCAACATTTCTTCCGGATTGCAAACCACACTGCATGGTCTGTTCAGCCATATTTATTGAGGGAACTGCGAGTACAAAGTTGCGGTTCTCCGACAAAATTTCGTGTGAATATCGAGTCAAACCAATTGAAATTGCAAACATTGGCGGCTTAATTGAAGTTCTCATAAACCATCCCAAAGTGATAATATTCGCAGGTCCGTCTTTTGGCATTGAGACTGCAAGTGCAAGCCGGGACGGTCTGTTCATACGTTTTACTGCATCGGAATTGTTACACTGTCTCATAGCAGTCCTTTCTTTTTTCTGAGGAAAAGTTCAGTTGCAATCAGAAGTATCGCAATCACGGCAAGATACCACTTTTTCCACAACTCAATATCCCGTGTTGTTTTAATGATAATTGTCTCCCGTTGAACATTCAGAATTTCTTCAAAATCGTCTGAAGATGTCAGTATTTCACCTTTTGTCTTTGAAGCAATATACTGCAAATACGCTTTTTGTATACCATGTGTACTTTGTTCTAATGTAAGCTTCTCAATGAGAAATTGCCCTTCGTCTTTATAAATATTTTTTCCGGATGTGGTTTCTGCTGAATAGGTGTATTTACCGGGTTTCAGATTTTGGATGACTGCTTCATAGGAATTGTCTTTCTCTAAAAGGAATTTTTCAGTGACCAATGAATCATTTTGAAATATGAGCAGTTTTATATTCTGTCCGTTTATACTATTCATTTTTTCATCAAAAAGATGTGCGGAGAATTTGATTGGTTCCCCCTCGAGGTAACTCATTTTATCGGAGGAACATAAAAATCTTTGTGAGATATCGGTATTCAGCAGCCATTGACCAATATTCATAATAAAGGAGTCAAACCACTGCTCATCGGGCTTTTCCCACATTTTCCATCTGAAGAAATCGTATCCTGACCATTGCAAGATGTGTCCTTGAAGATAGGACGAAAATGCAATAATTGGATTTTCTGAAACGATATCTGCGTTCAAAATTACTTCAGTATTCGGCTTCCTCTCATAGAAAAATGTGGTGACAGGAGGAAGTGCGTTCCAGAATGATGCAAGATCTTCGTCACGATTTACCAGGAATGTCTGATAATTTTTCATTTCGGAAGTCGGGATGACGGTCGTCTGAACTGTTTCTCGGAATCTTGTGGTTTGTAAAGGAAGGATACTATTCAATTCAGGATCAATCTTACCAATATAAAAAATATTGCCACCGCGGGAAACGAAACTTTCAATGCTTTCTATCATTGCTTTATCGAAATTGAATGTATCCGAGTTATGTAAAATAAGGACATCTGTATCACTAAGATTTTCAGGAAGGGAAATTGGTTCGTTGTCTTTAAAATAACCTTCTTTTCTTTGTACAAGCAGCGATGTTTTAAATCGTTCATTCTTCATAAAAGCTCTGTGAATAAAGGTTATATCCCAATTTAAAGAGGATGTGATCAAGGTAAATTGAGCTTTATCCTTAACCACGCTGATAAGAAATTCCCGGCTATTATTATCAAGAGTAAATTCTTGTTCATTCTGCAATTGCACCTGTGCAAAAAGCTTTTGATATCCAAGTTTTGAGGGCTTGTAAGAAAGTGTATATTGCCGTTCATTATTGCTTTTGGAGATCAACTTCTCTTCAAGTATCCGGTCATTTTCATCAAGAATAGATAACATAAATTGGACTGAATCAGGAAGTCCTGAAATTCGACATGAAATTTCTGTTTCAGTATTCAAAAATACCGGATTATTTACCAGAATTTCATCAAGGGAAACGTCCGTCAGTTCTATATCTTTGCCTAAAAGAACCGGAAAAACAGGGAATTGAAGCTCATCCACGTAGGGATATGAATTGTTGTTGTGCTGCAGTCCATCAGAGATAAGGATGACATCAGATATATTTGTAAATTTGGAATCATTCTGCAGTTCTTTTAATGCTAAAAATATGTCAGTAGTTGTGGAATCCTGCTGGAGACCGTTGCTAAAATAAATAGTTTTATAGTCAAATCCGTGTTCATTCAAAAAAGCATTAAGTTCGAGCTCCCAGCGCTGTGCTGCATGTGATTTTGTCTCATCGGAATTTAATGGCTGAAGCATACTCGCACTGGAATCAACCAGTATGATTGTCGTTGGATCAACTTTTTTTGTGCGGGAAAAATGGAGAGTTGGATTAAAAATAAGAAGGATCACTATTGAAAAGAAGAGGAATCTCAATATTCCAAGAATAAATTTAAGATTGTTACTTATCGGTGGATTTGTAATTCTATAATAAAAAAAGATAAGAATTCCGCAGAGAAAAATGAGAAGTAATGCCAACACGTTCATTTATTTAGCTTGTTCTGAAATTTTTTGAGAAGATTGCGAGCAGCTTTCTGTTCAGCAGCTTTTTTTGATTTCCCGTTCCCTCTTGAAGAGTACTTATTCCCTATCGAGACTTTGGTATAGAACTTTTTTTGATGTTCAGGACCAGCTTCTTTTACTATTACATACACCGGATTTTCTGCAAATTCAGTATGACAAAATTCCTGGAGAATGCTCTTATAATTTTGAAGATCAGTATGAGCAATCAACACATCAAAATTTGAAAGAATAAGATTCTGTAATACGTATTTGGCTTCACGGTATGAGCTATCAAGAAATATGGCGCCAAAGATAGATTCCATCGTATCTGCGGTAAGTGAAGAACGTTTCTGGTGTGTGAGCTTGATCTCATCTTCCTTTACGAGGATGTATTTTGCCAGCCCGATCTCAAGAGCTTTTTTGTTCAAATAAACCTTGCTGATCACTTTTGAGCGTTTTTTTGTGAGAAATCCTTCATCTTTATCATGATAAGTTTTGAAAAGGTATTCCGTAATGGCAAGTTCCAGAACCGAGTCTCCGAGAAATTCCAATCGTTCTGCAATCGAATGTTCGCTTTCTTGATCGTAAATTGATTTATGGATGAGGGCAGCTTCTAAAAGGGCGGAGTTCTTGAAAAAATAGTTAAGTTTTTCTTCTAACTGCGGAAGTGATTTCCTCCACTTTTCGATTTTTTGGGGGTCCGCTTGAGGATTAAGAACAATGTTATCATACTCATTCATCATATCGCTTGAAAACCAGTGTCGCATTGTGACCACCGAATCCAAAAGAGTTTGAGATGGCATATTCGATTTTTAGAGGAATTGTTCCTTTTGGGTTGTAATCCAGGTCGCATTCCGGGTCGGGATGTGTGAGATTAATGGTGGGGTGTATTTTTTGATCCTGAATGGATTTTATAACTATAATAGATTCCAGTGCACCTGCAGCGCCAAGTCCGTGTCCAAGCATTGATTTACTCGAATTTATTTTCACCTGGTATGCGTAATCCCCGAACACAGTTTTTATCGCCTTAGTTTCACCCTTATCATTAAGAGGTGTGGATGTGCCGTGAGCATTTATATATTGGACATCTTCGGGAGTAATACCAGCATCAGAGAGTGCATTGCTCATCGAGTGAGCACCACCTTCTCCGCCCGGGGCAGGCATGGTGATATGGAACGCGTCACAGGTTGCTCCATAACCGACCATTTCTCCGTATATAGTTGCTCCACGAGCTTTTGCATGCTCATATTCTTCCAATATAAGCGATGCAGCGCCTTCTGCAAGGACAAATCCGTCCCGCTCTTTATCAAAGGGGCGGCTGGCGGTTTCGGGTGAGTCATTACGAGTGGATAATGCACGCATAACAGAAAAGCCGGAAAGAGTAAACCTTGTCACTGCTGCTTCTGATCCAACTGCAATTACTGCATCTGCAGCGCCATATTTGATCGCTCTGTATGATTCTCCGATAGCGTTTGCACTTGATGTGCATGCTGAAGTAACATTGAAATTAATGCAACGTGCATTGTATTTGATCGCGATTCGTCCCGCTGCAATATTCGATATCATCATAGGTATGAAGAAGGGACTTATCCTTTTAGGTCCACGTTCAAGAAAGACTTGCATTTGATGTTCAAAAGTTTGTATTCCGCCAATACCAGTTCCTGAAATAACGCCTAATTTGTCTTGGTCAACCTGTCCTTCAATACCGGAACTTTCCATCGCTTGTGTAGCAGAAGCTATAGAAAGATGGCAGTAACGATCCATTCTTCTTGCTTCTTTGAGATCGATATAATCCAAAGGATCGAAGTTATTGACCTGACCTGCGATCTTCGATGGAACATCTTCAACGTCAATACCTTCTGCAAGTGCAATGCCGGATTTTCCTTCGCAGAGTTTTTTCCATGTATCATTAACGTTTAAACCGAGGGGATTAATTGTACCAATACCAGTGACAACCACTCTTTTTAACTTCATGCGATAGTGTCCTTTCCGATAGCTGGTGGATAGAATGTACCCCACACACAGTTTTACCTGTATGTGGGGTTATGGATTATTCGTTTAATTTTTTGTCGAGAAATTCGATAGCAGTGCCTACGGTTGTAAGCTTTTCTGCATCTTCATCAGGAATTTCAATGTCAAATTCTTCCTCGAATTGCATGATTAACTCGACAGTATCAAGAGAATCCGCACCAAGGTCTTCAATAAAGCGTGCGTCTAATGTTATTTCATCTTCGGTTGCACCCAGTTGTGTTGCGATGATTCCTTTGACTTTTTCTTTGATGCTTTCGTCCATTGTTTTCTCCTTTGATTTAAGGTTTCTTTTATATCATTCCACCATCTATTATTATCGTCTGTCCTGTTATATAATCAGCATCTTCACTGCTGAGGAAGAGCACAAGTTTGCCCACATCCTCCGGAGTGCCAAAACGTTTGAGCGAGATGTTCTCAAGATATTTCAGCTGGATCTCTTCAGGAAGAGCATCTGTCATTGCTGTTCGGATAAAGCCAGGAGCTACTGCATTAACATTGATATTTCTGGAAGCAAGCTCCTTTGATACGGATTTTGTAAAAGCGATAATTCCGCCCTTTGATGCAGCATAGTTTGCCTGACCAAAATTTCCGATAAAGCCAATCACGGAGGATACATTCACGATCTTTCCATGACGTTGTTTCATCATATATTTGGCTGCTTTTTGTGTGCAGATAAAAGTGCCTGTAAGGTTTACATTTATCACTTTGTCCCAATCAATTTTTTTCATGCGGATGAGCAGTGTGTCCGCAGTAATGCCTGCGTTATTAATTAGAATATCTATTGAGTTGAATTGCTCATAGATATCCTTCATCATGTTTACGACTTCTTCTTCGGAAGTGATGTTACATTGATATCCGGCAACTTTCAAGCCTTCTGAAATGAATTCCTGAACGGTTGCATCAATATCTTTCTGAAGTATATCAGCGATCACAACCTGTGCTCCCTGTTCGGCAAACAATCGTGCAATACTTTTCCCGATTCCACGAGCGCTGCCGGTGATGAGTGCTATTTTTCCGTCAAATCTATTCACAGATTCATCCTATAAATTTTTGAATGCAGTGATGACCATTTCTGCATCCTCAAGGGTGTTGATCGTATATCTGTTCGTGTCTGCATTTATAGCTTTTATCATGCCGGACACCACACGTCCCGGACCAAATTCTATAAAAGTATCAATACCGTTTTCGCACATATATTCAACTGATCTCACCCATTGAACAGGAGAAATAATTTGCTGTGCTAAATTGTCAATAATTTCATCTTTATGTTTTTCCGGTTGTGCAGCATAGTTGGAAATGACTGGTATTACTGCATCAGAAAAATTGCACTTTTTCATTTCTTCATTCAGCCACTCGGATGATTTATGTATAAGTGGTGAATGAAAAGCCCCGCCAACGACGAGTTCGACTACGCGTCTTGCACCGGTTTCTGTGCATTTATCCATCACTTCAGCTACAGCTTTGCTCTCTCCGCTGATCACAGTCTGAACAGGGGTGTTAAAATTTGCTGCAACGACAATTCCTGAACTTTCTTTGCAGAAACCAATGATCATTTCAGCATCAAGACCAAGGATGGCTGCCATTTTGAATGGCACACCCCTACTTGCCTCGATCATGAACTCGCCGCGTTTATGCACAAGATAGAGTGCATCGAGCCAATCAAGTGAGCCGGCAGCAACGAGAGCGGAGAATTCTCCTAAGGAATGTCCCGCAGTACAAGCTGGAATAATATCTATATGATCTTTGAAATAATTGTAGGCAACAACACTGTGGAGTAGAATTGCAGGTTGGGTGTTATGGGTTTTCTTTAACTCATCCTCGGGACCTTCAAACATAATGTGTGTGAGGTTATACCCAAGTTTTTCGTTAGCTTCGTCAAAAAAATGTTTATATTCAGGAAGCTCATAGAATTCTCTAGCCATTCCGACATATTGAGCACCTTGACCGGGAAAAACAAAAGCAATATTTCTCTTTATCATTTAATACCTCAAAAGTACGCTTCCCCAGGTAAGTCCGGCGCCAAAGGCGTCGAGTACAATTAGATCACCACGTCGAACACGCCCGTCTTCTACTGCTTCGGCAAAAGCAAGTGGGATACTGGCAGAGGATGTGTTACCATATTTTTCAATATTTATTATGACTTTCTGTGGAAGAAGATGGATTCGTTTTGCTGTTGCGTCAATGATACGAAGGTTTGCCTGGTGAGGAATAAGCCAATCAAGATCATCGCCTGTAAATCCGTTTTTTTCTAGGATTTTCACTGCTGCATCCCCCATGGATTTTACGGCTATCTTGAATATCTTATTTCCTTCCATATACAAAGTGTGCATATTTTGTTCTACCGTTTCTTTTGATGTTGGATTGCGAGAACCACCACCTCTTATAATAAGCAGATCACCATAACGCCCATCTGAAGAAATATACGTATCGATAATTTCCGAGATTTCTCCCTTATGTGCTTGAGTAACTATCGCAGCACCGGCACCATCGCCAAAAAGTACACAGGTATTTCTGTCGGTCCAATTAGTGATCTTTGTAAGTAGTTCTACTCCTATAACAAGTGCATTTCTCGCAGATCCATTCTGTATAAACTGCTTTGCAACTGTCAGGGCATAAATAAATCCAGTACATCCT
>Ga0268278_1002062_pt1 | contig 10897 bp, 3 predicted proteins | sample saktaG_3_FD_190135 | JGI IMG/M metagenome (GOLD analysis project Ga0268278, IMG submission 190135) | Saline water microbial communities from Sakinaw Lake, British Columbia, Canada - sak_2010_1_5_55m | ecosystem: Environmental > Aquatic > Non-marine Saline and Alkaline > Saline ... | reverse complement strand
TTTAGGTAAATTGAGAAGAATTTTTTACCCTCAAGACAAAAAACAAATTCCAAGCGATTTAAAAAAATATCTGAGTCCAAGAACATTAGCAGTTTGGTATATGGATGATGGATATTTTTATTCAAGAGATAATGATTGCCATCTTTATCTCGGTAGAGTAAGTAGAGAAGAAGCAGAAAATGTTTCTCAAACTATATTAGATTTATTTAATTTATCTAATAAAGTTGTAGATAAGAAAATAAAAGGATATGTCATTTATTTTTCTCCTAAAATAGCAAAAAAGCTAAAAAAATTATTGAAGAAATATATTATTCCTCAATTTAATTATAAATTTCCTTCTGACCCCGTAACGACTGATTCGCTAGCCCAAGCGAAGAGATAGTGGGTGCTCAATATTTGAGAATTAAACCATTATCATACGCCGTCTCCTGATGAAAAGATATCAGGATGAAGATATAGTCTATGCTTAAATAAAAGTATGAACAGGCTAATAGCGTCTAAGAGTCCCTATCGACGACGCTGTTTGGCACCTCGATGTCGGCTCATCCTATCCCGGGGGTGGAGAAGCTCCCAAGGGTTTGGCTGTTCGCCAATTAAAAGGGTACGCGAGCTGGGTAAGTGGAAATGAGCCCAGTTGAAACTGACTAATAACGATGAAGTCCATTTGATTATTATGGTATAATAATATATATGGGTAATATCGTGGGAAGACAAAATTGTAAAATTTTGTCCCCGTAACGACTGAGTCGCTTTAGGCGACGAGGCGGTAGGTACTCAATATTTGAGAATTAAACTATCGCAATACGTCAGTCCTGATATTATATCAGGAAAGTTATAGTCTGTACTGTTAGTAATAACAGAGTTATATGTCAGACCGGCGTGAGCCAGGTTGGTCCCTATCTGCCGCAGGCGTTGATGCTTGAGGGAAGTTGTCCATTGTACGAGAGGATCCGGATGAACAAACCTCTGGTGTACCAGTTGTTCCGCCAGGAGCATTGCTGGGTAGCTAAGTTTGGACGGGATAAGCGCTGAAAGCATATAAGCGCGAAGCCTCTCCCAAGATTAAGCATCGTAGATTTGTAGAAGATGACTACATTGATAGGCTCTAGGTGTAAGTCCCGCGAGGGATTAAGCCGAGGAGTACTAATAAATCATTTTACCCTGTACATTTTGTATAGAAAAATTTTAAGATTCAAGTCATTAATCTGGTGGTAATACTGGCATTGTTCCACCTGTTCCCATTCCGAACACAGAAGTGAAATATGCCAAGGCCGATGATAGTGGCTTTGCTGCGAAAGTAGGTAGCCGCCAGTTTAATGGCTTGAATCTTTATGATAAAAACCTTATACTTACAGTATAAGGTTTTTGTTATGAATAAACGTATAATTAAACAGTTGATTATTGCTTTGATGTTTTTGGTTATTTTGACCTGTATTGTTTTTTTGGTTTATTATTTTAAAAAGCCAGAACCTTCTTGTTTTGACGGCATTAAAAATCAAGAAGAAAAGGAAATTGATTGCGGGGGTCCATGTATTTCATGTGAATTAGTCAATATAGAGCCCTTGAGAGTTTTATGGGCTAAGGCCATTTCCAATAAAGCTGGTTTTTATGATCTAGCGGCTGAAATTAAAAATCCAAACCAAAATTACGGTAGTGGAAATATTGATTATAAATTTGAACTTTATGATTATAATGATAATCTTGTTTCCGAATATTCTGAAACAACTTTTATATTGCCAAATCAGTCAAAATATCTTATTAAAACAAAAATAAAAAATGACAATTCAATTTATAGGGTAAATATTAATTTTATTGATGTTCAATGGGAAAAGCCACTTGATTATCATCCTTTTGAATTTGCTGTTCAGCAGAAAGAATATTACTTTTTAGACGATGAGTCATTGGGAGTTAGTCAAGCCAAGGCTGTTTTGGTCAACAAGACAAATTTTGATTTTGAAAAAATAGATATCGATGTATTATTATTTGATTCTCTAAATAATTTAATAGCTGTTAATAATACCGAAATAAGAACTTTGCCAGTTAATCAAGAGCGCGATTTTGTTGTTACTTGGTTTGACAAGATAGACGGCCAAGTTTCTTTTGTAGAAATTGAGCCGGAAACAAATATTTTTGACCCTGATAATTATATACCTAGAGGAATAAATGGCATTGAAGAATTTCAGGAATACTAATAAATAATCAATTATCAATAACCAATAATCAATCAATAATCAATGATTATTTAAAAATTGAAAATTCATTGATACTTGATACTTGACACTTGATAATTTTTGCATTTATGTTTTCTCATCTGCGAAAACTTGATTGGCAATTGATATTTATTGTCCTACTTCTGTCAGGAGTAGGGCTTTTAACTATTTATGGAATTGGCTCTCCTGAATCATCAATATTTTTTAAAAAACAGCTTTTATTTATCTGCTTCGGTTTTGTTATAATGATCGGCTTGAGCTTTTTTGACTACAGGATATTTAAAAACTATTCATCTATTTTAATTATCCTTTATGTTATTTCGTTACTTGCTTTATTCCTTGTTCTTTTCTCTCAAGATATTAGAGGAGCTTCAAGCTGGTTTCATTTAGGTTTTTTGCGCTTTCAACCAATAGAATTTGTTAAGATAGTTATTATTTTAATTTTGGCTAAATATTTTTCATTGAGGCATATTGAAATGTATCGAGTGCGGCATTTGATTGTGTCAGGTATATATATTACCTTGTTTGTTTTAGTTATTTTTTTACAACCAGACTTAGGATCCATCTTAGTGCTGTTAAGTATTTGGTTTGGCATAATTATTGTGTCGGGGATTAAGGTCCGCCATTTGATTATTATGCTTTTGATTCTAACTATTATTTCAGGTGGCGCTTGGATGGTTATTTTAAAAGATTATCAAAAACAGAGAATTACTACTTTTTTGAATCATGAAGATGATCCTTATGGAGGAGGATATCATATTAGCCAATCATTAATTGCTGTTGGATCTGGCGGATTGTTCGGACAGGGATTGGGATTAAGTTCGCAAGCAGGTCTTAAATTTTTACCTGAACAGCACACTGATTTTATCTTTGCAACCTTATCTGAAAGAAGAGGATTGACTGGCGTTTTGTTCTTATTAATTCTTTTTGCTTTTTTATTCTGGCGGCTTATTAAAATTGCATTGAAATCTTCAAATAATTTTTCACGCCTTTTTGCATCTGGTTTTACAATAATGATTTTTTCTCAAATGGTTATTAATATTGGAATGAATATAGCCATACTTCCAATCACTGGTTTGACTTTACCATTAGTAAGTTATGGAGGAAGTAGTTTAATTAGCATATTTATTGGATTAGGCATTATTCAAAGCATTAAGGCAAGAATCTAATTTTAATTTATCCACAACTTATCTCTTGACCTGATTTATTGTAAAAGTTAAAATAGTGATATAAGATATATAAAGATTACTAAACCTTAATAATTTTAACAAAGAACTATGAAATACCTTACTATTAAACAAGCATCTAAACTACTTCATGTTACTCCTTTAACCTTAAGAAACTGGGATAAAAAGGGAATTTTAAAACCATATCGCAATCCAGCCAATAATTATCGTGTTTATAGATTAGATCAGATAGAAAGTTTCTTAAGAAGATTGGAATCAAGCAGAGCTAAACAAGCTAAAAGAAAGATAGATTTGTTTTAATTTTAGAAAAGAGGGCAGCCCCCGCGTAACGAGGGATCTTAGATTCTTCGTCTGCCTGCTTCGCAGCGAGGCTAGCTGACTCAGAATGACAAAAAAAAGATTTAGCGAGAGAGGTCTGACCTCAAGAAGCAGCAACCTTTTATGAAATAAAGGTTACGCTTTTGAGGTCAGACCTCGGATTAAAACATATACATTTTTTATAACAAAAAACACAATTCAATTTTCCCATCTGTGGATAACCTAAAAAAAATAATTCAAGAGATAAAAAGATAAAATTATAGCCGATACTATTTCTTGGCTTTAATAAGCCAAATTTCTTTAACAAAAGAATATAAAAAAATATGAAGATATCGCCTTATCCGATAGTATCGGATATCGCTTGACAGCGCCTCTATGAAATTCTTATAATAGTGGTAAGAATTCTTACAAGCGCTATTAAGAGTTACAATTAAATAAGAAGTTATAAAATAGTTTTTTTCTGCAGAAAGTCATAAATTCTTTCATTAAAGTTAGTAAAGAATTTGTTTTTGATTTTCTGCTTTTTTATTTACTTACATTTTAATGTATTGCTACTCGATATCACAATGTATTTATCAGGACTTAACATGGACATTATTTCTTATGTTCTTAATGGTTCCTGCTTTAATCTTTATAATTTGGCGAAAAGAGATATTTAAGAATATGAAAAGCAATAAATGAACAAAATTAAAGATAAAATTGATCCAATTCAATATATTTCTCTTAAAGACGCGGCTAAACTCTGTTCTTATTCACAGGACTATTTAAGTTTGAGAGCTAGGCAGGGAAAATTAAAAGCGATTAAATCTGGTCGCAATTGGGTAACCACTAAAGAATGGTTAAATAAATATATTGGTAGAGTTAATGATTACGTCGAACAAGTTAATAATAAAAAATCTGTTTCTAAAAAGATTAAAAAAGATAATGTTTGGGAAAAAATACCTAATCTTTCAAATTTTATAGAAAACGTGCTAATTAAAACCGAAAAAACTGCCTTAAAAGCAGAAGATGATATTTTATATCAGGCAAAAAAAATAAAAGATATTGCTGAAAAATATATTGGCGCTTCAATAGATAGGGTCTTATCTGTTTATGATGAATTTATTATTAAGAAAAATGAAATAGATAAAGCAATTGGAGATGTCTGTTCTCAATTAGCTTCTTATAATAAAGAAATAAAAAACTCTATAAAACCCAAATTCATCATTAGCGCCGCTTTAATATCTTTCTTGTTAGTTAGTTCGTTTTTCGCTTTTAATCCTCAAACTCGGGCTTCTGTAACTAATTTAGGGGAAGAAATAGCTGGGTTCATATTTACTACAAGCCAGAATATTGTTCTTTTAACGCAGAACGCTAAAAGAACAGCTGGCAATTTATTTGACAGTATTATTATCAAATCTCCTCAGCTTATTGAAGAATCAACATATTCTATCAAAACAACATTTTCTAAAGCGAATTCTAATGTTCAAGATAAGTTTATTAATCTATCTAAAAGAACGTCTAATGCAATAGAATCTATGCCGCATTTGATTAATAGTTTCTATAAAAACATTGATAAGTTTGTAGTTGCGAGTAATAAAGCGCCTGAAAAAATATTTAATCTTGCGATTAGCACAAATAAAGAAAATGAAAATCTAAAATTGACATTAAAACGCAATTCAGTAATTATTTTCAATGAGATGAAATTTGAAGCAAAAAATATATCAGAGCGAATTATTCAAATTCCATTGCGAATTAGAGAATTAAGAGATAAAGCTATTTATGCGTTTACGGATATTAGCAAAGAAAATGAAGAAATAAAATTATTATTTTTAGATAAAGCAAAAAATGGATATAAATTTGTATCTGACATTTCTTATATTGATATTATCTCTTCGGGAATAAATAAAACAGCGCGTAATTTATCCGATACTTATTCAAATATATCAAGCATTCTATCCGATACACCCCAAAAATTATCCGATATGTCGGGAAATATAGGCGGAGAGCTGATTTTTACCTATCATGAAATTGGTCTATATTTACATAATTCAGGTGAAAATATCAGTATTTTTACGAAGAATTCAACTAAGAATTTAAATAAAAAAATAAAACAAGCTCCCAGAGATATTTCAGCTGGATTTTTTAATACAATTTCTAATATTTCAGATAATATTAAGAACAAATTAGGCGACACATACATTAAGGTAGCTGAATTTATTATTCCAGGATATTCTTTCTATGATCAGGAGAATTATTTAATTCATCAGAGCAAACAGGAAATACTTGTCTCGTCGACAGACGGACCAATAGTACAAGAAATTACAAAACAAATTCAGCAAATATCTTCCAAGGTAATCACAGAGAAAAAGACAATCACCATTACAGAAACAGCAAGAGTTGTAGAAACAGTAGAATCAGCTGATTTAGCTCAAATTAATAAGGATATTGAAGATTTATCTAATCGCATCACAAGTTTAGGGAATCAAATAGGGAGTAAAATTGATTATACGGTTCCGTCATATGCTCCTGTATATATTCCTTCTTCGGGAATCCAAGTTGCCGGTCATGCTTTGTTGACCACTCTTAATGTTTCTGGTTCAGGAGCGATAGGCGGTTCTTTAGGTGTTGCTGGAAATGCGAGCTTTGGAAACACTAAGGATTCTACCACTGTTTTTGATGTTTATTCAGATGCCACTTTTCACAATGGCGCTAGTTTTAATTCCGGCCTCAGCGCGACAACTTTATCTTCAACGGGCAACACTACTATTACAGGCAACACCACCATCGCAGGAACCTTAACAGCCGCAACAACAACTTTATCTCAACTGACGATAAATAATGATTTGTTAGTTTCAGGAAATGCGACAACTTCAGGAAGTTATTACATTACTAAAGACTTAACAGTCGCTGGAGCATTTAACCAATCAGGAGGCACTGCCGCCTTTGCCACTACGACAGTAATAGGCGACTTTACAGTTCAAGATTTTGGAGGAAGCAATACTCATCTATATGTTCAGAATAATACTGGCAACGTCGGCATAGGCACAACTACGCCAGACAGCAAACTAACAGTCATTGGCAGAATGCATGCTTCATCTACATCTGAACAATTAAGATTAACTTATGACTTAGAATCATCAAAATACGCTTCATTTACAATTGATTCAAATGGAGATCTTAATCTTGATTTAGCCACAGACAATTCAACAACAACCATCTCAGATAATCTGTCTGTCCTTGGTTATCTGAATGTAGAAGGTAATGCGACTACTACCGGAAGTCAGTATATCAACAAAGACCTGACTGTAGCCGGTGAATCCATCTTTACAGGTGGCATTACTCAAACAGGCAACTTAAACATTACCGGTTACGCTTCCACCACAGCTGGGCTCTTCACTCTGGGAGAAATTAGAACAGCCGGCAACCTGACTGCTGATGGAAATCTTTTAATCAACGCAAACGCCACGACAACAGGATCATTAAATGTAGATGGTGATTTTCTTACAGACGGCACAGGTTCATTTGCAAATACAGCTTTAACCATAGATAGTTCTGGCAATCTGATTACAACCGGCTATGCTTCAACCACAACATATCTCAATACACAAGGGGATAGTCATATTGGCGGAGCTCTTTCCGTAGATGGTTCAACCATATTACTGGGCAGCCTTACCCAAACAGGCAACTTAAACATTACCGGATATGCATCAACAACGGCCGGACTGTTCACTCTGGGAGAAATTAGAACAGCCGGCAACCTGACTGCTGATGGAAATCTTTTAATCAACGCAAACGCCACGACCACAGGATCATTAAATGTAGATGGTGATTTTCTTACAGACGGCACAGGAAGTTTTGCATCTGCTAATTTTACTATTGATTCATCAGGCAACCTAACCACAACTGGCTATGCCTCAACCACAACACATCTCAATACGCAAGGAGATAGTCATATTGGCGGAAACTTTTCCGTAGATGGTTCAACCATATTACTGGGCAGCCTTACCCAAACAGGCAATTTAAACATTACTGGTTATGCTTCTACAACTGCTGGACTATTTACTCAATCAAACCTTCACGCTGGAGGAACATTCTCTGCAGATGGCGTTTCAACATTCAACAACATCATCACTCAAACAGGCACAGGCCAGGTTACTTTTACAGGCAATGTTAATGCAACCAATGGATTAGATGTGACTACAGCCAACCTCACTGTCGGAGGTTCAAACTTTATTGTTGACCAATCAAATGGAAACCTGACTACCTTAGGCTATGCTTCTTCTACCACTGGATTGTTTACTCAGGGAAACATTGAAGCAGGCGGCAATCTTCTTGTCAGAGGCAATGCGACTACTTCAGGTTCTTTAAGTGTAGATGGTGATTTTCTTACAGACGGCACAGGAAGTTTTGCCTTGGCAAAGTTCACTATAGATAGTTCTGGCAATTTAACGACCACTGGTTATGCAAGTTCTACCACATATTTAAACACACAAGGAGACAGTCATATTGGCGGAAACTTTTCCGTAGATGGCGTTTCCACTTTTAACAATGTAATTACTCAAACAGGCACAGGCCAGGTTACTTTTACAGGCAATGTTAATGCAACCAATGGACTTGATGTGACCACAGCCAACCTGACTGTTGGAGGTTCAAACTTTATTGTTGACCAATCAAATGGAAACATGACTACCTTGGGCTATGCTAGTTCAACTGCTGGGTTGTTTACTTTGGGAGAAATCAGAACAGCCGGCAACCTGACTGCTGATGGAAATCTTTTAATCAACGCAAACGCAACGACAACAGGATCATTAAACATAGATGGCGACTTCTTAACAGATGGCACAGGTTCATTTGCCTTGGCAAACTTTATAATTGATTCATCAGGTAATCTAACAACAACCGGCTATGCTTCAACAACCCAAGGTTTATTTACCTTAGGCAACTTGCGCGTAGCTGGCTCATCTTTCTTTGACGGAGCCATGACTCTGAACAATGATTTAACTCAAACAGGCAACTTAAACATTACTGGTTATGCATCAACCACCGCCGGATTATTTACTCTGGGAGAAATCAGAACAGCCGGCAACCTGACTGCTGATGGAAATCTTTTAATCAACGCAAACGCCACGACCACAGGATCATTAAATGTAGATGGTGATTTTCTTACAGACGGCACAGGCTCGTTCGCCTCTGCTAATTTGACCATAGATAGTTCTGGCAATCTGATTACAACCGGCTATGCCTCAACCACAACCTATCTCAATACGCAAGGAGATAGTCATATTGGCGGAAACTTTTCAGTAGATGGTTCAACCATATTGCTAGGTGGCATTACTCAAACAGGCAACTTAAACATTACTGGTTATGCTTCTACGACTGCTGGGTTGTTTACGATGGATAACATCCACGCCGGAGGAACATTCTCTGCAGATGGAGTTTCAACATTCAACAACATCATCACTCAAACAGGCACAGGCCTAGTTACCTTTACAGGCAATCTCGATGCAACCAATGGATTAGATGTGACGATAGCCAACCTGACTGTTGGAGGTTCAAACTTTATTGTTGACCAATCAAATGGAAACATGACTACCTTGGGCTATGCTAGTTCAACTGCTGGGTTATTTACTTTGGGAGAAATCAGAACAGCCGGCAACCTGACTGCTGATGGAAATCTTTTAATCAACGCAAACGCAACGACAACAGGATCATTAAATGTAGATGGTGATTTCTTAACAGACGGCACTGGTTCATTTGCAAATACTGCCTTAACCATAGATAGTTCTGGCAATTTGACCACAACTGGATATGCCAGCACCACAACATATCTCAACACACAAGGGGATAGTCATATTGGCGGAAACTTTTCCGTAGATGGTTCTACAACATTACTTGGCAGCCTTACCCAAACAGGCAATTTAAACATTACTGGTTATGCCAGCACTACGGCTGGGTTGTTTACCCAGGATAATATTCATGCGGGAGGAACATTCTCTGCAGATGGAGTTTCAACATTCAACAACATCATTACTCAAACAGGCACAGGCCAAGTTACTTTGACAGGCAATGTTAATGCAACCAATGGACTTAATGTGACCACCGCCAACTTCACCGTCGGCGGCTCCAACTTCATTATTGATCAAGCAAATGGAAATATGACTACTTTAGGTTATGCTTCATCAACCACGGGCTTGTTTACTCAGGGAAACATTGAAGCAGGCGGCAATCTTCTTGTCAGAGGCAATGCGACTACTTCAGGTTCTTTAAATGTAGATGGTGATTTTCTTACAGATGGCACAGGTTCATTTGCAAATACAGCTTTAACCATAGATAGTTCTGGCAATCTGATTACAACCGGCTATGCTTCAACCACAACATATCTCAATACGCAAGGGGATAGTCATATTGGCGGAGCTCTTTCCGTAGATGGTTCAACCATATTACTGGGCAGCCTTACTCAAACAGGCAACTTAAACATTACCGGTTATGCTTCTACCACGGCAGGATTGTTTACGCTGGGAGAAATCAGAACAGCCGGCAACCTGACTGCTGATGGAAATCTTTTAATCAACGCAAACGCAACGACAACAGGATCATTAAATGTAGATGGTGATTTCTTAACAGACGGCACTGGTTCATTTGCAAATACAGCTTTAACCATAGATAGTTCAGGTAATCTAACCACAACCGGCTATGCCTCAACCACAACACATCTCAATACGCAAGGAGACAGTCATATTGGCGGAAACTTTTCAGTTGATGGTTCAACCATATTGCTAGGCAGCCTTACTCAAACAGGCAACTTAAACATTACTGGTTATGCTTCTACAACCGCAGGGTTGTTTACCCAGGATAATATTCATGCCGGAGGAACATTCTCTGCAGATGGCGTTTCAACATTCAACAACATCATTACTCAAACAGGCACAGGCCAAGTGACTTTTACAGGTAATGTTGACGCAGCCAATGGACTTGATGTGACGACAGCCAACTTCACCGTCGGCGGCTCCAACTTCATTGTTGATCAAGCAAATGGAAATATGACTACTTTAGGTTATGCTTCATCTACGACAGGATTGTTTACTCTGGGAGAAATCAGAACAGCCGGCAACCTGACTGCTGATGGAAATCTTTTAATCAACGCAAACGCCACGACCACAGGATCATTAAATGTAGATGGTGATTTTCTTACAGACGGCA
>Ga0268278_1002059_pt1 | contig 10904 bp, 6 predicted proteins | sample saktaG_3_FD_190135 | JGI IMG/M metagenome (GOLD analysis project Ga0268278, IMG submission 190135) | Saline water microbial communities from Sakinaw Lake, British Columbia, Canada - sak_2010_1_5_55m | ecosystem: Environmental > Aquatic > Non-marine Saline and Alkaline > Saline ... | reverse complement strand
CCCGGGTTTCAGGTATCTGATAATACTCAACGCTGTCTGCATGAAATGCCCGGTTCATTAGTTTCAGCTGTTCAACAATAGAGGTAACCGACGTTATCTGCTCTTTTGTTTTCAGATAATTGGACAGGCCTTCCATTTTGTGGAGAAATTCCGGCGATTTAATATCACCTTCGGCCAGAATCGACAATTGGGATGAACCGCCGAATTCCTTATCGATAAAATCATTGCTTTTGCGTAGCTCGGAATTCGCATCCCAAAAATAGACCGGATTCGTATCAACCTCAATTCTTCGGATGCCAGCTGCGATGATGATAACAATGACCGTAAAAATCAGTAGGAAACCTTTGTTGTGCCGGGTAAAATAACTTCCCCAATGGTTAAGAAATCGATCCAGGCGCCCGGATACCGAACCGCTTTGTAAATGCAACGGAAATGGTAGTAATACCAGTGCCGCCGGCAAAAATGTCATACTGATCAAAAACGCCACCACAATCCCAAATGAGACCAGAATGCCCAATTCATGAACCGGCGGTAACACATGGGACTGTAAACTGAGAAAACCAATCAAGGTCGTCAGCCCCGATAAAAATACCGGTGTAATCATCAGGTCTAAGGCTGATTTAATCACATTGCGTTTATCATCCGGATCTTTACAATCCCGACATTTACTGAAATATTGAGACAGAATGTGAATGCTGTAGCTGCTGGTCACGGCTATCAACATCACCGGCACCATCAATCCGATGAACGTGAATTCCATACCCATAATCGCCATAAATCCCAGGGTATTAGCAACGACCAGTATAAGAATAACAAAAGGCAAAAAGGCGCCAATCCAGCTGCGAAAACTGAATACCAGGAATACTATCATCAACACAATCCCATAAGGGAATAGGGTCATGACATCACCCTGCATAGTCACCCCGACCTCACGGCGCGTCAATGGATAGCCCGCAAGGTATATGGTTTCGGGTTTTTCATAACGCTGGCGGATATCATCGAAATCCCGGAATAATCGTTCATCGCCATAATCTTCTACTGAATTATTCAGCATGGCAATTATTGCCGCATTTTTAAAATCTCTGGATGTGACAGCTCCATGGAGCAATTCATTACCACGGATCCGGTCTTTAATGGCATTAATTTCCGCTTCTGTCACCGGGAATTGGTCAATCACCTGGCTCACTTCAAAACCAATATCACTACCGGTAATATCTTCAACATTGGTCAGCGATACAACTTTGTTTATATATGGCAAATCCTCAATTTCCGTGGTCATATCCCGAACCTTGGCCAGCGTAGTTTCACTGAAAATATTTTCCGAGGATATCGACACCAAAATCAACTCTGTCCCGCCGAATAGGTCGCTCATTTCATCCATCGCCGTAACAATGGCAAAATCATCCGGCAACATCTCCTGCACATCCGGTTCGATCTGGAGGTCCAGGATATTCCAGCCAATCAGAATAGTAATGAATATCCAACCGGCAATAACAGTTCGAGGAAACTTAAGTACTTTATTAATCCATCCATAAATCATCATAATTACTCATGATCCAGAGAATTCACATCAAAACGCTGCCCCTCTTCCATCATTCCATTCATGATTAAGTCGATAAAAGATTTCATCATTTCCGGAATAGAATAGGGATATTTAATAAAAAACTCCGGTTGAAAGACACTTTGGATAACATTAAAAATGACACCAGTTAAAAAATCGATTTTAACTTCTTTACGGATAATGCCCTGACTTTTAGCCATTTCAAAGGAATGTGTTAAATCCTTCAGCACATCACTGCGAAATTGTTCGATCCGGTTCCAGATATGGGGATAATATATCTTTATTTCATATATTGAATTTGAATTCATTACTGATAAATGATTTAGGATAATGTGGACAATTTTATAGATATGTTTGAGAAGGTCATCGGGTTCTTTGTGTAACTTTTCTACTTTTGAAAACAAATCATTAAAATTATACATCAGCACAGATTCGACGAACTCCTCTTTGCTTGCGAAGTACTTATAGACTGTTTTTTTACTGATTCGAAGTTCAGCTGCTAAAGTTTCAATTGTAAAACTGCGAATACCGTTTTTCATAATCTGCGTCCGTGCATGTTCAATCACTGGACGGAATGATAAAGGTAGTTCTTTTTCGCCCACTGGAAACGTTTTCTGTATCATACGTTTCCAAAGTATAAAATATTATCTCAAAATAAAAGATTATTTTTTACTTTTTTCAGAAATATTTACGTTGAGGGTGTGCTTTTATTAATTAATTTTACAATGATTGGCAGATTGTTCTCGTCAATTAACCGCTTTACAATTCGCCCGTTGTCTTTCGTACGTACAATAATATTGAGTTCGACCGGTTTATGCCACAGAGTAATGATTTCCGCCATTGATTTTAAACGCTCTAAAAATGTCTCTTCCAGAATGGACTGGGTGGTTTCTACCAGATAGCAACGATATTTACTGCCTTTTTCAATAATCAAATCCGGGACATAGGCCTTCCAGTATCTGGGAAAATCTTCATAGTCGTTGAGGTATTTTGTATATATCGTGTAATCCCTTTTACTATACCGTCGTACCAAATAACGCAGAAGATTCATCTCGCTATACTTCTGACGGGTCTGTACCAGCGAGCGCCGCATTACACTGATCACCCGGGCATATAAAATATTCAGGTCAAAGGGTTTTGTCACATAATCATCTGCGCCCGAAACGAGACCGCTTATTTGTGATGACGGAGCAGACTGTCCCGTTAACATGATTACTGGAATTTGAGCAGCGATTGGATGGTCTTTAAAACTTTTCAATAAATCCATCCCGCTTTTTCCGGGAAGATTAATATCAAGGATAATTACATCTGGTTCAAACCGAACTATCGTTTCAATTGCTTTTAATCCGTCTCCAAGTGTTTTTACCTCCATTTGGCGTGACGTAAAAAATGCTTCGATCAATTCCCGAATTGCACCGTCGTCATCAATCGCCAGAATTTTTCTCAAAATTACTCTCCACAATTTTTACGAAACAAATATACAGAATATTTGTTTAAAAAGGTAAGTGCTATTTAACAGGCAGAAAACGTGATTCAAATCATTTTTTCATTATTTTCTGAAATATTTGAAAATATATTGAAACTTTTTCCATCTAGAACACATCTAACTAGTAGTTTGAAAATTGAGTGCCATTTTAACAAGCATGTCTATTGGCATCATTATTGTACAAGTAATTACCAGTTTTGCTATTTGAGAATAAGAAAAACTTACAAAATATCCCCTCCCCCTCCCCGGATGTGCCGTAATATCCCTCATAAATCCCCTCATTAACGTTCGGGGAGGGTAACCTCATCTATCCCAAGATAGAATACAAAGGCCGCCTGAATTACTTCAGACGGCCTCTTTTATTTTTGTTTCAATCAATTGGCAATCGGAAAACTTGGCCGGATATCAACCGGTAAATGGCTCAATTGAGCCACATAGTCAGCCATTATCGGTGTCATCACCCGGTATTGTTCAATCAATTTTTTCCCGCGATCATAATCACCATACGCTTCAATCAATAACAATTCTTCAGCAAGACCTTTAATGGCAGCAATCAACTTTGTATCATCCAGGTTCAGTTTACCGTTCTCGTCCTGGTAAAAGGCACCCTTTTCCATAAAATAGTTGAATTGTATGGCGACCCCGCCACCATGAGCTTCGTCTATACCGAAGCGGATTGATCGGTACATACCGCCCAGATAACTCGCAAAAGCTGATTCCTTATTCATTGGAAAAACACCCTTATCCATCAGATACATATAAGTGAATTGACCAAGAACATCGGCTTTGCATTCCTCGATTGTCGGGTAGAGTTCTTTAAGTTCGAGACTAACAGTTGTCTTACTGCCGTCTTCCTTTGTAATAATACCGGGACCCAAACCATGGCTGACTTCATGCATCAATACATGATTGAAATAGGCATCAAAAGAAACTTGCGCCAGCGGTTCAGGCGCCAGAATCGTATTGACAATCGGAATCCAGCATTTCTCATACTTTGCCTGGGCGACATTTTTCAGCATGACCTTTTTTGACCCCTTTGCCTCACGAACCCGTTCATCATTTGGTAAATTGAAAGCGGTTGTCTGAACGCCCGCTTTTGTATCACCAGCGGAAAATATTTCCTGTACGACCTTTACCGGTGATGAACTGCCACGATTAAAATTCTTAAATTTATCGGGAATTGGTAAAGCGGCTTCCAGTTCATTCAAGTACTTTGCAACCGTCGTCAGTTTTTCGCTCTCGGCATGGTCCACAATACAAATAAACGCTTCATAGGCAGCCTTGTAACTGAAAATCTGATCCTCATAAACTTCATAAGGACCAATCACTACCTCAAAATCGCCGGCCAGATCCATCCAGGCCATATCACTTTCATAATAATCATCGGTCATAAAATCCCGGGCCCGGAGCTTGAGATATTTTGCCAATGTCGGATCCTTCGTCAAATCAGCTGCTTCCTTCAATAGACGACTGGCCTCTTCCACCAAATCAGCATATTCTACGTGATATGGGACTGCAATTAGCTCGCCAGATTTGGCTCTTTTAATAACCGTAAATGTATTACTGAACGCTTCTTTTTGATCCGGATTATTTTCAATGGTTTTTAGGAATTCTTCCTTGGTCATATCCTCCGGATAAAATCCGGCGCCATCCGGTTTTTCTTTCTTGTTAATGAATGGATGGTTCTCTACCAATCGGTTCCAAGGGCCAAACATAACATTGAACAGTTCAAGATAAGGCGCATCATTCGGATCTTCGGATAGCTGTAGTTCTGCCCTGATCGCGGGATTGTCTTTACTAACTTGTAATAAAAACAATTCATCCATGATTTTTGCCGCTTCCAGCAGGCGTGTCAATACCTGAAAATCGCTCGGTTTGAGCCCGGATAAATCCGCGTTCAACTCCACCGGAGCCAGTTTCTCCAGTTCGCCATTTACATAATTTAAATCTGCCTTACTGCGAATCACTCTGTCTCCGCAGCTGAATATCATTAATACGATTGCTAACAATACCACAAGCAAAATCCAACGAGTTTGATTTCGTTTCATCGTCTATTTCTCCTTGATTAAATATTCTCACTTTCTTCCTATTTTATCAACAAGCATTTACCCTGAGTTTTCTGAGAGCCCATTTGGATACTATACAAATAGATTCCTGACGGTAAATAGCGGGAAATCCATGGAACAGTATATTGCCCAGGCCCCTTATTTAACAAGATCATCTTATCGACCTCTTTACCATTAACATTATAAAATGTAAAAGTAATATCGCCACTGTCAATCAATTGAATCTGGAAATTCGATGTATTATTAAAAGGATTTGGATACTGTTTTTCCAAGCAGAAATGGTCTGCACCCTGTCTGTCTGTTTTCTCAATTCCGGAAGATTCGATAAAACGAATTTTCAAATCATCGAAATATATTGTGCCTGATCCTTTATTAGCATCTTTAGTTTCAACAAGATAAATTCTTGTCCACGTAATAGGATAGTTAAGCACTGCGGTGGAATTTACCCAACTTGGTATGGCATCTTCAAGTAATATTTCCACATACTGCCATTCATTTTTCCAATCTATACCAGGACTTGAGTCTGTAAAGTTTACAATAAACTTTTCGCCATCATTATCTTTAAATTCACCACGTAGCCAATGATTGCTGCTATCACCATAAACATAGATTCCTACGGCATCAGGTGTGCCGGAAATTGGTAATAAAATATCCATGTATAACGCACTTGTACCACCGGTTAAAAGATTATATTCCATCTTACCGGATGATGGTTCGGAATAATAGACATCAGTCGATAATGTAAATGTTCCCGTCGCAATTGCAGAAGACACTGTCCAATTGTCAACATCATCAAAATCATCAACTAACACAGTCGTAGCCGCGCCAACTGTGACAGATACCGTATCTGCAACGAACCCATAAGTAGCGATTATTTCCCCTTTACTAATCGTATTTGCACTAAAATATCCTGTTTCCGATATTGTTCCAACTCCCCCCGTGACCGTCCATTCATATTCATCAAGGGATAAATCAATTTTATGACCAAAGTAATCTTGAGCAGTCGCTGATAATTGCTGTTTTTCCCCTACTTCTAAAATTATTGGATCTGGCTCTAACTCAATTTCACCGATTTCGGTAATATGTACTAATACAGAATCTTTAATACTATCAATCATCGTAGATATATAACCGGAGGCGGTATCATTGCCAGCAGTGAATAATCCATTTACATCTATCGTACCAATATTACTATCACAATTCCAATTGATTTGGTCAATTGGGTATGTTACTTTATTATTATATTTATCATAACCATCTGCGGAAAATTGTTTCGTCGTTCCAGGTAATAAAAATACATATCGTTGTTTGATCCATAATTTTGAGAAATCACTGATTGGAGCTGTACTAACAATCATCAGTGCATTTGATACTGATCTTTCTACGCCATCCGATGGACTATTCATAACACTGTTTCGGACTACCATTGCACTGGAGCCGCCACCATCAAAGTTAATTCCGTGATAGACTCCCCTTTCCATCATATAGTCCGCTAATTCATAGAGTGACATGCCGATACTAAAACCTGTCTGTCGTCCATCTACAACAAAAAGATATAATTTGGTTGAGTCTTGTGAAAAACCAATTGCTGTTCGCGGATGACGATCAGATGAAAAGCTGCCACTTGGAACCGTGACCGATCCATTGCGAATCATGGAAGGGCCGCCACCGATTAATTCACGGATTCTCCGTGTCTCCGGTGACAACTTCAGTACCATTTTGATTGTATCACCAACAAACGTAGCTGCGTTGAGAAAATCCCTTGAAACTCCATGGCCGGACAGCACAACGCCATTTGAAGGGATAGTATTATTACCATGTCCGGATTCAAGAATACTATCTTTTGCAACGATTTTAAGATAGACAGTATCGTTAATCATCGGATCATTAACATATTCGGCAATTATTTCGGCACCCCACTCATTTGTACCGGTCTTTGATCCAATATATTTATTGTAAAGAACCAAATAATTAGATTCACGGTCTTCGTTTACTCCATGTATTGCACTGAGAGTATCATCTTTACCCCATACAAATCCTGAATATGAAAAGATTCCTTCAAATGGTTCTTTGTTATCAGTAATCCCAAAGGCTTCTCTAGTGATTGGCAGGCGTAGCAGCTCACCCTGGAGTACTTGTGCATTTATTGGTACTCCTGTGCTAGTATTATAGAAATCACCATTCGTGGCTCCTACTATTTTATGATCATCATAATCATTTCGTTTTGCCATTGATGATGGTTTTTCAAATCCAGCTATATTATCATCCGCTTTTGCCGTCTCTATCTGAATCCATTCGTTTTCTAAATCAACTTGAAGAATGTAAAGGTGCCAAGGTCCCTCTTCAAGATAATCGTGATAATACATGACACCCGGACCAACGGGAATAGTATTAATAATTTCAGCAAAAATGATTGCTGGAAATAATGCTAAGACGAATAAAATATATTTAGTTTTCAAGACTCTTCTCTACCCATATTTGAACTAATTCAATTAATGTATCGACCGCTTCTTCCATAGCCTGTACAGCAATCCACTCCAGTTTACCATGAAAATTATGACCACCGGTAAAAATATTCGGCGTCAACAGGCCCATAAAACAGAGTCGCGCGCCGTCGGTGCCACCACGAATCAGCTGGAGTTGCGGCTCAATCCCCGCCCGGCTGACGGCTTCCAGTGCATAATCGATAACCTTAGGATCTTCATCTATTTTCACTTTCATGTTCTGATATGATTCTCTGATTTCCAGTTCAATTTTTGCTTTCGGATAACGGCCAATCATCAGTTCACAAATCTGCTGCAAACGCTCTGCTTTTGCGCTCATCCCAACCTGTTCAAAATCCCGAATCAGGTATTTCACACTGGCTTTTTCAATACCACCCTCAAGTACATACGGATGTAAATATCCTTCCCGTTTTTCCGTCGTTTCCGGTGATGGGTCGGCATTCAACTCCATAATAATATCTGACACGATCTTGATCGCATTGACGAGTTTGTTTTTCGCGTATCCCGGATGCACATTGATGCCGTGAACCGTAAATATCGCCGCTGCAGCATTGAAGGTTTCATTTTCAATCTCGCCTACGGTTTCACCGTCCACTGTATAGGCATAGTCGGCACCGAATTTCTTCACATCGAAGAATTTCGTTCCGGCACCCACCTCTTCATCGGGCGTAAAACCGATTCGAAGCGTTCCGTGTTTTACTTCAGGATGTATAACCAGATATTCCAGCAGTGTCATGATTTCCGCAATACCGGCCTTGTTATCAGCGCCGAGCAATGTCGTTCCATCAGAAGTGATAATATCATGACTGATATGATCTTTCAACGCCGGATTTTCGTCGAAATGCAGTACCTGTTCCGAATCACCTGGCAATACAATATCGCCACCGTCGTAATTTTTATGAATAATGGGTTTAACATTGGCTCCGCTAACTTCAGGCGAAGTATCCACATGGGCAATCAAACCGATTACCGGAACTTTTTTATTTTCCTCCATATTCAGATTTGAAGGTAAAGTTGCAGTTACATAGCCGTATTGGTCCATTGCAGCGTCTTTAAGCCCTATTTCCTTCAGTTCTTCGACCAGCAATTTCAGTAAATCCTTCTGTTTATCGGTGCTGGGATATTTATCTTCAAACTCCTCTTTGGACTGTGTATCGATTTTAACATAACGAAAAAAACGGTCGGTCATTGTGCTGTTCATGGCTTTTCCTTTGCTTTATATTGTATTATTGAGTGTTGAGTGTTAAATGCGGCTGAAAAACAGTACTTTTTCATCGTTGATAAAATAGCAATTATTCCGTTAAATGTGTACTGTAAAACCGTTGAAAAGAGAATTTTTTTAATCGAAAGAATTCCCCGATGCTTGCGTCGGGGTAGTTCACTATGATAACTTTCGTAATATACTGTAAAAACAATACCAATACTTTTGGTATATAATTTGTGTTTATTCCTATATTCGATAAAATGTAAATGGAAATAATTATGCCAAGTACCATATAAACCCAATTTTGTAATCCGGACGTAAATGCACCCCCATTTATCCGGATATCCAAATGACCAAAAAAGAAATGGTGAAGAGTAAATAAAACTTAATCAAAAGGAGGGAAAAATGAAATCAGGACCAAAATGAAAACCCTGCACAAAAGTAACGGCTTCTGTGCGGGGAGAATCCAAATCTGCTTGTTAAATAAAACTTGCAGATTCAGAAACGATAAGTAAAATTATGAAAGAGGAAATTGACATGCAAATATGTGTAACCGGAATATTAAAACTGGACCGTCATGATATTTAAAATCCCCAAAAAAGTTATCCGATTATTGCTCGTATTATCTATATGTATGTATTCCTGTAAAGAATGTCCGACAGAGAACCCTCAGAATGGTGAAGATACGACAATCAGTCTGAACCTCATTCATCGGGATTGCATATCAGCCCTGATTCAGGTAGAAATGAATGTAGACAGTACTCAACTGAATACGTTCTTACTAAAGAACGACGTTGACACGCTTGGAGAGTATCATTTTCATGGAAGTGATACAGCACTTACAATCTCCAATCTGGAACCATCTACGGATTACTCATTTCTTGTAGTATCACCCGTAAATAAAAACAAAAGTATTCGCTCTGATACGGTTATGTTTCGAACAATGGATTTGAGTAACAAACAATTCACTGCTGAAACGTTTCGATATAACACGGTTTTTATGGTAATGCGGGATGCCTGGATATTTGATGAGAATAATATATGGGTAATTGGAACTTTTGATTTGGATACTGATGGAGATGGATATGAGGAACCTTATAATTTTTCCATTTTCAATGGAAATGAGTGGCAACCTAAGCTTATAGAGCTAATTGGTAACTGGGGTTCGGATATTATTGCATTTTCAGAAGATGATATTTGGGTTCTTGAATGCTCTCCAATAAATATTATGAGTGATTTTATTGGAGAAAGATATAGACTATATAATCAAGGAATAATTCCAGATACAATTTGTCTGCAGGCGATGTATTCAATATCACCAAGTGATATTTACTTTGCTGGTCCATCAGGGTCTCTGGTTCATTATGATGGTGAAGAATTCAGTGCCCTGGATTCGGGGACAGATTTTGATATTGTTAATATTGATGGTGATGAATATGGCAATATGGCTTATGTTGCCCGTAATCCCCATAATTCACAGGAAACGCAAGTAATGATATTGAAAAATGGCAAATGGCAGGAACTACTGCACTCATATTCGGTCACAGGCAATTTATCTGAAGGTGATTATGGATACTTGAATTGCCTCGATGTATTTGATGGTTTTGTATATATCGTTACATTCAATCATTTGGTACGTTATCATTTTGAGACCGGGAATATTTCAAGAATATACGGTCGTCAAAGCGGCATTGAAATGTTTATTTTAGACCATAATGATATTATGATCTTTACCAGTTACGGTAGTTCCTTTTTCTATAATGGTAAGACCTTTACAGAGATCAGTGACGGGACGCCGGATACGTATTATTACAGTGGTCATTATAACGGTCAAATGGGATGTATTGCCGGGGATCATATTTGCATTGTCAGACAACAGTAAAATGGAGCATGACAATGAAGAAATATAGTGTTTTAATCGAAAGAATTCCCCGATGGTTGCGTAAGGGTAGTTCATTTCGGAAATTAAATTAGACTGCTGTATTCTTGCCATACTTTTGGTAAATTAAGTAGGTATTTGAATGTGCGGACACTTTTAAACGTTAAAAACGGGAATTATGTTATGACGGTTGAAGAAAATTTA
>Ga0268278_1002043_pt1 | contig 10979 bp, 14 predicted proteins | sample saktaG_3_FD_190135 | JGI IMG/M metagenome (GOLD analysis project Ga0268278, IMG submission 190135) | Saline water microbial communities from Sakinaw Lake, British Columbia, Canada - sak_2010_1_5_55m | ecosystem: Environmental > Aquatic > Non-marine Saline and Alkaline > Saline ... | reverse complement strand
GCCCTGCACTTCATGCAATAAGCTTCCATCAATGTACCTCCTATGTATTTGAATTTAGCATAGTTGATTGTTTGAAGCTTGTCAAGTGGGGGGGCAGCCTTAAAACAGCTATAAAAAGAAAAATTTCATCGATGTGATCGTAAAAATGCTTAAAATATCGTGAAAAATTATACAGGCGGCTATAGTACAAAAGTCCTGGCGGTGTCTCACTTTGCCAGCGCGAGCACTTTTTCACTATAATTGTGCACCTGCAATTTTAGGGGTAACGGTACTTAATTGAATGTAGTAGCGCTGGTCGGCATGCCCGGTTCGGGCAAATCGGAAGTAGCCCGCGTGTTTCAAAAGCATGGGTATGCGAGTGTCAGGTTCGGTGATATCACCGATGAGGAAGTGAAGAAGCGCGGCTTCAAGCTGGATGAGGATAATGAGAAACTGGTCAGGGAGGGGCTGAGGGCAGAGCACGGCATGGCGGCCTACGCCATACTCAACCTGCCGCGCATTGAGGCTGCCCTGGAGAAGTCCAGCGTGGTGATAGACGGCCTTTACTCCTGGGAGGAGTATAAGTACCTTAAAGACAGGCTGGGCGGCAGGCTGCACATAGTGGCCGTCTGGTCCCCGCCCGAAACCCGCTATAGAAGGCTGCGTACCAGGGCGGTCAGGCCGCTGAGCGCCGGGCAGGCCAGGGAGCGGGACTATGCCGAGATAGAGAACGTGAATAAGGGCGGGCCTATTGCCATGGCCGATTTGACTATTAACAACTGTAGTTCGCTGGAATCACTGGTGGAGCAGGCCAATAGTATAATAAGGGTGTTGAAGTGAAAGAGATCATTAGGCCGTCGCTGGATGAGTATTTTCTCAAGATCGCCTCCGTGGTGGCCGAAAGGTCTACCTGCCGGCGTCATCACGTCGGAGCTGTTGCCGTTAAGAGCAAGCATATACTCTCCACGGGCTATAACGGTGCGGCTGCCGGGGTTAAAGATTGTTTGGAGCTTGGCTGCTTAAGAGATGAGCTGAATATTCCGTCGGGCACCAGGCACGAGATATGCAGGGGCATCCACGCTGAACAGAACGCCATCATCCAGGCATCACTGCACGGCGTCAGCCTGGAAGGCGCAACGTTATACTGCACCCACTCCCCCTGCATACTCTGCGCCAAGATGCTGGCCAACGCCCGCATCAAGCGCTTCGTCACATTCGGCAAATATGCGGACGATGCCTTTATAGAACTTTTCAAAGAAGCCGGCATAGATTTCGACCAGAGGCCCAGGCCTTCTTTTCAAATCACACCCCTTGACTGAGATAAGCGTAATAAAGGTGAGGTCAATCGAATGCGCCAGTGTAACGAAAGCGATAACAGGAGACTCTGTAACTGCACTTACGAGCCATGCTCGAGAAAGGGGATATGCTGCGAATGCATAAGGTACCACAGGGAGATGGGTGAACTGCCGGCGTGCTACTTCCCGGCCGAGATCGAACGTACCTACGACCGGTCGATCGAGCGGTTCATTTCTCTCCAGGGGAAAAAGCGGCGCTAAGCTCCAGAGATTTTACCAACTGATATTGGTATTCGAAACTGTGCCCATCGGTTTCCAGATGGGCCCCAGTATCTCTTTTTCACTGTCCAGGCCGGCCTCCTCCGATTTAAGCAGGTAAAGCGACATCTGGAGCTGCTGCTTCCACTCGCCGGCACGCCGGGCCTCGCTGCTGCCCGCAATGAAAGTGGTCCCGCCCACCCACCGGTTGAAAGCCTGCACCTCGTCGTTGTATGCCCGGACCTTTTTATTGTAGTCGGTCAACTTCGCTTCGAATTCACGGCTTTTAATACTGTAATTCTCGTAATAGGAATATTTGGGAGAGGGATCGACGCTCAAACTGATAAAACCGAGCTCTCTGCCCTGGTCGACGTAGGCCACACGATCTCCACCGGGGGCGGGCTCACCGCTGCCGTCCTCCGAAGCTTCCGGTTTGAGCAGGGCCATTTCGTATACCTGAGCGGTCTGGCCCGTGGAATCTGTGTAAACCAGGCCGCGATCGGTGGTATTGAACGCGTTGACGGCATGGCCGATCGACTCCCCGGCCAGGTCGATGCCCACCCAGGCCGCCCGTATGCCCGCCTTCTCAGCATTGTTATGTACATCCTGGGCAAATGCTCCGCACATGAAATCGTCGGCCACGTATTCCATCTCATCCGTTTTGTCTGCTTTCAGGAAGGCTACCACCTGGTCCCAGGTGGGGTCCCTGGCGTCCGGGTTGTTCTCCAGGATGACCCTGAACCCGTACGTGCCGTTATAGGGCAATTGCCGCGTATTAGCCTGGCAGGCCGCAATACCAGGGGCAAATGTCATGGCAGCCAGTAATACGATCAGCGCACCCAGCCTGCTCATCTATGCGCTTCCTGCATGCTGTAGATACATCCGCAGTAGTTTTGCCGGTAAAGCTCCCAGCTCTTCGCCAGCTCCACCGCCCGCTTAAAGCCGTCCTTCTTCTTAAAGTCCCGTGACATGTAATTATCTCCACCTATCTCCATACCTATACGGTTGATCTCCGCCGCCGGTTTATGAGGGCTGATGGTCAGCGTGGTGGTAAAAGCTTCAGCCCCCGTTTCCTGCATAAAACTAAATGTCTTTTCAAGGCGTATGCGGAAGCAGATCAGGCAGCGCGCCCCTCCCTCGCGTTCACCGCCCAATGCTGCTGTTGCCGAATTCCAATTTTCAACGTCATACGGCCCGGCCACGATTTCCAATTTAAGCTTGTCCGCGGTACGCCGGGCGGCCTCAAGCCTCAGGCGGTACTCTTCTTCCGGGTAGATATTGGGATTATAGAAATAGCCGGTGACCTGATGACCTTCTCTCAAAAGCACATCGGCGGCGCCTGCCGCGCAGACGCCGCAACAGATATGCAGCACTATTTTCATCAGATTTAAGTTTACGGATTCGTCAGGATTTCTTGCCTTTTGTCTTCTCCGCCAACCGCTTCTCGATCCTCTTGATAAAGTCGGGGTCCGAGAAGCCCAGGCTTTGCGCCATGCCGGCGCATTCCAATCCATCGGCCACGCTCATATTCATGCTCATATCGATATTGCGCTTGGCCAGGCCCACGCCGATGGGGCCGTTTGCCATGATCTCCTTCGCCCAGGCGATGCCGGTTTTCTCCAGGTCCTCAAGCTTAACCACTTCGTTGACCATACCCCAGCTTTCAGCTTTCTGGGCGCCAATAGTCTTGCCCGTCAGTATCAGCTCCTTGGCCCTGCCCACTCCCACTATGCGCGGAAGCCGCTGGCTGGCGCCGTCATCGGGCACCAGTCCCACCGCTACCTCGGGTATACAGAAAGTGGCCTCGGGGCTGCATATCCTCATATCGCAGGCCAGCGCCAGCTCACAGGCGATGCCGAAGCAGAAGTTATGGATCACCGCGATGACCGCCTTCTCAAGGTACTCGATTTCGTTATAAGCCCTTTGCGCCATCCTGACGAATTTGCGGATATCCTGCTGGCTCCCTCCGGCCTGGAAGGCGGTGAGGTCGGTCCCGGCTGAAAACCCCTTGCCTTCGCCCGAGAGCAGCACGGCCTGGACGCCCGGCTGGGATGCCACTTCGGAGAAGCATTTCTCTATATCCCAGAACATCTGGGGATTCATGGCGTTCCTTTTATCAGGCCGGTTCAGCTTGACATGAAGGATACCGTCTTTTTCGGCGCAGGCAAGAGTCTCGAATTGCATAATGCTATCTCCTTAATAAATTATTATGGAACTGGTGTAATCTGACCCCAAATCAGGCAGCCCCATTAAAAATAGCTGTCGCGGCCACGGTATGTCAAGTACATACCCGTTGCCGGACAGCTACTTGCCGGCGTTCTTCCTGCTGATTCACGAGGGGAGGCTCATTGAATCCGGCGTCGCCGGCCATATTACATGAACAGACTGCTTTAAAAGAAGCGTCTCAGGCCTTTTTGCCCTTGACCTTATCGAGGAATCGCTGCTCGACCCGCTTTATGAAGTTGGGGTCGGACATAGCCAGGCTCTGGGCCATGCCGGCGCATTCCAGCGCATCATGAATGCTCATGTTGTAGCTCATGTCGACGTTGCGCTTGGCAAGTCCCACGCTGACCATGCCGTTGCTCATGATCTCCTTGGCCCAGGCGATGCCTGTTGCCTGCAGGTCTTCTAACTTGACGATCTCGTTGACCAGACCCCATCTTTCGGCCTTTTCCGCACCAATAGTCTTGCCGGTCAAAATCAGCTCCTTGGCCCGTCCCACACCCACTACGCGCGAAAGCCTCTGGCTGCCGCCGCCGTCCGGCACCATGCCCATGTTTACTTCGGGGATATTGAAGGTGGCGTCCGGGGTGCATATCCTCAGGTCGCAGGCCAATGCCATCTCCAGCGCTCCCCCGAAGCAGTAATTATGGATAAGGGCGATGACTGGCTTCTCCAGCAGCTCTATCTCATTGAACATAGCCTGAAAGAGGCGCACACCGCGGCGGAGATCAAAGGCGCTGCCGCCCGCCTGGAAAGAGTTGAGGTCGGTGCCGCCCGAGAAGCATTTCCCTTCCCCCGAAAGCAGCACTACTTCGACATTCGGCAATACGGCTACCTCGGCGAAGCACTGCTGTACTTCCCGGATGAGTTCGAAACTCATCGCGTTCCTCTTCTCCGGCCGGTTCAGTTTTACGTGCAGGATACCCTCTTTCTCGACACATGATACTGTTTTGAATTGCATTTACCTCTCCTTTTTCGTTTTTCGTTTTAAGCTGTCAGTAAAGTTCTTCAACCGTATACACCCGTATGCGGCTTTGGTGGTGTGCAGAATAGTATGAGGACAACCCCTATCAGCGCGCCCGCACAGGCGATCAGAATGGCTGCTTCGTAGCTGCCGTTGATATCATACATATAGCCGGCGAAGGCCGGCGAAGCGAACTGGAAGATGGAGTTGACCGGGTTGGTGATCCTGCTGATGCTGGGGAAGGAAGCTGCACCGAAGTAATTGCCCACGATGAGTGGCGTTGCAACATAAGTCGCACCAAAGCCGAAGCCCGATAACAGAGGGTACAGATATGCGGCCCACAGGTTGTCCCTCGAGGCGATGATAAAAAGGCCGCCTCCTACCAGCAATGAAAATCCCGCAAGGGCTATCAGGTGGCGCGTCTCGATCTTCTCACCCACAAAAGATATGCTTAAGCGCCCGATGATGCTGCAGGCCAGGATCAACCCATAGATAAAGGCAGGGTGGAAAACCAGCTGCGGGTCTACTGGGGAGAAGCCCCGGTCTTGCAGGTGGGCAGGTGTCTGCGTCAGCACCGCCTGCCAGAGGAAAAAGATTAAGCCGGTCGCCGCTACGATCAGCCAGAGGGAGCGTGTCCTGACCGCGTTGTAGAACGACCAGTTAATAGGGGAACGGTAGGTCATGATCGGCCTGTGCCTCGCATGGGCGATAGCCTCCTTCTCTGCCGCGGGATCCAGCCCGTCCTGATGCTGTCCCAGGTCCTCGGGTCGGTTGCGCACGGCGATGAGGGCTATGGCAGCCCCGGCCAGGCAGGCCAGCGCTATAATATAATAGCCCGCTCGCCAATCGTTGCCGTAATTAACGATGCCTGCGCTGATAAGCTGCGGATAAATGAATCCGCCGATGGCGCCTCCTCCCAGCACCAGACCCAGGGCGAGGGCCCTGTGAACGTTGAACCAGAGCAGCACCAGGGTCTGTACGGGCACCACCGTGCTGAAGGAAAGCCCCAATCCAAGGAAGAAACAGATGATCCAGTATAGCAACGGGTATGTCTGACCCGCGACGGTCAGGCAAATGGGCGCCAGCAGCGCCATCAGCACGCAGCACACGGCAACCATTACGCCGCCTATGGCCAGCGTTTTCCTCGGGCCGAAACGGTTGATCAGCCAGGGTATGACAAGCGCGCCCATGCCCAGCATGATGCCGATAATGGAGTAGCCGACGTTGATCTGCCCGCGCTGCCATCCCAGGTCCTCGGCCATAAAAGTGTAGATGACGGGCGGCCCGTAAAGGGCGAAGCCGATGGGGATGGAATATACCAGGCAGAGAATGGGAAGCAGCCACCAGCCGTAAAAGCCGGCGCCTTCTCTTTTTATAGACATGGACCGTATCTCCGCATAGCCGTCGCTGACCTGTCAGTGAAGAGCAATTATATCACCAACAGTGGCGCAGGATAACGCAGGCGACTCAGCATTGAGGCGTATGGAAAGATGCGCAAAAGCGCAACTGTAGGTTAAGCATTATGGCGGATGGCACCAATTGTCTGAGGTGCTAAATTATAAGCAACCTGGAGAAGAACCAAGGCAGGAGGTAAACAAAATGGCCAAGATATTAGAGAAAGTTGAAGCAGCGCCTGAAGTCAGCGAAGAGCGCGGGTTTAATTTCTGGACCGACAAGACACCGTGCTGGGAGCTCTGTCACTGCACCAACATGGTGAAAGGTGAGTGCCCGGCATTCAAGTACCAGTTCCTTCCCTGCTGGGAGATCGAAGGGACCTATTGCAAGCTGGATGACTACGGCGCAGACGGCAGGGATACCAGCATCTGCGAGGTCTGCCGGATTTACAAGAAATACGGTGGAGGCAAGCCTATCAGGTTGAAGTTGCTTGGCCGCGGCATCAATACTTCACTGAAGATGCTGGCACAGGTGGCGACTGCCTGAGTTTTGTCCGCAGTACGCGGGATACGGTTCCCCCCTCCGCGAGGAGGGGGGAACCTTTTTATTAAGCGGACAGACCGCTGACAGTTGCGCTTTTGCGCAAAAGTAAATTAAGCGTTAAAGCGGATGGCGCTGCGCACCGCGCGTGTTAAATTGTTAGCGTAAGAAAAAGAATCCGACCGATGAAACAACAAGGAGGAAAATAAGATGGCTGAAACTAAAGTAAAAGTTCAGAAAGAAGCCGGGGTCAAAGAGGAGAAAGGCGTAAATTTCTGGACCGATAAATCGCCGTGCTGGGAGCTCTGCAATTGCCCGGAGATGATAAAGAGCGAATGCCCGGTCGCGAAATACCAGTTCCTTCCCTGCTGGGAGATCGAGGGGACCTACTGCAAGCTGGATGACAGGGGCGCCACCGGCCGCGACACCAGCATCTGCGAGACCTGCAGGATCTACAAAAAGTACGGCAACGGTGAGCCGATCGTACTGAAGCTCTTCGGCAAAGGCATCGACACTCACATCAAAGAGCTCGACAAGATAGCAAAATAAACAGCGGTAAACTGTGAAGCAAAAGGGGCTGCCCCATGGGGCAGCCCCTTTTCTATTGTGCCTTTTCCTGTCTCCCTATGACTGCGTTGACGTGGGCATATTGATCTCGTCCAGCGCATCCCTGAGCTGCCTGAGGTTCACTATGTCATCCCGGTTGTAGCGGAGCAGCAGGTCCAGCGCAGCCCGGTCGTTTGATCTTTTATACTGCTGCCAAAGCCATATCGCGTCCATCCCGTTCAGGCCATCGGTCTCCCTGGAGATGCCGAGATGTTTTAAAACCCTCTTTAAGCCGCCGCGCAGGTTATAGTCCCAGCACTTATACATCAGGTCGGTGTGCGGATGCATCAGCGCCAGGTCCGGCCCCAGGTGGGTGCGTATGAATGGGATATCGAAGCGGCTGCCGTTATAGGTAAACATATGCTCCGTGCCCTCCATGGCATTAAGCAGGTTTTTACAAGATAGTTGGCTGTCATAAAGCTGAACAAGCCTTCCGTCATCCCCGTTGCAGAAATAGATCCCGATGACGGTGATCCTGCTTTCATGCGGGTACAGGCCGGTGGTCTCTATGTCCAGGTAGGCGTCGGGGAAGCCGATCATAATGAACCCTTGTTGTGATTATACAGCATTGCCCGTCAGCTTTGTTTTAATGAAAATAAGGATGGCGCCCAGGCCGAAAAGTATGGCTGCCAGGTCGCACAGGGAGCCTACGAACGGGATGATGGAGACAATGTATACGGCCAACAATCCCAGAGCCAGAGCCCCGATCAAGGGCCCAGGAGCAGTGGTGTCGGCGCTCTGACGCAGCATCCATTTGCCGACGAACAGCCCTGTGAAGATATGGCCCAGGTAAACGGCCAGGATATAGAGGGCCAGGCCGGCCAGCCCCAGCGGTATGCCGATGACCAGCACAAAGGCAATGACCACGGCGATCGGCACAAGGAGGAGAAAGAGAGCGCCGTAACCCAGGCAGTGCCAGGGTTTGTTTTTAAGCGTTTCTATCAAGCCGGGTGTATATTTGCAGACTATTAGAATTATTATGATGCCGGTCAGCAACGCCGCGATGTACTTGAATACGGCAATTATTATGAGAAGTATCACTGCAAATATGACGATGGCTGAAAGTGCCCAGCCTACCATCCGGCCTGTCGATTCACCGGATGGCTGGGGTGGTGGAGATACATGTGTTGTCCGGCCCTTGACCACGGCCCCTTCGGCCTGCGATGCCTTATTTTCCGACCTGTAGGTCAGGTACCCCGCGATGCTGGCAGCCGGCTCAAGCTTGATGTCCCGGCATTCAACATCGATGTTGCCGCCCACGCTGCTATTGATGATAAGATCGCCGGCGCTGCCGCGGATGTCCTTCCCCACCGGGCCGTCCACGCGCAAGGTCCCCACGGCCGACAGTAAGTCACGTCCCACCGCCCCGCCTGGCGTTATATCTACCTGAGAAGCGGCGGCCACCAGGTCGCCTCCGACGCTGCTATCGATATCTATGGTTGAAGCTGCCACGCGCACGGAATCACTCACCTGTCCCTTGATCGTAATATAATTGGCGGCGCCGTTGAAGTTGCCTTTGACCGGTCCGTTGACGACTATGATATCTGCGAAGGCGATGATGTCCCCGTTGACGGATCCGTCAACTGTAATCATTGAGCCGAAGAGGTAAAGGTCATCGTTGACAACTTCCCCCGCCGGGATAATCAGCATTTGGCCCTGTCGAATGTCGGCTGCATCGGCCGGCGCTGTTATTATGATAGTAACCGCCAGCACAGCGGCCAGCAGCGTGATGAACCTGCCTGCCTTTCTAAACATGGTCTGCCTCCCTTTAACCGGATTTGATCAAAACCAATTCTTGCATATCTGAGGAGCCTATTCAACCGTGGACGCGGAAACCCCGGCTATCAGCAGCCCTTCCCTGTCCCGGCGCATTTTGACATAACTGAACTTGGCGAAGAAGAGCAGCACCCAGGCACTCAGGTAGATGAACATTAGCAGCACGATGACCGAGCTTATGGGGCCGTAGACCAGGTTATACTGCGCGAAGTTCTTAACATACCATACGAAGGCGAACCTGACGATCTCAAAGCCGATGGTGGCCAGCAGAGCGCCCAGCCAGATATGCCTCCACCTGGGCTGGTTGCTGGGGATGAAATGGTAGAGGAAGAGTATCACCCCGTATGTCAGCACGGCGCTGAACAGCATGAAAACCAGCTTGGCGAAGAGGCTGGTCCGGGTGAATTTGAAAATCCACAGTTGCATATTCGACTCATGCATGTATTGGATGGTGGTGGTCAGCCAGGTGAAGGTGAGCAGGGCTATGATTGCCAGTATCAGCATAGTTACATTAATAAGCTGGCCCTTGACGAAGGTCTGGCTTGATGGCACACCCCAGGCACGGTTGAGGGAGTTGCGCAAAGCATCGAAAAAGGACAATGCGCTCCAGATAAATATCAGCAGCGCTATAATACCCGTTGCCTCGCGTGCCTTGATCACGCCCTCCAGCGTATTTACGATCAGGTTCCTGGCCACAGGTATAAGGGTACCCATGGCGGTAATGACCTGGTTCTGAATTTCCGCGGAGGACATCATAAAGCCGGCTATGGAAAACAGCGCCAGCGCAAAGGGGAATAATGAAAACAGCAGGGTGTAAGCCACCGCCGCCGCCAGAAGCCTGCTGTTATCGGCGCCGAATTCATCAAGCGCAGTCCACAGCAAAGAGATCAACCGGATGTTTTTTACAGCCGCCCAAAAATTCATAGCCCTCTCCTCAGATAAAAATAGGCAACAGCAGGAGTGGCTATATGTTATCAGATTTCACCAATCGGTTTTAGGCTGTGCGCAACGGCGGCGCTTTTTGCAGTAAAATTAACTTCACAAGCCCTAAAAGGAGGATTGTCATGGAGGAAACACCAAACGAGCGGAATAAGTCCGCAGCCGATAACCTCGGTGATATGTTCGATGCCCTGGGTGATGCGATGGGGCAGATATTCAACGACCCGAAGCTGAAGGAGAAGGCGCGCGACCTGGGTAAAGCGGCCAAAGAATCGGCTGAAACCCTGGGGGAGCGCTTCAAGGACGAAGAGGTTAAGGCTAAATTCAAGGACGTTGGCAGGGCGGCACAGGCATTCGGCAAGAACGTGGCTGATATATTTACCGACGATAAAAGCAAGGATACTGATGGCGATAAACCGCCTGACCCGCCTGCCTCAAAAAGTTAAAAGCTGGTCGCTTACCTATTTAAGAGTCAGCTCCGCCCCTGGGATTCTTCTGCATCATCTGTGTATAGGCTAAGGCCGCCGCCACGGCTGCCGCCCGTTTACTGTCGTCGAAAACCTGCGATAGCTTCTCCTCCAGCGGCTTCTCCCTCGCCATAATAGTCTGCATATCGTCGATCAGAGTCGTTTCCTGGGTAATGAAATGCGTTCCAAGCTCCCCGCTGCGAAAGTGAGCGTTCTCCATGACCGCCTTGTGGAAGGGTATGTTCGTCTTCACGCCCACTATCACGTATTCATACAGGGCGCGCCGCATTCTTTCGATAGCCTCGTTCCTGTCGCGGCCCCAGGCCACCAGCTTGGAGATCATTGGGTCGTAGTTTGGTGAGATGGTGTAGCGCGTGTGCACACCGCTGTCCACACGTATGCCCACGCCACCGGGTGAGCGGTAGCCGCGCAGCTTGCCCGGTGAGGGCGCGAAGTTGTTGAGCGGGTCCTCGGCATTGATGCGGCATTCAATGGCCCAGCCGTTCATCCTGACGTCCTCCTGCTTTATGCCCAGGG
>Ga0268278_1002036_pt1 | contig 11007 bp, 9 predicted proteins | sample saktaG_3_FD_190135 | JGI IMG/M metagenome (GOLD analysis project Ga0268278, IMG submission 190135) | Saline water microbial communities from Sakinaw Lake, British Columbia, Canada - sak_2010_1_5_55m | ecosystem: Environmental > Aquatic > Non-marine Saline and Alkaline > Saline ... | reverse complement strand
AACTATTGAATTAGTTGGGGGAGTATTACTGATACTGATCGGCGGGTTAATCCTTACTGATAATTTTCAGAGAATAGTAGCTTATTTTATTAGGTAAAAATAATTGTCTTCGAAAATTATAATTATGTGAAATTTACAAAGTGATAAGAAAATAAATTTAAATAAAAATTGAAGGGGTTTGAATTAGAAATGAAGACATTGTCTACAAAAAGAAATAAAATAATGGTTTTAGTAATCCTATTGGTAATGATATTTTTTTTCGGGCTAAAATCATATTTTAAAATAGACGAACAAGATGCAGAGGCAGTAGAGGAGACTAAACCATTAGCTCTTGACTGGTTATCTTATAATGATGGATTGGTTCTAGCGGCAAAAGAAAACAAATATGTTTTAATTGATTTTTACACCGATTGGTGTGGGTATTGTAAAAAAATGGATAAGGAAACTTATTCCAAAGAAGAAGTAATAGGAATCTTAAATGAAAATTTTGTAGTTGTGAAGGTAAATGCTGAATCGGAAAATAAAGTAATTGAAAATGGGGAAGAGATTACCGAAAGAGAATTAGCTAAATTGTATCAGGTTACCGGTTATCCTACTACCTGGTTTTTAGAAAGTAATCATGGCCGTGTAGCTCCTTTACCGGGGTATGTAACTACCGAGCAATTTATTCCAGTATTAAATTACATTGGCGGAGGATGGTATAAAAGCCTTTCTTTTAAAGAATATATGGAAAAAATCTAATTAATAGATTATTAATTAAAGATAGTTTTAGTTAATAAAAAGGTTAAGGAATTGTAATAGCGTTTATAATTTACCTTGACCTTTTTTATAATTTTTATAAGTCAGATAAAAATAATAAGAAGAAAATAATCGGATGGGATAATGATTAATATAAAATATGAAATTAACAATATATTAGAAGAGATTAAGGAGGTCAGCCAGGGGAAGGAGATTGTAGTGGCTTTTTCGGGTGGATTAGATAGCACCGTAGTTTCTGCTTTGGCCATGCGAGCCTTAGAGAGAGAAAAGGTTGAAGCGGTTACGGTTAGTTTTGAAGAATATAGCTACAGTAAGGGTTTAAGAAATATTCAAGATATCAGCAGTGCTTTAGATTTGAAACTAAAGATTGTTCAGGGAAAAAAAGAACAGGAAAAAATTTTAAAAAAGGGTCCGGCCTGTAATAAATGTACCCGAATAGCTAAATTGGGAAAGGTAAAAAAAGAAGCATCGGGAAGATTGGTACTGACTGGTTCGAACCAGAGTGATACCTGGGGGAAGAGGGGTTTAAAACTATATGACGGTTTTTATGCCCCCCTTTTAGAGTTAAACAAGGAGGAAATCCGAAAAATTTCTGATTATCTTAATATAAATATTTTACAGATAGGGGAAAATAAATTTAGAGAAGGGTGTAAGTTAAAACATCTACTTAAGCCCTTAGCGGCTCCTCATTATCATGGTAAGGCAGCAGCAGAAGCTAATGAGTTACTATTAAGTATTTTAGAAGAGGAAAGGTGCGAATCTATTTTAGCTAACGTGAAAATTATTGGGACCCTAGATAAGAATATAGGATTAGTAAATGTATCCCCTTTACCTGAAGAAAAATTGAAGGAGAAAATTATAGAAGAGTTAAAAAAAGTAAAAGCCTTAGAGCAAGTTGAATTTTTAGATAAGCCAATTAAATTAATTGTTAAGGCCAATAAGGGACAATTTGATAATCAACATTCTCGATATTGGTTGGAAAAGGGGAGGCTTCAGCCTGATTTTTCTGTTCCAATAGAAGTGGAATGGTTATTGACTACTAACAAGAGCCTGTCTACTTTTCAGGTTATTGATTATCAAATAATCGGATAGTATAATTATGTCGTATCGCGTCAGGAAGATAGAAATCAGAAGCTAAGTACGTACCTAGTATCTCGTGAATCGTATCTCGGAAAGATGGTTAGCCGGTTAGCGGTTAGCCAGTTACCCGGTTGAAGAATTAAAGACAGATTGGTTAACTGTATCAACTAACTCTCATCTTGCAACTGAGAACCTGTATTTGAAATTAACGACTAATATTAACTGGTCAACTGGCAAACTGGGTAACTGGTTAACTAATATACTAACGGCTAATCCAATTGGTCAATAGGTCAATTGGAAAATTGGTAAATAAAATTTTTGGAGGTAAAGAAAAATGTCTAATAAAAATTTATCTGAATTTGATATCCAGGAAGCAATAAAGGATGTAGCAAATTTAATGGGGGTTGCTGCTCGTACAGCACCAAAATCTGCAGGTAATGACTTTGTAGTGGTTAAAGCAATTTACGGAGAAGACGTGACCAGATTGGCTAAAGAGATGGTTCGTTATGGTGAAGAGATGGGTAAGAAAAATTTCGACCGTGATGGTGCCAATGTTAAAAATTCCCTGGCTGTTTTATTGATAGGAATAAAAGATGCTGCCTCATTAGGTTTGAATTGTGGTGCCTGCGGATACGACCAGTGTGCTGACCGAAATTCTCATCTGGGAAGCGAATTTGATGGACCTCAATGTGCTTTTAGAATTTTGGATATGGGAATTGCTATTGGGTCAGCGGTTAAAACTGCCGGGATAATGAATGTAGATAATCGGATAATGTATCGTGCCGGAGCAGTAGCCAAAAAAATAGGTTTAATAGATGCGGATTTTGTAATGGGAATTCCCTTATCAGTAACTGGTAAAAGTATTTACTTTGACCGATAAGCCTAATTAACTCAGGGTATATTAAAAAGGCAAAAGATAATCTTTTGAGAAAAAATTGCACAGTATTTTTATGAAAAAGTGAGAAAAGTTAGTTCTTTTTGATAAAGAAGACTACTGAAAGCAAGAAAAATATTAAAAAAATTTACCCCGTAATATTTAAGTAAAGTTTCTAAAACAATTTATTTACCTCATATTTCAGAAATTATTTTTCAAATATAAAAAATTTAAAAAGCAATTCGCAAAAATTGGCACAGTAATTGCTTCTATATAAGGGTAGGAAATAATAATAATAAAAGGAGGTGAATATAGATGAAAAAGAAACTGGTTATCCTAACCTTGATTGTAGCAGTAACCGTGATGTTTTTGGGTCTTACTCAGTCTATTTATGCTCAAGAAAATAAACCCTTGATGAAACAGAAGATGCTACCGTATAAAAGTTGCGAATCTAGAGAAATGATGGATAAAGGACTAAAAGGTAGCCCTGCTATGAAGATGGGAGAGTTTATTAAATCTTTAAATCTATCTGGAGAACAGGTTACAGAAATTAAGAGAGTTTTATTAGATTTTCAAAAAAACACCCTTGAACTTAGGAATAGTCTTCAGATAAAAGAGCTTGAAGTTAGGGCATTATTGTTACAGCCACTTACTGAGATGACAAAAATCAAAGCAAAATATGAAGAAATTGCTGGGTTGCAGGTTGAAATCAGGGTTAAAACAATTGAAAGGTATTTAGAGATTAAAGGATTGTTAACTCCTGAACAGCAAGCTAAATTACCATTAGGTGTTCCTTCCCAAATATTTTCTTACCAAAAAATGGACATGGGTAGGGGTAAAACGATGAAGAGTTATTGTTGGTAAATAAAAAGAAATGGACAGTAAATATAAACAGTGGGGAGAATAAATGTTTTTCCCCTCTACTAATTTTTATAACGAGGTGTAAATATAAAATGTTGAAAATAAAATTAATAAAAATAAATAGAAATATGATTCTTGCTACAGCTTTAGTCTTTCTTCTTTCTTTGAACTGGATAGGTAGTGTAAGTGCAGAAACTGAACAAACTGATTCTTATTTAGCTCTTGAAGCTTTCAGTAATAGTATTGCAGATATTGCTGAAAGAGTCGGACCGGCTGTAGTGAATATAGATACAGTGCGAATGATGACAACACAACTTCCCTCTTTTCAAGACCCTATATTTGAGAGATTTTTTGGACGTGATTTTGAAGAATTCAGAAGGGCAATTCCTCAAAAGGGTACGGGTTCCGGATTTATCATAAATCAAGAGGGATATGTACTCACTAATGAACATGTAGTACGTAAAGCAGATAATATTAAAGTTACTCTTTCTGATGGCAGAGAATTTGCTGGAGAAGTGATAGGTTCGGATGTAACTTCGGATATAGCTATAGTGAAAATACAGGCAGACCATCTGCCGAGCGTTACTTTAGGCAATTCAGATGAATTAAGAGTTGGAGAAATTGTGATAGCTATCGGTAATCCCTATGGACTCCAACAGACTGTAACTATGGGTGTGGTTAGCGCCAAAGGTCGTTCCATCCCTGCGGGAACAGAAAGGCAAGTTTATAGAAATTTTATTCAAACAGATACAGCTATCAATCCTGGAAATAGTGGTGGCCCACTGCTCAATATAAAAGGAGAAGTTGTGGGTATAAATACCGCCATTATTCCCTATGCCCAGGGCATCGGATTTGCAATTCCCATTAATATTGCCAAGAAAAATATAGATGACCTTATTAATTTGGGAAAAGTAAGAAGGTCATGGTTAGGTGTGTATATTCAAGACGTTACTCCAGAAATTGCCAAACAATTTAACTTAACCGAAGCCAAAGGTGTATTAGTAGGAGATGTGATTAAAAATAGTCCAGCAGAAGAAGTCGGGATAAAAACAGGGGATATAATTATGAAAGTTAATGATGAAGAAGTTAATTCCCCGGAAGAACTTCAAGATAAAATAAGAGATGTTGAAATCGGTAAAAATGCGGACTTAGAAGTGATGCGGGATGGCAAAGCAATTAATTTTATGGTAAAAATTGTTGAAATGCCCACCGTGGAAGTAGAAGGTAGTGAATCTCTTAAAGAAAAAGTATTTTCCGTACAAACCGGAATACAGGTTGAGCCAGTTACCTCCGAAATTGCGAAAGAGATGGGTTTATCCTGGGTAAAAGGGTTGGTAATTACTGAAGTGGTCCCGGGAAGCTCGGCAGATGATATGGGTTTACAACAAGGAGACATAGTTTTAGAGGCAAGCCGAACAGAAGTATCTTCTATCGGGGAGTGGGAAAAAGTAATTAACAAATTAGAACCAGGAGACACACTACTATTATTGGTTTTTCGTAATCAACATACTTATTATGTACCAATTAAGGTAGAAAAGATTGACTGAGTAAATTCGTATTTCGTTCTATATTTTTAGTTTAATTTAGAAAATAAAGACAAAAAGCTGGAATACAAATTAAAGTATTCCAGCTTTTTAAAATTAATTTTAAAATATGGTAAAATATTAAAAATATTTAAAGAATGAGACGGTCTATAAAATTGAAAAAAGATAAGAATCATAAATTATCTACCCCTTTTCGAGAAAGAAATATCGTTATAGCCCTAATTACTATTTTGCTTCTTGCCCTACTACTGGGTTCTTTAACCTATAAAGAAGTACAAAGAGAAAGATATTATTTATGGGAATTAGCCCGCTCGGAAGGATTGAATATTGCCTTTTCTATCCAGACTCTTGGCCCCCGGTTTGTCTTAAATGAAAATGCTTTAAAAGAAATTTTAGTGCTTTTAAAAAAAGAAGGGGTAAGCTATATTGATATTTGCAACGATAAAGGGATGATTTTGATCAGCACTGAAGAAGAAAGATGGCAAAATATAATAAAAATCCCCACCCCTAATAAAATCAATTTTATAAATACTGAAGACAAAAAAGGCAATAGGATACTTCAGGTAATAAAACCATTTAATTTTGATGTCTGGAAGATATTACCCATTAGAAATAGTTATTTGGTGGTGGGTGTAAACTTAGAAGGATACTATACCCGCTTGAATCAAACCAGAAGAAGAATCATTTTAAACTACAGCATTATAATGGCTCTTGTGTTATTGGGGATTTATGTAATTTTTAAATTACAGGAAACCTATATAGTAAAAAAGACCTTAAATGAAATGAAAGTATATACTTCAAAATTATTGGAGACCATGGATAATGCGGTAATTTCAGTAGATAATAATGGTAACATTAAGACTTTTAATCGTAAGAGTGAAGAAATTTTTGGCAAAAAGAAGGAAGAAGTATTAAACAAAGATTGTCAGGAAGTTTTAAATTTAAATATTAACGGAAAATGTCTCCTTAAGGAATGTCTTTTAGAGAAAAAAAATATTACTCAGGAAATAATTTTAGAAGAAAAGGGATTGAAGAAAAAAATATTAGACCTTAACACCTCATTTTTAGCCGATGAATCCGGAGAAATAACCGGTGTGGTAGTAGTAATAAGAGATGTAACCGAGATCAATGACCTAAATGAAGAGGTGGCACGTCATAAAAGATTAGCTGCTCTGGGTAAATTATCTGCCGGGATTGCCCATGAAATCAGGAATCCTTTAAGTTCAATCAGAGGGTTGGCCCAGTTTGTTTATAATTCATTCTCCAAGACCGATGAAAGAAAAGAAGACTTAAATGCTATTATTCAGGAAGTAGATAGATTAAATAAATTAGTGGTTCAGGTTTTAGATTTCGCCAAATTGAAAAAACCAAACTTAACCCGCTTTTCTTTAAATGATTTAATAAGAAAGATTATTGAATTGTTTAAATTAGAGACAAAAGATAAGCAGATTGAATTTAGTCTGGAACTTTCCCCGGATATTTCTAAAATTCAAGCTGATGAAGATCAGGTAAGGCAGATTTTAATGAATGTAATTATTAATGCTATTCAGGCTATCCCCAAGAAAGGGGAAATCAAAATCAAAACTGAAAAAACTCTTTTAAAGGGAGAATCAGCTATAAAATTAATTATTGAAGATAGTGGGATTGGTATTCCTGAAAAAGATTTTACTCAAATATTTGACCCCTTCTTTAGCACCAAAGATAAAGGTTCGGGATTAGGCCTTTCTATAGTGTATAAGCTGATAGAGGCTCATCAGGGAGAGATTAAAGTTGAATCTAAAGAAGCCAAAGGAACAAAGTTTGTTATTTTTCTACCTCAAAAAGGAGGGAAGTAATTTTGCGAAAAATATTAGTAATCGACGATGAGCAAAATATAAGAAAAATGTTAACCCGGGTATTATCTCCGGAGGGATTTATAGTTAAAGAAGCTGATAATGGCTTAGAGGCTCTAAAGAGATTACAGGAAGAAAATTACAGTTTGGTATTATTAGATCTTAAGATGCCTGGTTTAAATGGAATTGAAACTTTAAAGAAAATAAAAGAATATGAAATAAATTTGCCAATTATCATGATGTCCGCTTATGGCAGTATTACGGAAGCGGTGGAAGCAATGAAATTGGGGGCTTTGGATTATTTAATAAAACCTTTCGATATTGAAGAACTAAAAATTATAATTAATAGAGCAATTAAGCAATATGAATTAGAAGTGGAAAACATCTATTATCGAGAGGAAGAAGAGAAGAGATTCAACTTTGATGAAATTATAGGAAAGAGTAATTCTATAAATAAAGTTTTAGAAATGGTGAAAAATGTATCCCCCACTACTGCTACTGTGCTGATTACCGGCGAAAGTGGTACCGGGAAAGAATTGATAGCCCGAGCAATACACAAAAACAGTCTACGTAAAAATGGCCCATTTGTAGTGGTAAATTGTGTAGCCTTTTCTTCCAATCTCCTGGAGAGCGAACTCTTTGGACATGAAAAAGGTTCTTTTACCGGAGCTATTGTCAAGAGAATAGGTCGTTTCGAAATGGCCAACGGAGGAACTATTTTTTTAGATGAAATAGGAGAGATAGACCCCTCTATGCAAACAAAATTACTTAGAGTTTTACAGGAAAGGGAGTTTGAAAGGGTAGGAAGTTCAAGGAGCATTAAAGTTGATGTAAGAATATTGTCTGCTACCAATAAAGATTTAAAAAAAGAAGTAGAAGAAAGAAGGTTTAGAGAGGATTTATTTTATCGATTAAATGTCTTTAATGTAGATGTTCCTCCTTTAAGGGAAAGGAAAGAGGACATACCTTTAATTGTGGAGCACCTTATCGTTAAATATAATAAAATATTAAATAAAAAAGTTAAAAAAGTGTCTGCAAAAGCTATGGAGTTACTGCTGGATTATAATTATCTTGGTAATATAAGAGAGTTAGAAAATATTATTGAGCGGAGTATGATTATGGCAAAAGACGAAATAATCGATGAAAAATATTTCAATTTTATAAACAAGGAAATATACATTGAAAAAAAGGGTACTTTAAAAAATGTAGAAAAAGAGCTAATTATAAAATATTTAATTCAGAACAATGCAAATCGCACTCACACGGCAAAACTTTTAGGTATAAGCCGCAGAAGCCTGCAGAACAAAATCAAAGAATACCAAATAAATTTATAAACCCAAAAAGAACCAAAAAAGGGGCAGGCTACTTTTTTAAAATAGACAGGCGAGACGCCCGTCCTACAGGAGGGGGAGGGAATTATAAATTTTTTATTTAATAAAAATTGACACTAAAGTTGGTGTAAACTTTAGTGGGGTAGTTAGGCAAAGAAAAGAATGGTTATCGTTTTTGTTTTTTCTATCTTATTTTTTTTCTGAGTTTTTCTTTCTCTTTGCTCAATACGCAATACGCAATACGAAAATTGATTTGACATATTTATTAAACTGTTTTACACTATGGGCGTAAAGGATACGCCTTTACCCGAGGGCTTGTATCTTGTATAGGAACAAGACCAGGAGTAAAGAAAATTATTAAGATTTCGTCTGGTATCTGAAGATGGAACTAGAACGGAGGTGAAAAAAATGAATAGAGATTCTGCTTTATTAGGATTTAAACTTACTACCCGGCAGCTGGCTATCTCCGGTATGCTGGGGGCAATTGCTATTATCTTAGGAGTAACCAGGTTGGGGTTTATCCCTGTTCCAACTCCAGCCGGTCATGCTACCATTATGCACATTCCGGCCATCTTAGGAGGGATACTCGAAGGTCCGATAGTAGGTGCATTAGTAGGATTAATCTTCGGAGTTTACAGTTTTTTAAATGCTACTAATCCCATGTTCGCCGACCCTTTAATCGCTATTTTACCCAGAATATTTATCGGAGTAGCAGCTTATTATTCTTACAAATATCTTTGGAAGAACAGTGTTATTGCGGCGGCCTTGGGAACTCTTACCAATACTATCGGAGTATTGGGATTGGCTACCTTAAGAGGATATCTTCCGGGAAAAGTAAGTGTCAGCATTGCATTAGTTCAGGGTACTCCGGAAGTGGTAGTAGCAATGTTACTGATATTTATATTAGTTAAAGCTCTAAAGAGAGCCGGTTATTAAAAATGATGATAGGTAATTAGAAGGAAGGGATATGATGATTTTAGTCATTGATGTAGGCAATACCCATACGGTAATAGGGGTATATAAAGAAGAGAAATTATTAGGCCATTGGAGAATTTCTACTGATCTGAATAAGACAGAGGATGAGTATGGAATGTTAGTTAAAAGTTTGCTTTTCGATGCTAATTTGACCTTTTCAGATATTAAATCAGTAGTTATTTCCTGTGTTATCCCTCCGGTAACCTGGATATTAAAAAAGATGTCCCTGGATTATTTTAAAGTATCTCCAATTATTGTAGGACCGGGAATAAAGACTGAAATTTATATTAAGATAGATAATCCCAAGGAAGTGGGAGCAGATAGAATTGTCAATGCCATTGCTGCTTATAAATTATACGGAGGGCCGGTAATAATTGTAGATTTTGGAACGGCCACTACATTTTGTGCAGTTAATAAGGATGGAGCTTATCTGGGCGGGGCGATTACTCCCGGAATAGAAATTTCAGCAGAAGCTCTTTTTAAAAAGACAGCCAAGCTGCCCAAAATAGAATTAATAAAACCTAAACATTCTATAGGTAGCAATACTATTACCGCAATGCAGTCAGGAATGTTCTTTGGCTATTTGGGATTAACTAATGAATTAATTAGACGGTTTAAGAGAGAGTTAGGGGAAGATTCTGTAGTAGTAGCTACCGGTGGCCAGGCGGAATTGATAGGAAATGAAAGTAAGCTAATCGATAAAGTTAATCCCTTTTTGACTTTACAGGGATTGCGTATGATATATGAGATGAATAAGTGAATTAACATAGCGTATAGCGTACAGCGTTTAGCGTATAGTTCTGGATTGATGAAATGTTTCTCTCAATTAAATTAGTGGTTAGTAAATAGTCGCTATCATTAAATGCAAGTTTTCAGTTTATAGCGAAAAACTTAAAGCTAAAAACGCAAAACCATAATTCAAAACTCAAAACTTTTTCTCTTGTATTGTGTATTGCTTGTTACGGATAGGTTTTCCTTTTTTTCATTCTGACTTCTGACTTCTGTTCTCTTTACGAGATACGAATATCGTTTTGTGATTTAAGTTTTTGTTATTTATGCTTTTTCTTATCTCTTTACTATATACTATTCACTAACGACTAACGACTATATAATTTCCATACTAATATCTAACGATTTTACTGAATGGGTGAGGGCGCCAATAGAAATTAAATCTACTCCTGTTTGGGCAACTTCCCTTACATTATCTAAAGTAATCCCCCCTGATGCCTCAATTAAGACTTTGCCTTTTGCTATATTTACAGCTTCCCTCATCATATCTAAACTCATATTATCCAACATTACGATATCCACTTTCATCTCCAAGGCTTCTTGAAGCTGAGATAAGTTTTCTACTTCGACTTCAATCTTTACTGTATGGGAGATTTGTTTTCGGACAGAATTTACTGCTGACTTAATTCCTCCTGCTACTGCTATATGATTATCCTTAATTAATACAGCATCATATAATCCGAAGCGGTGATTATACCCTCCCCCCATGTGGACAGCATATTTTTCTAATATTCGTAATCCGGGAGTAGTTTTACGTGTATCAACTATTCGAACCGGGAAATCTTTTACTTCCTGACAGAATTTAGAGGTAATGGTAGCTATACCGGACATTCGTTGAAGGAAATTTAAGGCAACCCTTTCTCCCTTCAGAATAGTTCTGGCAGGACCGGTAATTTCTGCTAACTCTTTTCCCCGAGCAACTTTTTTCCCGTCTTTAGTTTTTTCTTGAAAAATAATCTCTG
>Ga0268278_1002034_pt1 | contig 11012 bp, 11 predicted proteins | sample saktaG_3_FD_190135 | JGI IMG/M metagenome (GOLD analysis project Ga0268278, IMG submission 190135) | Saline water microbial communities from Sakinaw Lake, British Columbia, Canada - sak_2010_1_5_55m | ecosystem: Environmental > Aquatic > Non-marine Saline and Alkaline > Saline ... | reverse complement strand
TCCTTTCGAACCCACTGGATAGTCTTACATATAATGGTGTCAAGTATTATATTCTTTTTTAGACTATTCTATCTTGCTATATGATTTTCATAATTTCTCTGAGCAAAAAATGATGTCGTCTCGTTCCCAAAACCCTCTTTGGGGACGCATCTTCTTAAAAAGGAAACCGTTGAAACGGTTAAGGTGTGTGATTGGATCTACGATCCAGCAACTAAAGTTACTGGTTAATATTTGTACATTCTTCTTGTTCCCAAGTTAGACTTGGGAATACCTATTTAATTGTGAAGTTGAACTTTGCCCTAAGGGCGTTGCTAAGTGCAACTTAGTAACGAGATAAAATTATACAGTATGATATTCCCAATTTATAAATACTATTTGGCTTTATTTCATTAAAACCATCTTACCTGATTCCTGATATCCATCCTTGTTGATCTTATATAAATAAATACCGGCCGGAACAGGTGTTCCTTCCTCGCCTTTTCCATCCCAGGTAAATGTATAAGTATGAAGGTTGCTGGAAGGTGCTTCTATCCCATGTAGTATTCTTACTATTTGTCCGACAACATTGTATATGAATATCTCAGGATATATAAGATTTTCTTTGACGGAGAAAGAGATTACAGTTGATTCCGAAAAAGGATTAGGATAATTCTGAAATAGAATCATTGAATCACCCGTAGGCTCATCAACAGAATACACCTGCAAATCATTTATATCCCTCGGATTAATCCCATATTCATCCCAGCTGTAATCCAGCACACCTATAATGCCGGTAAACTCTTCACCTGATGTAGCGGGATAAGAGTACATGCCGTCATCGACCTGGCACTCTCCTGTCCCATCATCCACATACCATTCATTATCAGGATTTGGCGCCTGTGTTACGGTCACATTTTCCACTTTTACGAGACAGCTCTCATACGCTTCTGCATTTACAGGATAAACTAAGTCGCCGGTACTCACCAGTATCGGTTCCGGCACAGGATTCCCGGAACTGATTACACTCACAGAAGCATACCGAAGTTCTGTAAATCCGCAATATTCATACACATCACCGGTTATTTCAACCATATCACCGACATTCGGACTGGCATCCGCAAAATATATGTATATCCCCTCCCAGGGGTTGCCCTCAGGGGACGAGATAAAGAAATCATTTGTATAACCTCCGTAACCAACAGCAGTCACAATTCCCGAAGTTGTAATAGTCTGATCAACCAGTAATGAAGGAAAGGTGCCCTCGGGACCTGGCTCGGTTGTGTGCTGAATATCATAAATGGAAGTTAAACCGGGTAGAGTTACTTTAAAATCCGAAACAAGTGGGCAATGATCCGATGCATCGGGCACATCATCTGCATAAAGACCGTATGCACTCAAGGAATCTGCGAGCATTTCTGGGGTATACATGACAAATTTGTGCTCCGAGTCGAGCACATAATCGCTGTAGATCATAAAATCGAGTCTTCCCGGATAATAAGAACTTGTGGCAGAATACCATGTGTAGAACATCGGCAGATCGGTCAAGCGTGCGCAAAGGTCGCCAAAGTCCGAACCATCCCAATCAGGAGAAAAATCAGGTCCAAACTGCGGATTAACTATATCGCCTGTAATGAGGGTTTCAAGTTGCTGAGCATACCCGACTAAATTCAAGTCCCCGGTAATAATAATTGGGGTGAATTCTTCCAAAGTCAGCACTCCTCCGGGCTCTTTTGCATCACGGATAAATGCCATAAGCTCATCAATTTCAAGCTGCCTATCCGTATTATAATCACCAAAAGAAAGATGCCCAACTATGAAGAGGAGATCAGAATCAACACGGGGATTCAAATCTATCAAAAATGCTGCACTTTTATTTAAAACATAGTGGGCTGTAATAGGAAATCTGCTCGCCGCATAGATGTCATCGCCGGCTATTCCCTGACAATACCATTGCTCGCCGGTTCCGGAAGGAAGCATGGATTCTACAAGCTGTTTTACATCATTTGAAGTATGATCATAAACCTCTTCGAAAGCGATTATTTCAGGATCAATCGCTGAGAGGATGCGATCGAAATTATCATAAAGTGAAGGTTCAAAAATATGACTTGAGAGAACATTATACGCCATTGCACGAAAATCTGAAGATACCGTTTTTTTGAGTGAAATAGGATCGATCGGCGGCAAAGTTGAATTGTCAAAGCTGTAGGATACAATATCACCAATATTTGGAAGATAGTCATTTCCGGGCCCGTCATCGTGGAATGCTATTCTGAATGAATTCAGCGGGAAGAGCTGCTGCCCGAATAATGATATCGTGCGGTCGATTGCAATTTCAAACCTGTCCGAGGTCACGGTCGGTGCAGTGATGAGCCCAATATATTGATGGTAAATTGTATAGCGCGAAGTATACACTCCCTGCCTGTTGCCGAATATCCATTTTACTTCTGCACCGATGCCATTGAATGGAATGCCGGTACTTGCATTGTTGTCGGTATCGAAGTAAAGAGTGATCTCGTTATTATCTTGAAGGTTCAGTTCCTCACCGATTTCAATATAAATATATACAAATCTATCGTCATTTGCAGCTTTCAGCACACCAAAGTCTATATCTCCGGACTGTTGATCCCCAGTTGGATCTTCATAAAGAACGGGAATATCATCCCAATCCGAGAAATTGCCATCCATCCAGATACGCGCTGCCTGGCTGTTTGTGTAATTTGTTCCTGCAAAAATGAAAGAAGAAAAGTTGAGCAATACTAACAAAACAAGAACAGTAATAAAAATTCTTTTCATGCTTATCTCCAATAAAAATACTAATGAATGTTTACTTACTATGAAGAAAAATTGTCAAAGTTTAGCGATTATAATAATGAAAATGCCACACCTTGTTGTAACTCAGTGTGGCATAAAATAGATATGCAGTTCATGTCATACTATGATATACTCCACATGACACGTCATATTGTTTAAGTTATTTTTTCTTTCATAAACTATTACGCATCCATAATAACAGCCGGTTGGAATTCATCGAATGGTTGATTGTTGTAATCCATGCATACGTAAATTTTCTTGGTTGCTTCGTGGAGCAGGAGAAGATTCCCATCCATCAATTTGGGGTCGACAGCAGTTGTCATGTCCTCACCTTCCACAAACAGTTTAAATCTATTCGCTTCCGGTTTCATCCAGACTGCGTGTGTGTTTGTGGGAAGTGATTTTGGTATGTAAAGCACGAAAAGTTCAGTATTTTTAAAATCAATCAATAAAAAATGCGCTTCAAGATCCGGAATATACACGATCACATCATCAGAACAGTAACTGGCTTTTAGGTCATCACCTCCAACATAAATTCCTTTGTCATAAAATCGATACAATCCTTCATCTGATATTCTCGACCAGAGTTTGTCACCTTCAATATCATAAATATCTGCAGAATATAACGTATAAAGTGGTGCATTTTCCCAATCCGGAAACACATACCAACAGGGATTTTCTTTATCGTATAATAATAAGTCATCACCATTATACGCTGAATTCATATTGGGAGCTACCGGTTTACCTGCAATGTAGAAATGAAAACTTTCTTCCTCGACCTTGAACCATAGTGTTTCGTTCGGCATCTCTAGACATAGGGGAATGAGCAGTTCATCATCAACCGGATTCTCGCTATATTTCAGAAGATGATAATCCTCATCTTCAGCAACCCATATACACAGGTCGTCATTTATCCAGAATGATTCGGTGTTACTGCTGACATTTTCTCCTTCATAGAAACAGTAATATGTTTTTAATTCGTCCACAGAAATACACGCCACACCATCGAGCGCAAAATATCCAATAACATCCTGTAATTCATTTTCCGGGACTTTGTCAATTCCCTTCAACAGAAAATAAATACTCACTTCAGGATCGTAAATTACCATCCTGCCTTCTCCGATATCCTCAACAGTCACCCTTTCTGAAATATCCTCTTCCTGGAATATCAAGCTGAAGGACTCTCTGTTATTATAAACTTTCCATTGTGCAGGAATCGCATTCTCATCCGGGGAAGGTTCTTCTTTCTTTTTTGATTTTTTCGAGAAAAGTGCCATACATCATCCTTTCTGAATATTGAGTAATATAGATAGTGAATGTTCGGTTGCCCTGTATCGTGTCAATGAATTTTTGTAAAATCAGGGGTTATCTATTTGATTAATCCTTCTTTTGTTTCATCGTATAATTTTTTTTTGTATTTATTCTTAATTTTCAAATCGGGTACTCATTCCACAATCTCCCAATGCCCGCCTTTAGGGGGACCAACTCTTTTTAAGAAATCTTTTTGTTTTAATTTGGTTATTTGTTTTTGAATTGCAGATTGATTAATATTTAATATTTCTGATAATTGCTTCCGGGAAATATCTCTATTTTGACTGATCAAATACATAATTTCTTTCTGACGTTCTGTTAATTCCGACCACCTTTTCTGACCACTTCTTTCTTTTTTTGTTATCGTTATATATTCTTTACTTTGCTTGAATACAATATAAAAGTGTGTGTCAGTATATTCTATTTCAGGATAGGGAGAATTTATTGTTTTATTCATTTTTCTCCCAATCTTCTTTCCATTTCAATAAGTTCCCTTTCTCTGGATATTTCTCTTTCCAGTTCTTCTTCAGTTGGTAAATATAGTTTATATTTTGAAGTAAATATCTGCTTATTGTCTTCAAGTAAAGTATATTTTACCAATGTTTCGTTTTTATCGTAGGTTTCTGAAATATTTCTTCTGTAACCAGAATTAAGTATAATAATCTCGATATGCTTTTCAAAATCTTGTTCTAAGTAATTTTTTGTCATACAAATTCAAATAAATTATTGTTTTGGTTTGAGATTAATCTCTAACACATTATCCAAATGAATCAAGTCAAGTGGAATATTCGGATATTTTTTTTCAAAATATCTATATTTTGATGGATTAAATGCTTTTTTTGAGTATTTAACTTCATAAGCCCTTGATTCCTGAATGATAAAATCAACTTCTTGTTTTTTTTGAGTTCTCCAAAAACGGATATCATCAACGGAATAAAAATCATACAATCGTCTAAATACAAAATTTTCGAGAAGTTCGCCTTTATCAATCCTCAATGCAATTGGTTTAAAATTTCCGACAAAATAATTTCTCAGACCCAGATCATTTAAATATATCTTGGGCATCTTCCTTAGTTCTTTTTCTACATTTCTATAAAAGGGTAAAATTTTTGTTATATGAAAAGAACTTTCCATAAGTTCTACATAAGTATTAATAGTCTGGTATTTTATTTTAAGATTTGTAGCAATGCTACTTGAATTAAAAAGTCCGCTTCTCGAAGATAATATCTTGAAAATTTTCATATATAAATCAGGAAATTTAAGTTTAGATTCAATGGCATCTTTTTTGATATAAGAATCTGCAATTTCCTGTAAAATTATTTTTTTTTCTGACAGTTCTTCTTCCATTACAACCTCTGGAAAACCGCCAAATAATAAATATTCATTGAGCCATTTCTGTAATTCTGATTTATACATTTCAGGTATTGATCCAGAATTAATAAAGGGGGCAATTTCACTCCTATTCTTAAATATTAAAAATTCTTCAAAAGTTAAAGTTGGTAATATAAAAATACGCTTTCGTCCGGCTAAACTGTCCTTAAACTTTTCATCAATATAAAAAGCAGATGAACCGCTTACAACAAATTTTATTGAATCTTGATTTAAATCATAATGGTATTTGAGAAAATTAGTTGGATTGCTCAAATATTGTATTTCATCCAAAAATAGAATAACTTTTTTATTATTATTAAATGGTGGGATTACTTGAAATAAATTTCGTGGATGATCATCTAATAATTTTAATATTTCTGGATCTTCAAGTGAAATAAAAAATGTAAGTTTTTCTTCCTTTTCTAATTTGGATTGCATCTGTTGCATCAAGGTTGTCTTACCCGTTTGGCGAGCGCCTACAAGGAGAGTTATCTGCTTTTTAGAAAGGTGATTCCATAATGTTTTGAACAATGTTCTATATTTTATATTTATATATTATCCCAAAATATTACATTGTCAATCATAAAATATCCCAAATATTCCACTTTTTAATCATAAATTATCCCATTTTTTCTTTTTCAACTCGGAACAGTAAACGGTAATGGGTCCAGCTCAATTCGTGACGCAGTGCGTCACATTTTGGAAAAGTTAGATAGAACATTCTCATATTTCTTAAGTTTGACTCATCAAATCCTCTTCCATAATCTCTTATTAATTTCTTGGAAAGTTCTTTTAGAAGTCCTTTCCCGTATTCAGCTCTTTCTTTTCCTTTTTGCTCTTGTTCTACAATTATTCTTCCTATGTGCCAGTATGCCTGAATCATCGCAAAATTTGCAGTCCGATATACTGAGCTTCGGGCTTCTTCGAGTACCGTCTTGATACTCTTATAAGTTGTGTCAATATTTGATTTTTGTATCATATTATTTCTTGTCATAATCCTCCATTTGCTTATTTTCTTTGAAGCTATAATATGAATCTTGTGTGATGATTACATGATCGATGACATCGATTCCTAATATTTCACCGGATTTTATGAGTTTCTTTGTTATCTCCAAATCATCTTCAGAAGGATCGGGATCACCTGAAGGATGGTTGTGAACAATAATTACGGATGATGCCGAGTTTTTAATTGCCGTCAGAAAAACTTCTCTTGGATGTGCTAAACTTGCACTTAATGTTCCTGTTGAAACTTTATCAATGCTAATCAGTTTATTCCGTGTAGTGAGAGAAAGTATATAAAAACTTTCCTTCTTATTGTTACCGATTTCGTTTTTTAAGAGATTGAATACAGTTTCTGGTTTTTCTATTTTTTCACCGAAATTTGTAATGTGCGATCCTGCCTTTTCTCCCAATTTGAAGGCAGCTTGCAGTTTGCAGGCAGTAGCAAAGCCAATACCTTTTACTTTTTTTAATTCTTCAATGCTTGCATTTTTTATATTCTGAAGATTTCCAAAATGAGCAAGCAAGTTTTGAGCAAGTGTTAAAACAGTCTGCCCACGACCACCTTTTTCAATTATTAATGCCAGTAATTCCTGTGTGGAAAGATTATCTACACCTACTTTTTGCAAACGCTCTCTTGGACGTTCATCACGTGGCAAATCCCTAACAGTATATGTCTTGCTTTTCATAATTATAGATATGCCTGAGTGCAAAAACTGGAATTACAAATTAAAGCACACCACCTTAGGTTCCGTCATTTCCATGAGCGAGAATTTGATGCCTTCGCGTCCGAGTCCGGAATTTTTCACGCCGCCGAAAGGCATGCCATCTATTCGATAATCCGAGGAATCATTGATCATAATACCGCCAACATCGATCTCTTTGATTGCCTTGAATGCAGTCTTGATATCATTAGTAAATATGCCTGCATGTAATCCGTAAACCACATCATTTGCTTCTTTGATCGCTTCGTCGAGATCGTTGATCTTGTAAAGAATGACAACAGGTCCGAATACTTCTTCATGTCCGAGTCGGCAGGTCTTGGGCACATCTCTCATCACGGTGGGCTGAACAACTGCTCCAGTACGTTCTCCGCCCGTGAGTAAAATACCTCCAGCTTCAACTGCTTCTTTTACCCAACTTTCGACCCGTTTCGCTTCTGTTTCTGTGATCATGGGACCCATATCCGTGTCTTCATCAAGCTGGTAGCCGACCTTCATTTTTTTTGTGCGTTCCACAAATTTCTTTTCAAACTCGTCGTAAATACCTTTTTGGACATAGAGCCGCTGCACGCCGATACAATTCTGACCGACAGCCCAGAAAGCACCTGATACGCAGCTTTCAACGGCAGCATTAAGATCGCAATCATCCATCACAATGACCGGTGTGTTTGAGCCGAGTTCCATGCCGATCTTTTTCAAGCCGGCTTTTTTAATGATCTCTTTTCCTGCATCGGGTCCGCCGGTAAATGTCACCATTCTCACGCGTTCATCAGTCACCAGCGCATTACCGATCTCATCTCCATGACCCGTTACAATATTCAATATTTTGGGAGGAAGACCCGCTTCCATCAAGATCTCTCCGAGCTTGAGAGCAGAGAGCGGAGTAACAGTTGCAGGTTTCAGCACGACTGAATTTCCGCCTGCAATGATCGGCCCAAGTTTATGAGCCACAAGGTTGAGCGGATCGTTGAAAGGAGTGATCGCAGCAATAACGCCAATTGGGAAACGGTAATAGTAACCCACACGATTTTCTGAACCCGGCATGCTGTCAAAGGGTATTGTTTCACCCAGAATTCGCTTTGCTTCCTCAGCAGAAAGTGTAATCGTATTCACAGCTCTTCGGGCTTCGCCACGTGCTTCTCTGATAGTTTTGCTGCCTTCCATAGCTATCGTTCTCGCGAGCTCTTCCTGTCGTTCTTTCATGATCTGTGCAGCCTTATAAAGGATATCAACTCGTTCATGTACAGGCATATTCTTGCTAATCTCAAATCCTTCCACAGCTGCATCGATCGCTTTCTTTACATCTTCGACCGTGCCTGCAGGAACTGTATCTATCACCTCACCGCTTAATGGATTCTTCACTTCAATTTTTTTATCTTTATCGATCCAATGACCGTTTATGAGCATTTTCATAGTTTTCTCCAATTCTTTATTTTATAATATTCAATATGTCGACATAAATTGAAAAGCCTGTCTCGATTTTTCCTGCGCCAGCTCCCTGTATAGTTATCTTTCCCATCAGATCTGTATCAAATGTGAGCGCATTATGAGCGCCATTCACACCTGTAAGCGGATCGGTCAGGGGTAATTTTACCGGTTTTACTGAAGCGATAATTTTATCTCCTTCAAGTCTGGTTGACCCGATAAGTTTATACCTCATTCCTTCAGCCGCTGCTGCTTTTATCTCTTCCAAAGTGATCTTGCTGATACCTTCGCAGGGCACATCTTCCGGTTTGACGTTTCCGCCGAGAAGCACATTACTGAGGATAACGACTTTTGCAAGGGCATCATATCCTTCCACATCAGCTGTAGGGTCAGCTTCCGCATAGCCAAGTTCCTGTGCTTTTTTCAATGCATCGGCATAGGACCAGCCCTCCTGCTCCATCTTGGTCAGGATATAATTTGTGGTGCCGTTCAGGATACCTTTCACTTCTGTGATTTTGCATCCTGCAAGGCATTCACGGGCAAGATTGAAAACCGGTGTCCCGCTCATGACCGTTCCTTCGATGAGGAATTTCACACCTTTTTCTTCTGCAAGTTTAGAAAGTTTTTTGTAATATAATGCCGCAGGTCCCTTATTTGAAGTGGTGACATGCATGCCTTTTTTCAACGCTTCTTCGATGTGTTTCGTGGCTGGTTGTCCTGTTTTTAGATCCGTATAGGTCATTTCAGCCATGATGTCCGCATCGCTTTTTTGTATCGTTTCGAGAGCATCCCATCCCTTGTGAAGTTCTCCTTTGCAGCAATCCGAACTGCAGTCATACTCTTCGAGTAATCCTCCCGAATTCAATATTTCTATAATCTTTTCAATATGGAGTCCATCCGAACAATGCAGGGAACCTTTTTTGAAATCGGAAATCGCAACAAGGGAAATATCCAATTTCTTTTTCTGGATTATTTCCAACAATCCCAGCCCGACAGTTCCGCAGCCGATCAAGATAAGTTTAGATTTAGCCATGTTTTCACCTCTTGTATATTTTTTATTTATTTAATTTTGTAACGATTGGGATCATCAAATACATCTATCACAAATACTTTTGTGAGAAATTCTGCTGAATGAACAACATCCTCAGGAATATAATACCAATCACCCTTTTCATAAATTTTTGTTTCTTCGCCAATTGTCAGCTTCATCTTTCCATCGAACACAAAACCCCACTGCGCACAATGCGAGTGATCGGGCATTTTGCCAACAGGATCGATATCAAAGAAAACAACCTGCTTATCATCACTTTTAATTACCCAACCGCGAATGCCTTCTATAGAAATATTGATCTCAGGAAGATTTCGTATCATCGGCGGGTAGGGCGTCGCATCAAATTCTTTAAAATAATCTTTCATGTGACCTCGCTGTTTTAAAATAATCCTTTCACAAATCCTCCGTCTATCTGCAGGGCAACTCCTGTTATATAATTCGCTCTTTCAGAGGCAAGGAACGCAACCGCTGACGCAAATTCTTCTGGTGTGCCAAGTCTTCCCATCGGGATAGTGCTTTCGATTTTCTTATAGAACTCATCAATTGTGCCTTTACCGCTTTCCTCAAAAGCACGTGCTAAATTGGTTACGCGCTCGGTTTTAGTATACCCGGGACAGACTGCATTCACAGTAATACCAAACTTGGCAACCTGGTTTGAAAGTGATTTCGAAAAACCGATCACGCCGGTTCTGGCAGTGTTGGAAAGTATCAAATTATCGATGGGCTGCTTCACAGAAACAGAAGTTATATTGATGATCCTCCCCCATTGCTGTTTTTTCATATGAGGAATCACTTCATAACACAATGAAATTGTACTCAGCAGATTGAGTTCGAGCGCCTTTCTATAATCGTCAACAGAAAAATCCTCGAACATACCCGCAGGAGGACCGCCGGCATTACACACCAAAATATCAATAGTTCCGAATTCTTTTTTGATCAGTTCCACCGCATGAGTGACCTGCTTTTTGTCAGTGACATCTGCTTGTATTGCTTTGACTACTCCGCCTGTCCGTTTTATGATCTCATCTCTCGTACGAAGAAGATGCTCTTCATTTCTTGCGCATATTACGACCTGTGCTCCTTCTTCGGAAAGCTGCATTGCAACTGCTTTTCCAAGTCCTTTACTTGCTGCGGTGACGAAAGCTACTTTATCTTTTATGCCCAAATCCATTATGTATAACTCTCTTAAATCTGATCCTTTATACACGCAGATAAACGCTTTACTGCTTCTTCAAGCTGTTTTTCCGATGCATAGGAAAAATTAATTCTCATATGATTTTTGCTGGGATTCTCTCCATAGAATACTTCACCGGGGACGAAAGCAACCTTGAATTTAATTGCAT
>Ga0268278_1002022_pt1 | contig 11067 bp, 13 predicted proteins | sample saktaG_3_FD_190135 | JGI IMG/M metagenome (GOLD analysis project Ga0268278, IMG submission 190135) | Saline water microbial communities from Sakinaw Lake, British Columbia, Canada - sak_2010_1_5_55m | ecosystem: Environmental > Aquatic > Non-marine Saline and Alkaline > Saline ... | reverse complement strand
TTTGTTTTTACTTTCAAAGGATTTGCTTGAATTAATTCAAATTCACTTATTTTGTCTGGATCTAAAACCACACTTGCTAAAGCTGTTTTCTCATGAAGAGAATATGGTGCTCTGAACAAATGCCTTGGAGAAACTAAAATTAAATCTGGGATAACTTCTTCTGGAGCTTGAAAATCTTTAACGTACTTATTTGGTTTAGAAAGTTCACTTACTTTTTCAATTAATTTTGTTTTTGTTTTTGCTGCAAGATAATTTGTAATTGCTCGAGGGTATTCTGGAAACTTGTCTGAAACTTTTTCACCTGCAACTTCTTTTGGAAAAGCTTTCCAAGGAACAATTATGTGAAAACCTTTGCTTCCTGAAAATTTTATTCCAATGTTTTTAATTCCATGAAATCTTAATAAATTAATAGTAAGTTCTGCAAAAATCTTACTATAATCAATATATTTACTATCAATATCAATTATTAAATCCCAACCTGTTCTTAGCTCATTTGCTTGTTTTTCAGACATTCCTGTAACCAACTTTAAAGGGTCTTGCCAAATTTCTTCAGAACAATGAAATGAAGTCGCGCCTTTTTTAACAAGTTCAAAAACATCATTTGGATATTGAAGAGAATCTGGGCGCTTCCCAAAACCTTCAAAAAACCTTGGAATTGTTTCACGATTTTCACAAAACTCAAAAATAGCTTTTTGGACTTCTGGTTTTGAATAATAAATTTGAGTCATTTTTCGAATTCTTTTTTCTTTTTCAGAAATTGGTTTTTGAAAGGTTTCCATTTTAAATTTTAATTTGTTTAATAAAAAGTTTTAAGCCAGGGATGACCAAAGGAGGGTTTTTATCAAATAAATTTTCAAACTCTTTTTTTAAGAACCATCTTATTTCTTCTACTTCCTCTTTTTGGATTTTAAAATAATTAATTTCTTTATCAATCTTTAAAAAAAACCATTGGGTAAAATGGTTATGCGGAGACCTTCTTCTATTTTTAAAAGTTTTTTTAAGTTTAATATTTTTTAAGCCTAGTTCTTCTTCTACTTCCTTAAGAATATTTTGTTCATAACTTTCTCCTTCTTCAACAGTTCCAGCAACTGCAGGGCCCCATAAACCAGGATCCTTTTTTTTTGTAAATGCCCTTTTTGCTAATAAAATTTCTTCTCTAGAATTTTTTACCCACAATGCAGAAATTCTGTAAATATCTTCTTTTGTTAAAGAACCCCTTTCCTTTGCCCCCAGAAGATTATCTTTTTCATCAACAACAATTATCTTTTCCATTTTAAAGAAAAACATAAATCCTTTAAATAAATATCTTATACTAAACAATAACAATGCTTAAAAATCAGGCAGTTTTCTTTAATCTATGTTAATTAAATTAGATTCTCCTGTTTTGCTTACAAAAGGTGTTGAAATAATTTCAGAACTTGTTACAGAAGTTCGAATGAAGTTTAGCGGAACTGGACTAAGCATTAGTGCAATTGATCCTGCGAATGTTGCAATGGTTGGATTTAAAATTCCAAAAAGCGCGTTTTCATTGTTTGAAACAGACCAAGAAGTTTTAGGAATTAATTTAGATAGTTTGAAAAGAATTTTGAAACGATGTGGTTCAGGAAGTTCGCTTGTTTTAGAAAGAAAAGAAAATCTTTTGCAAATACAAATTCAAGATAGAATACGAAGGAACTTTACATTAAGTTTAATTGATGTGGAATCTCAAGATGTTGATTTTGATACGAAAGTTTCAAACATGGAATTCAGTTCTTTTGTTGAAATAAATTCTGTTGACTTGATTGCTTCGATTGAAGATTGTGCAATTGTTTCAGATGCTTGTTCATTCATTATAGAGGGTGAAAAATTTATTATCGAAGCTAAAGGTTTGAATTCTGCTCGTTCAGAGTTCTCAGATGATGAAGTAAAAATGCGTGCAGAAAAATGTAAATCTCGTTATAGTTTAGAATATTTGCAGAAATTTTTAAAAGGCGCAAAACTTTGTGAAAAAACAATTTTGAATTTTGCAAACGAACATCCATTAAAAATAGATTTTCTTGCAGAAAACATTAACCTTAACTTTGTTCTCGCTCCAAGAGTTGAAACAGAAGATTAATAATTAATTTTATAAACAAGAATATCTTATGTTTGTTATGGAAAAAGAGGGAAAAGAATATTTGGATTGGATTAAAAAAGCAGAGTCTGATTTGAGAACTGCTGAAAAAAGTTTTAAAATAAACGAATATGGTTGGGCTAATTTTCAAATACAACAATCTATAGAAAAAGCACTAAAATCTATTTTAATTAAAGAAAAAGAAAAATTAATTAAAAGTCATGATTTAGTATTTTTATCAAAACTTGTTAAACTTCCTGAAAATTTAAAAAAATATTGTAAAAAAATTACAATTTTTTATACTTTAAATAGATATCCTGATGTAGGAGGAGAAAAATTAAATTCTCAAGATACAAAAAAATATTTGCAACAAGCAAAGGAAATTTTAAAATGGGTAAAAAAGAAGATATAAAATTAGTGAAAGAATTTAAAAGGAAATTAACAAAAAAGATTTCAGTGATGAAGTTAATTTTATTCGGCTCACGAGCTTGGGGGAAACCAAATAAACATAGTGATTTTGATTTAATGATTGTTAGTTCTAAATTCAATAAATTAAATTTTGTTGATAGAGGTTCAAAAATGTATGATTATTGGAATTTTAATTATCCTGTTGATTTTATATGTTATAACCCAGAAGAATTTAATAAATTAAAAAATAGAATTAGTATTGTAAAAGAGGCGATAAAAAATGGCATCGAAATATAACAAAAGAGGGCAAATAACTATTTTTATAATTATAGCAGTAGTGGTTGTAGCTTTTATTGCTCTTGCATATACAATATACCCAAAGATAAGAGACAGCATTGGACAAGAATCAAAAAACCCTCAATCATTTATTTCTGAATGTGTTAAAGACGAGCTTGAACAATATGTTGATTTAATTTCAAAACAAGGTGGAAGTTTAGAACCTGAACATTTTTCCATGTATATGGGAGATAAAATAGAATATTTATGTTATACAAACGAATATTATAAAACTTGTACAGTTCAACAACCAATGTTAAAACAACATATCGAAAGAGAGTTACAAGGTTCTATTGCTCCTCAAGTTGATGCTTGTTTTAATTCTTTAAAATCAAATTATGAAGGAAAAGGTTATAGTGTTCAAATTCAGCCTGGAGAAGTTAAAGTTGAACTTTTACCAAAAAAGATTATTGGAACTTTTGATTATAAAGTAACTATAACAAAAGATGGAACAGAAACGTACAATATCTTTAATATAATGTTGAACAATAATCTTTATGAACTTATCAGTATTTCTAATAGCATAATTGAATGGGAAACAACATATGGAGATGTAGATCCTGGGATGTACATGACTTATTATAAAGATTTGAAAGTTGAAAAAAAGAAACAACAAGATAGTACAAAAATTTATATTGTAACAGATAAAAATGATAATAAAATATTTCAATTTGCATCAAGAAGTGTTGCGTGGCCACCAGGATTAGGACTATCAAATGAATAAAAAAATATTGCTTTTAATTTTTGTTGGGATTTTTTTAATTGGAATTGTATCTTCTACAGAGATATCATATTGTTGTGAAAAAACTATTGGCGGTGCTTGGTGTCTTGAGACTAATCAAGATAATTGCGCAACAGGGATAAATCCAGAAACAAATTCGCCTTATAGAAAAGCCCCCACTTCTTGTGAATCTACTTCTTATTGCAAAACTGGTACTTGTATAAATGGACAAGAAGGAACTTGCTTACCAAATGTCCCACAAATTCGTTGCCAAGAAGAAGGAGGACTTTGGAACGAAAAACCAAAAGAAGAGATCCCCCAATGTAAATTGGGATGTTGTTTGATGATAGATCAAGCAGCTTTTGTTACACAAACAAAATGTAAAAGAATGTCTAATTTATATGGGTTAGAAACTATTTTTAAGGGTAATGTCCAAAACGAATTACAATGTATTGCTCTTTCTTTCCCAAAAGAAAAGGGTGCATGTGTATATGAAAAAGATTATGAAAAAACTTGTAAACAAACAACAAGAAAAGATTGCCAAGATATGCAATCAAATCCAGATTATTCTAATTTTGAATTTCATGAAGGATATTTGTGTTCTGCTGAAGAGCTAGCAACAAATTGTGGACCTAGTAAAAAAACAACTTGTGTTGAAAAAGAGGATGAAGTTTATTTCTTGGATACTTGCGGAAATTTAGCAAACATATATGATTCTGAAAAAATTGATAATGTTGAATACTGGACTTACATAAAAGACAAAGATGAAAGTTGTAATCCAGATAATTCCAACACAAATTCAAAAATTTGTGGAAATTGTGATTCTTTTCTAAGTAGTACATGTATGGCATATAAATCTGGAAATAAACCCGCCTTCGGTGATTATATTTGTGGAAGTTTAGATTGTGAAAATAAAGACTTTAAAGATAAATATGGAAGAAACCCAAAACATGGAGAAGAATGGTGTGTTACAAATGCAAATAAACCAGAAAATGCAAATCTTCCAGGAACAGAACATTTTAAACTTTCTTGTTATGATGGAGAAGTTCTTGTTGAAAACGCAGAACCATGGAGAGCACAAGTTTGTGTACAAGGAGAATTAAATAATATAAAAACAGCTAATTTTAGAATAAATAATTGGCAACAATGTGTTTTTCAAGATAATCAAAAAGATTGTGAAAATACAGAAAAAGGAGATTGCAAATGGATTGAAGGCCCTAAAAAGTTCAGTGTTTTAAAAGATAACGAGGGAAAAAGTTTAGCAAAAGATGAAGATGGAGACAAAACATATGCTTCTTGTGTTCCAAAATATCCCCCCGCATTTAATTTTTGGGAAACAGATACAGAAGCTGTTCAAGAATGTTCAAAAGCAAGCACAACTTGTATTGTAAATTATGAAAAAGGTCTTTTAACAGGAAATGAATGGAAGGTTAAGGGAACAAAAACATGCTTAGATGATAAAGGAAATATAATAGAAAGCTGGGAAGAAAGTATGAATGAAATTTGTGTGTCAATGGGAGATTGTGGAAATAGTTTAAACCAAATTGGGAAAAAAGGGTATCATAATGGAGAAGCTGTAATAGTTGGTAGCAGGAAAAAAACAGGGTTATAAAAAAATGAAAACAAAAATAAATAAAAAAGGTACAATGGCTTTGAGCCAAATTATGATTTTATTAATTGGAATGATAGCAATTAGTTGGGCTATTGGAGGAGGAATTGGTGTTGTTCGTGCAATTGATAAAGAAGGTATGGCTAAAGAGGAAGATATAAAGGAAGAACCTCAACCAGAATCGATTTGTATTCATACTCAATGTTCATTTATTTGTGGTGCTGGGGGGGATTCTTATTATAGTGCATGCAGTAATGGAGATAATAAACCAGGCCATTGCATTTCAACACCTTCAATTTTCATAAACAAAAATTGTGAAGGGAAAGGTTGTACTAATGGAATTTGCAATGTTCAACCTAATCCTTCTGTTAATGTTCCAGGACAAATAATAAGTTCTGCAGTTCCTTTTGGTGTAAATAAAGTTTTAGAAAATATGTTTAAGAAAAAAACTGCAGAAAAATTTGCTGAAAAAGGAACAGAAAAAATAGTTGAAGAAGCTGCAAAAAGTAAATTTGCTGAATTTATGGCTTCAAAAACAGCTGCAATATTGGGAAATGCTGCAATAGCTTTAGGAATTTTTATGATAACTAGATGGGCTGCATCATCTTTAGGAGCAACACAAGCTCAAGCAAATGTTCTTGGTGCTGCTGCTGCAACAGCTTATTTTACTAGTTATATTTTAACTTCTGCAAAAGTTGGAGCAAATTTGGGTGTTTGGGGAGTTGTTATTGGAGTAGGTGTTGGTGTGGTTCTTGGATTAATTTTATGGAAAAATGAAGCATATAGAGCAGTTTCATATGAATGTTATGCTTGGGATGCTGAACTAAAAGGAAAAAATTGTGAAGAATGTAATAAACAAGGTATTTTGCCATGCACAGAATATCAATGTAGAAGTTTAGGACAAGGATGCGAATTAGTAAATAAGGGTTTAAAAAATGAAATGTGTGTTTGGGTTGATAAAGATGTAAACCCAGCAATAATGAAAGCATGGGATGATGTTTTATTAGAAGGATATTCTTATACACCAGATAATGCTATTTCCCCCCCAGATAGGGGAGTTCAAATAGTTTCAAAAAATAGTCAAAATGATTGTATTCCTGCTTTCACCCCATTAAGATTTGGAATTGCCTTGGAAAACAATAATGGCGAACCAAAAATGGCAAGATGTAAAATAAGTTATACAAGAGATGATTCTTTTGAGGATATGCCAGAAACTTTCTTTACAGGGGGAATAAAAAATTATAGCCATTCAATAACATTAAGTATGCCAAGTGCAGAAGCTTTAGAAGCAGAAAATATAACTATTGAACAAGGAAAGTTAAATGAATTATTTGTTAGATGTGAAGATGTAAACGGAAATACAAACTTGGGTAATTTTATCTTTAAGTTTTGTGTTGATGATGGACCAGATACAACACCACCATTAATTGTTAAAACAAGTTGGTTCCCTTCTGAAGGAGGCCCAATTGCATATAATATAAGTTCTGAAGAAATGCAAATCTATGTTAATGAATTAGCAGAATGTAGATGGAGCCATACAAATCAAGCATACGAAACAATGGAACAACAAATGTTATGTGGTTCAAGCGTCCTTGAAGTAAATGCTGAAATGCTTTATGGTTGCTCAACAACATTAACTGGCTTAAAAGATAGAACAGAAAACAAATTTTATTTTAGGTGTAAAGATCATCCTTGGGAAACTGATGAAAATCTTAGAAATACAAATGAAGAATCCTTTCCATTTACTTTAATAGGAACTCAACCACTTGTAATAGGTTCTGTTAAACCTAATAATACAATAATAAGGGATTCGGCAGATGTTGTGAAAGTAACTTTCGAAACTGAAACTTCTGCAGGATATGATGAAGGAAAATCTTCTTGCTACTGGAGTGAAACAGGGGATGATGGAGACTATATTATGTTTTTTAATGATGAAAAACTGGATAAATATTACCACACACAAGATTTATGGCTTTCTGAAGGCAAACATAATTATTTCATAAAATGCTCAGACGCTGCAGGAAACTCAGACACAGCTGAAATTAATTTCACAATTGAAACAGATAGAAGTGCGCCAATAATTGTTCGGGCCTTCAGAGAAGGAACTTCTTATATAAAAGTTATTACAGATGAAGAAGCTGAATGTGTTTATAGTTTAGATGATTGCGAATTTGAATTTGAAGATGGAATTGCAATGATGACAAATGATAATCTTGAACATTTTGAAGATTGGAATACAAACCTTGAGTATTCTATAAAATGTAAAGATGAATATGGTAACCAGCCAGAACCTGATCAATGTAACATGGTTGTGCGAGCTTCTGATTTTTAATAAAACTTATAAGTCTGATTTTTCTAATTAAAATATGAAAAGAGGATACTTGGTTAAAGAAGATACAATTATTATTGAAAGAAGTTTAACAAAATTAGATAAATTTGTAAAAGAATTTCTTGATGTTTTAAAAAAGCATTCAGATTATTTAATTGTTAGTGGATTTGTGAGTATCGCAACCGGGAGAACAAGAGGGACAGAAGATGTAGACATTCTTGTTCCAATTATGGATAAAATAAAGTTTCAAGAATTGTATAAAGATTTGCAAAAAAAATTTTGGTGTTATCAAGGAGAAACCTCAGATGAACTTTACAATTATATTCAAAATAAAGAAAGTTTAAGATTTGCAAAAAAAAATGAGATGTTTCCAAATATGGAATTCGTTCCAATAGATCAATCAAGAAAATTAAAATTCTTTGAATTTTCTAATCCTCAAAAAATAAAAATCAAAAATTTTGAATTTAAAATTCCCCCTCTTGAATTTGAAATTTTATATAAAGAACTAATTTTAAAAGGAGAAAAAGATCTTGCTGATGCAAAACATCTTCGAACGTTTTTTTCAGAAATAATAAAAGAAGAAAATTTTATGAAGTACAAAGAGGTTATTTTAGAAAATGGAAATCAAAATTAAGCCAAAAACAAATCTGAATTATGTTGAAATTTATTCTCAAAAACTAAAAGAAAATTCTAAATTGTTTTCTCAACAAAAGAGTTTAATTAATTCTCAAATAAAATCAAGCAAATCCTTGTTTAAACATTTTGGAAAAGGAGAAAAATTTAAACAAAATGCAAGACAATATCTTAAAGGAGTTAAATTAATATGAAAAGAGGACAAATGAAAATGTCTTTTGGAATGATTTTTTCAATTATTTTAATTATTATTTTTCTGATTATTGCATTTTATGCTATTCAAAAATTCATGGGCTTGCAACAAAATATTCAAGTAAACCAATTTGCAGATTCTTTAAAATCAGATGTTGATAAAATGTGGAGAGGATCACAAGGTTCGCAAGAATTTACATATTCTTTGCCATCAAAAACTCAAAGCGTTTGTTTTGTTGAAGATGATTTTGAGAATTTAGTTGTAAAAGATAAAGATGGCTCTGCTTTGTTAAGAACAACTATAAGTCATATTGATATTGAAAAAATTTTAAATGGTTCTGATAAGTTTTGCCTTGAAGTAAAAAATAACAAAGTCTCAATAATACTTAAAAAAGAATATGGACAAACTCTTGTTGATGTAATCCAAAATTAAAATGAAAAAAGCATATTTACAAATTTCGTTTTCTTGGCTTTTTGCAATAATTGTTGGAGCTTTTATTTTATTTCTTGCTATTTATGCTTCAACAAAAATGATTAGCAATAATAAATATCAATTAGATGTTGAAACAGCGAAGAACATTGAGGTTTTATTAAATCCTTTAGAAACTGGTTATGAATCTGCAACAGTTACAAGTATGAGTCTTCCAAGAGAAACTAGAATTTATAATAAATGTGAAAATTACACGCAGTTTGGAAGTCAAACAATTTCTGTTTCGCAAAAAAGTCTGAACCGATGGTCTGAAACTTCAGATGGAAGTTCTATTTCAAACAAATATATTTTCTCAACAAATCCTGTTGAAGGGAAAAAATTTTACTTGTTTGCAAAACCTTTTGAATTTCCATTTAAAACAGGAGATGTAATTTACTTAACTTCTGCTTCTGATTTTTATTGTTTTAAAGATGCTGATGAAGAAATTGAAAATGAAATTTCAAGATTAAAAGAAAATAATCCTGGCTTAAACATAGGGGTTTTTCCAAATTGTTCAAAAGAATCAATTAATGTTTGTTTTGGAACTGGTTCTTGTGAAATAAATGTGGATTATTTTGATAAAGAAGTTAGAAAAAATTCAAAGAAAATGTATTTTGAAAGTGATGCTTTAATGTATGCTGCGATTTTTTCAGAGGTTGAAAATTATGAATGTCAAGTTCAAAGATTAATGCAAAGAACTGCTCAACTTGCTGAGCTTTACAAAGAAAAAGAGAATATTATCTCAAATCAAGGTTGTGAAAAAAGATTAAGTTCTGATTTGACTAATCTAATTAGTTTAACAGAGAAACTAGATTCTTCAGCTGATTTAAAAGGAATTTGGGATCTTGCAGAAAATATTCAATTAAAAAATGAGCGTGCTCAACAATGTAGATTATGGTAATAAAAAGAACCTGCTGGTTCTTTTTGAATCTCCTCAAAACACGGAGCAGCGATTTTCAAAATTGCCTCCTCTAAAAATCGCGTAAAAAATGAAAAAAGCACAATTAAAAATACAACAAATGGCATTTATGTTAATAGCTGTTACTTTATTTTTTGCATTAATCAGTGTTTTTGTTTTAGGTTTTAGATTGTCTGGAGCAAAAGGTTCTGCAAATCTTTTAGCTGAAGAAGGTGCAATGATGCTTGCAACAAAAATAGCAAATTCACCTGAGTTTTCTTGCGGGAAATCTTTTGGGAACCAAGTGGATTGTGTTGATGCTGACAAAGTTATGGCTTTGAAAAAAGATATTTCAAAATATTCTGATTTTTGGGATGTTTCAAGTATAGAAATAAGGACAATTTATCCTGAAGGAGATGAAATCTGCACTTCTGAAAATTATCCTAATTGCAACAGGATTTTAATTGGAGAACAAGAAATAGCAGGCACATATGTTCCAAATTTTGTTTCTTTATGCAGAAAAGAGTCTATAGAAGATCAACCTTATAATAAATGTGAGCTAGCATTAATAATGGTAGCATATGAAAGCAAATGAGAAGCAAAAATGGGCAAGAGGAAATGGTCGGATTTGTGTTGATAATTATAATTGTGGCTGTGATTCTCTTGATATTTTTGAGCATTTCATTAAAAAGCCCGAATAAGGGCCAAGATAGTTACAAGGCAAATAGCTTTGTTCAAGCATACCAGCAATACACAACAACTTGCTCTATTAAAGGAGAATATCTTTCAATTCAAGACCTTGTTTCAGAATGCATTAAAAAAGAAACTTGCTTAAACTCAGAAAAAGCATGCGATGTTTTAGATCAAACTTCAAAAGAAATTTTAGAAAAAAGTTGGATTGTTGAAAATGGAAGTTTGATTCAAGGCTATAGTTTAAGAATTATTTCAAATAATGAAGAAGTTTTATTTATTGAAAAAGGAAATTCTACAAATAATTATCAAGGTGGTTCGCAAGAATATATTAAAAGTGGAAAAAACATTGGAATTTTTTTCAATGCTTATTTTTAAGCATCGAAATAGTAAATTGTATTAATATCATAGGGACACCAAAGCTTTTATAAATAAAACCATAGAAAAAAGCTGTTTTCTGAAAAAAATTAGAATTTTTGACAACAACCTTTTTAAACAAAAGCACTTGGACATATTGTAACCTGAAGAGGTCTACATGGGGAATTAAATCATACTCAACTTAAAAATTGTTAACCCTATGGCAATTTTTAAGAGAGCGTTGTCATAGACAATATGTTTTATACAATTGAAAGGAGGTTAAAAATATAGAGATGAAATTTAATTTTAAAAAAATTTCGGCAATCGGAGCTA
>Ga0268278_1002018_pt1 | contig 11098 bp, 14 predicted proteins | sample saktaG_3_FD_190135 | JGI IMG/M metagenome (GOLD analysis project Ga0268278, IMG submission 190135) | Saline water microbial communities from Sakinaw Lake, British Columbia, Canada - sak_2010_1_5_55m | ecosystem: Environmental > Aquatic > Non-marine Saline and Alkaline > Saline ... | reverse complement strand
TTTTATTCTTCCTTTTCTTCTTCTTTCAATCCATAAGAGATAACATCCAATTCATCATTTAGTTTTATATAATAGATATTTCTATCCTGAACTCTTGTAGGCAGACCTAAAGATTTTATAAATGAACTCTCTTCATAGATTTCCGCATCACCGGACCATCCATCATCTTCTTTTGTTATCCTTATTACTTTTGCATTACTTTTAAGAGTATTTTGAAAAAAGTCTTCAATTTTTGCTCTAACTTCATCAATTTTCATAGTAACTCCTTATTTATTTTTTTTGCGATTACACCTTTGCCTTTGCAAACCATACAAGGCAAACTGCCACCAGGTTCTTTACCTCTACCCCTGCAGTGTTCACAAACCTCGATGGGTTTTGTAATACTTACAAGTCCTGTTCCTCTGCAAACAGTGCAGGTAATATTTGTTCTTGCCGGATATTCTCCTCTACCGCTGCAATAAGCACAAACTACCACCGGACCTTTTACAGAAAGGATTCCTGAACCTCTGCAAACAGGGCATTTTATATCTTTACTTCCTGGCAATATTCCGGTTCCTGAACAAAATGAACATCTAAATTGATCTCCTTCAAAAATCTCACCCGCCTTTCTTCCGAATCTTCGATTGCCGCCTTTAAAATCAAATGTTTTCCATTCCATAGATTCTCCTTAAAGATATTAATAATTTAATGACATTTTTTTCCACTCTTTCTTTCCTCCTTGTTTTGGAGTGCTTTGAGTGAAATTATATTTTTTAAAACCAATATCAGTTTTAGCTTGTGTAGTAGTAATTTCTGCTTCTTGAAGTTTATTTATATCTGCATTTATTTCTTCAATACGTTTATTTGTCTGTTCCATTTTCATCAGTAATCTGTCATTTTCTTTTACGAGCCGGTCCTTCTCTTTTTGAAGCATAAATAGATCCAAATAAGCTGAACTCTGAATTCTTGGGATTGAACGCTTTTTTGAACTTTGCATAGTTCTAACAGCATGCAAACCTCTCAGACCATCAACATCTTTCATTGTTATCACCTTTCGTAAGATAATTAACAAAAAATAAATTAAAGAACGAATATTTATTTTCTATTATCTTGTGTTATCTCTTACAGATATGATTATGTTTTTCTTTTTTGATGCTCCGGTTATCTTTAATTCAACCAATTGTCCTTCTTTAAGACCGGCTGAGCGAATGATATTTCCCGGAATTTTTATTTTGCCATCTTTTTCTAATCTTGAAAAACTTCTTATAAGAGTCATTTTTATTTCTCCTAAAATATTATTAACAATATTTTTCTACCAAATCTTTTACTAATTTTGTTACTCTTTCCTGATTTGTTTTCGAACCCACTCTGCTTGTTTCAGAAGCGAGTATATCCTGACAGATTTTAGTAAAAGCACCATTTGATTTTGAGGGTGATATTTTTTGAACTTGAAGAGTTTTGGCGATCATAATACACCCTCTTACGGTTGGAGCAAATTCACATTTACCTGAATCTCGTAAACCTCTTACGACCTTAACAATTTTTTCTGAATCAGATTTTTTGAGTTTTGATTTTGCCCGAGTGATTCCTAATTCCGTATCATAATCAAAATGGTCTAAATCCATAGTGATCATTCTATCACGAAGAGCATCCTGGCTTCTATTGACTCCGGCATATTCTTCAGGATTTGAGGTAAATATTGCTGTGAAATCCGGATCAACCTTCAGATATGGTTCTTCTCCTCTTCCAACAGGCAAATCCATCATCTTTTCTTGTAGAATGGAAAGTAGAATATTATTTGCTTCCGGTCTTGACCGTGTGAATTCGTCATATAAAAGAGTAAAACCATATCTACAGGCAACTGTCAAACGATTATCAACCCATCGTTTCACCATATCTTCTTCAACTTTAAGGACTCGCGACACAAATCTATCGACGACCTTTTTGAATCTGTATCCATATTCACCACCAACCAGATCGGAGGTTGAAAATTCCTCATCGCCATGGATCATTACAACCGGTCTGCCGATTTTACTTGCGAGATGTAAAGCAAGAGTAGTTTTACCTGTGCCGGATGGACCGCGGAAATGGACAGGAAAGCCTGCTTTCACATAAGTAATAGCTCTTTTTGTTATATCCTTTATATATTTTGTTTCTACAAAATCCGGTAAAGGACTTGGTTCCAGTACCGTAGTCATCTCATCAATCATAGTATTAAACTCCTCTTCTTTCTTTTATTTCTTCTAATTTATCATTAAATTCCTTGAAATACAATCTTGCTTGCTCGATATCCGAAATTATTCTTTTTCGTTTATTTTCAAACATTGTTCTGCAAAATTGCAATTTATTCAAAGCATTTTGTTTCTTAATAAAACATATCTGTTTGATGTGATCTAAATCATTCATTTTTAGTAATAACTTTGTGAACTACTCCTTTACCTCCGCAGGTAAGACAGGGAAGACTATCCGGAGCAACTCCCGTTCCTTTACAATCCGGGCATTTTTCAGTTTCACCTTTTACAGTTACAAAACCTTTGCCATTACAAACTGTGCAAGTTACTCTACCATTATGAGGATATACACCTGTTCCTTTGCAATAGACACATTTTATCATTGGTTCTTTTACTTCTACTTTACCTTTACCGCCACAAACCTGACAGGTGGCAAGTTTTGATAACAGGTCAAAGGGATCTTTGCCTGTACCATTACAGAATGCACATTTTATAAGAGACATATTGGTTTCTCCTCTCATATTTATATATGAACTGAAACTCTTCTCTATTGATCTCAATCCATTATGATGTAATCCTTTCTATCTTAACTTAGGAGGAAATACAGATTTTAAGTAAAGAAGTGAGATTAAATTGGGAAATATTCTTTATCGACTTTTTTAACTTTTCCTTTATCGAGCAATTTCTTTGCAATAACTCCTAATCTCATTCTGATTACTCCAAGAGGTTCTTCCATATCACCAACTTGTACGCCCTTTGGATGTGCATTAATAAATGCTAACACCTTATCTTCAATGGGTATATCTTTTTCCCAGGGTTGTTCTTTTTTTGCAGGTTTAGGTTTGGGCTTAGGTTCTTCAACCGGTTTTTCAGGTTCAGGTTCAGGTTTTGGTTTTGGTTTCTCTTCTTCTATTGCTTCTGCTACAGGTCGTACTTTTACTTTCTTTTCAACTATTGGTTTTCCGCTTCGTAATCTTGCCATAGTATCATTTAGTGCCTTCCAATTGGAAGCCATTTTTTCTCTTTCTTTTGCAAAGCCACCCAACAGTTGATTGGTCTCTTTGATTATACCTGCTACATATTTGGAGAGTTCCTTCTTAAGCTCAGCACTCATATCAATATGTTCATCAGAAAATTCCTTGAGTTTGCTTTTGACATAAGTCTCGATATCTTTAATGTCTTTCTCAATATTACCTATCATACCCTTAAAGTCTTTGAGTCTATCTGCTTCACCCTTTGACAGGTCTGATCTTAGTTTCTCTGACATAGCCTTGTGATCATTTGAAAAAACATTCATAAGTTCAGCAGTATTTTTCGATAGTTCAGCAACATAATTTTCAATATCACCCATCATAACTTTGAAAACACTAATCCTGTCAGTCTCACCTTTCCCCAGAAATTTCTTAACTTCATCAGCCATAACTTTCAATTCATTAACAGTAATTTTTTGTTCATCAGCAAATTTTTGTAAGAGATCAGCAACATATTTATTCCTATCTGATTGTTTATTCTGAATATCAGCCATTAGGTTATGAGATTCTTGAAGCCTATCTTTTTCAATTTTCTCAAGATTTTTTCTGAGTTCATCCGACATAGTTTTGTGCTCTTTCTGAAAATCTGTTAACATATTATGAGTTTCACTAACAATCTCTCCCACTGTTTTTATTCTCAGTTTATAGGAAGAGATAATGTCTTCACTGATTTTTTTCATGTCTTCTGAAATACGCATTTTTACTCCTTTTTTTCATTGTTTTAATTTGTAGCTCTTATATGAGCAGTATTAATAAATAAATTTTTCCTTTTTAATTCTGTATCTTCTCTTTCCTTTCTAAATTCGCTCAATTTTTTCCTAACTTCATTGGACCTGTTCATTTGTTTTGAATGAATATTTTTTAAAATTGATTTTAAATCCTGAATATGTACAGCTTCACCCTTTCGTAGAAGGGCATAAAGTGATTTAGTCATTTCCTCATATTCTTCATGAAATTTTGTTAGCATAATATTCACTTCCTTTCCTCTTTGTGTTTGTCTTGTTCTTATGCTATCTAATAGATTTTGAAAATCCTCTAATCTAACCTTATTTCCATCTGCTAATTGTTTTTTTATTATTTCAGCCATTTCCTTTTGTTCTTCTAAAAAAGTTTTTAATAAATCTCTAACCTCTTCTTCCCTTCTATCCTGCATTAATAGAACATCCTTTATCATATTATCAAAGTCTTTTTTTCTTAAGGTGTCTTCCTTTGCGAGTCTCTCTTTTAAATGATTACTCATATCATTTCTGATATTTCTAAAATTTTCAATGATCTTATGAGTATTATCAATAATCATAGCAACATTAGCAACCCTTGATTCATAAGAGGATACTATTTCTTCTGTAATTCTTTTCATATCATCGGCTGTTTGCATTTGAATTCCTTTTAATTTAGAATAAAAGAGATGTCTTGGCGAAACATGCTTTTTCTCGGATCAACGAGTGAAGGGTGTCACGGCAAGACCTCATCAAGTTGCCAACCTGCTTTTTAGGCTGCTGTGGCTGTTAAGCCAATAGCTTCAGCATACTTCAAGTAGGTTTCGACTGAGGCAACAACTACTCTGGCCTCGATAGCAAGTAATTCAATACCTACCAATGAGATTCTTACCCAGGCATCAACTACGATACCTTTGTCCAGTATTCGGTCTATAACTTCGACCAGGCTGGAAGATCCGATTGCTTTTTCTACTGCCATGGTACTATGCTCCTTTCTTTTTTTTAACTCACTATTATGGTGAGTTTATAATTTATCTAGCATAATCACATAATGTACTAATGCCTTATTCACAATAGTAACAAGTTTATTTAAATTAAATGGTTTATCCAGAAAAGAATATGTTCCCAATTCTTTTGCTCTTGCTCTGACTTTTGTATTGCCATAAGCTGAAATCATTATTGTTATTAATGATGGATTGATTTGTTTTGATTCTTCAAAAACTTGCAAACCGTTCTTATCGCCTAACTTATAGTCTAATATCATAAGAATAAATTTTTCGTTCTCCAATTTATTAATTGCCGATTCTCCATCATTAGCAATTTTTACAGTATAACCTTCTTCCTTAAGGACATCAGAGACAATTTCACAAAAATCCTTATCATCATCTACAAGTAAAATTTTTATCATGCTGAAATATTCCGCAATAATTGTGCCAAATATAGTATTTAATAAAATTTTCAATTTGCAATTAGCTTTAACATGTTATTATGGATAGAGAAACGAAATTAAAAAATTATTTTCTGCAGTTGATGAGTTTAAAAATATTAACTTATATTTGTGACATTTTTGTCATATTTTTGTCAGAATTGTCAGAGTGGAATCGCAAATATCAGCATTAATTTTTTTGGTATTTGTACGTAAGGTATGAAAACTTGAGTTAAGTTTCTTGCCAAGTGGTTTGGGAATGAGAATATGTCTCAAGTCCAGCGTCGGCAGACTGGACTTCACACGTCGAAGGCGGGTGGAGTTCAGAATGCAAAAAGAACAACCTTTTCGTCTCAAGTCCACTCTCTTCGCCAGCTGGCGAATCTTGTGAACTCGAGTCTCAGCAGACAGGACTTCAGATTTACAATGGTAAGTTAAGTTCCTCCATTTTACGATAAAGGGTTCTGACATTCATATTTAACATTTTCGCTGCTTTTATCTTATTACCATTTGCTTGTTCAATTGCTTTTGATATTAAATCTCTTTCAACTTTCTTCATGATTTTATCAAATGAGATATTTCCATTTTGATGAGAAATTTTTAAATCATAATTAGAGTTATTCTTATTTAAAGATTCCAATAAAATACTGTCTGGTGTTATATAATTACTTTTTTCTAAAAGTACAGCCCTTTTGATTACATGTTTTAATTCTCTGATATTTCCGGACCAATAGTAATTAAGAAGGAGTTTCAAAGCTTCAGATGAAAAATCTTTAATATCTTTTTTTAGTTCTTTATTTGCTTCCTCTAAAAATATTTTAGCGAGAATTGGAATATCATCTTTTCTCTCTTGAAGTGTGGGAAGTAAAATTTTAAATTGATTTAACCTATGAAATAGATCTTCTCTAAATTTACCTTGATTAACAGCATCAAGTATATCAATATTTGTTGTTGCGATTATTCTTACATCGACACTAATAGATTTTTTCCCTCCTATATGAGTTATCTCCTTCTCTTCAATTGCTCGTAGAATCTTTGCTTGAGCATCAGCAGGCAAATTTGTAATTTCATCTAAAAATAATGTTCCTTCATTTGCTAATTCAAATTTTCCTTCTTTTGTTTTATCTGCACCGGTAAATGCTCCCTTATCATATCCGAATAGTTCACTCTCAACAAGTGATTCAGGAATAGCACCACAATCTATTGGAATAAATGGTTTATCTTTTCTATGACTTTTTCTATGTATTAAATTTGCAATAACCTCCTTACCAGTACCACTTTTTCCTTGAATTATTACACTCATATTTGTTGGTGCTATTAAATTAACCTGTTTTAAGACTTTTTTTATTTGAGTGCTTTTTCCCATAAGATTTTCAGAAGTAATCTTTTCATGCAATTGCTCCTTTAAAGTTTTAACTTCCTTTGATAATAGTTGAGTGTGAAGAGCTTTTTTTATTGTAATTATTAATTCTTCATTATCAAAAGGTTTTGTAAGATAATCAAATGCACCTAACTTCATTGCTTTTATTGCACCCTTAATATCACCATAAGCAGTAAGCATAATAATTGAACCTTCATATTCAGGGATTGTCTTTTTTAATTTTTCCAAAACCTTCATCCCATTCATGTCGGGCAGTCTTATATCTAATAAAACAATATTTGGTGATTTACTTTGAATTTCTTTTATTGCTTTTATTCCATTTCCAACAGCAAAAGATTTATATCCTTCATTATCCAATATGGATTTAAGATTAAATTGCATATCCTTATCATCATCAACAATTAAGATTGTATCCACTTAGCGTCTCCTTGTTTTGATTATCTCATTTATCATTATTAATGATCGGGAGTCTGATAATAAATTTTGTTCCTTTGTGATACTCACTTTCGACCTCAATTTTTCCTTTATGAGATTGTATTATTCGATGAGTAACTGAAAGTCCCAAACCAACCCCATCAGATTTTTTTGTAAAAAATGGATTGAATATCTTACTAATATCTTGTGTAGAGATACCTTTACCAGTATCAGAAATATTAATAACAACATATTCTTTTTCTGAATAAGCAGTTATTGATAAACGACCTCCTTTGCTCATTGAATCAATAGAATTAATAATAATATTCAAAAAAACCTGTTCCATTCTTTTTTCATCCATTAAAATTTTTGGTAATACTCTTGAGTATCGTTTATACAAACGAACATTGTTATTAAACCGCTTTGCTTTTGTAAGGTCACAAGCTCGATTTAAAGGATGAAGGATATTTCCTTGTTTAAAGACGAATTCGTTTGGTCTTGCAAAGTCTAATAAATCTTTTATTATTCTATTTGCTTTATTAGAATTTCTGATAATAATTCTAAGATAGCTTTTTATTTTTATAGCGAGATCAAATTTATTTATACAATATTGAGCGGAAGCTGAAATATTAGCAAGAGGATTTCTTATTTCGTGAGCAACACCCGATGCAAATCCTCCCAGAGCAGCCAAGGTTTCTGATTGAATCAGTTCTTTTTGTGTATTCTCTAATTCGGTATATGCATTCTTCAATTTTTCTTCGGATATTTTTCGCTCTGTGATGTCACTAAGCAATACGACAATACGTTCTTCTTCTGCAAAAAATATTCTTGACATGTTAAACTTTAGAAAAAGTTCCTTTATTTCTTCTGGATTCTTTTTCATAATTACACTCCCAAACTATTAGCCTTTGGTAATTCACCATATTTGTTCTTAAAATTCTTAAGAAGCTTTTTTTCCACTAATTTGTGTTTTTCAGTTAAAAAGAATCGCACAGATAAATCATATTTATTAGCAAAATTATTCAAATGAACATTTTTTATTTTATTACCTAAATAGTTTGTTATCCGCTTTCTCAGATTATTAGAACAGCCTAAATATATAACGCTAGTCCTGCAATTCATGTAGTTAATTTTCGATGAAATGCTCAATTCATAAACTCCAGATTCACTTGGAATTTTATTTAAATATTTTTTTGATAACAATCTGTAATCATTAAAAGTTATATCCTTCTCATAACAAACATCCCTTTCTTTATAGTTAGGAATATTTAGTAATTTTCTGCAATTGCATATTGTTCTAAGGGATAAATGAATCTTTTTTTGAGCCAACAGGTATTGAATATCCTTATCTTTCAAAACACTTTCGTTTTCATCAACTATTTCTTTAATAAGAAGTGCATGATGTTTTTTTTTTGATATAAATAAACTTCTAATATTAATGAGCTGATCTTGAGGATTCATAATCGATAAATTTGGAATTAACCTTGAAAGTCGGGTTTGATCAAGATATGGCAGTGGATACAAGGATAAAAACTGTTTCAAGGTCAAAGGCTTTAAATCTACTTCTTTGCCAGAAAACCAATATTTACTTTGGTAATCAAGAAGATTTTTTAAAATATGCAAAGAAAACTCATTCCTGGTTTTGATCCAATTTAACGAACATATTGACTTATTTTCAGTGAAATTCTCAGTTGAATAGAAATTAAATAAACAATCGTTTGAAACCTCAAGACGCAGTCCCGATTTATCCTCGATCATATCGGGATAGATGTTATTAATTCTTACTTTAGCGTAAAACATTTCATTCTCAACAATCCCGGAAATTTGGAATGACATTTGTTTTGTTGTTTTTTCAATAAATGTAAGATACTTTACTAATGACATCTCCAATACTTTACTAAAGATTATTTTTCCTATTTTTTCATTTCTTATTTTTGTTTTTGGGAATCCTGATATCTGCATAATCCTCATTGATTATCCTTTTTTTTACCTGTTCAATGATTATTTCTGTTAGTTCTTGTTCTGTATACTTTAGCTCAACTGCGTACTTTTTTACAATATCCTGAAAAGCTTTATTTTGTTTAAATAAGTTTATTTTATCCGTAAAAACTAACAGACCTTCCGGCACAAATTTGAAAATGTTTTCGATAACCTTCACAAAGTGTTTCTCGGTTTTCTGCCGTGTCTCCTCTGCCTGCTTGCGTTCGGTGATGTCCCTAATATGAACTAAAACAACAGGCTTACCTTCATACTCAATCTGAATAGCGTTCAGTTCCACGGGTAATATTGAACCATCTTTCCTAAGGAGTTCAAGCTCATAGATGGATGGCACTTCTTTTCCTTCAATCCGATCAGTATATCTCTTTATAGCAAGTTCCCGATATTCTGGAGAAACAAACTTCAAGAAACTAACACCAATCATTTCATCGGGAGTATAACCCAAAAACTCCATTGATGCGGTGTTGGTGAATTTTAATATTCCATCCTGGATTATTATAATACCATCATTAGAACTCTCTACAAGAGCAGAATATTTTGCTTCTGATTCCCGCAATTCCTCCTCCTCCTGCTTGTATTCGGTGATGTCAATGAAACTCACTATGCCACCAATAATATTACCATCTAAATCTTTAAGAATATCTTCATTCTTTAAAAGAGTAATCTCTTTCTCATTTATATGTATCACGCATTCTTTATGGTAAAATGGTTTATCGACATCATCATCAAAAAGGAGACATCCTGTTTTACAATCTTCGCAATTTAGTATTTCCGGACAAAGCTTCCCAATTGTATCTTTTGCCTTAAGTCCTGTAATTGTTTTTGCTTCTTTATTCCAGGTATTTATTTTTTTATTCAAATCTATTGTAAACAAACCGGATGGCATTGTATGTAGGATTGTTTTTAGTTTTGCTTCGCTTTCTTGTAATTTTTTCTCCGTTTTAGATTTATGGAAAGCAATATCTAAAGCGATTTTCAAATCCTTTTTTTGAAAGGGTTTGGTTATATATCCATGGGGTTCGGTAAGCTTTGCTTTATTTACTGTATCCTCATCTGAATAGGCAGTAACGAATATTACAGGTATGCTGTAATGTTTTTTTACTTGTTTTGCCAATTCAATACCGGTAATCTTACCTTCCAAAACAATATCTGCTAAAATTAAATCAGGATGCTTTTCCTCAATTATTTTTAATGCTTTTACTCCAGATTCGGCAATGTAAGTTTTCTGATAACCAAGATGATGAAGTATACTTTTGATACTTAATGCAGTTAAACTTTCATCCTCAATAATTAAGATGGATTTCATAGCAAAACTCCTTGATAATTATCAAAATAAATTTTAAGATAAATACAAATATAAAATATATATTATATATGCACATATATCAGGACATAGTTGTCAAGTATTTCCACGATTGTTGATTCATACTTCCAACTTTCTGCAAAATTATATCAATCTCAGAGAGTAGAATACTGAGAAAAGGAGATGGCGAATGTACAATTTTGAATTTTCCAAAAGCGTTGCTATCCGCCAGCTGGCGGATAGCAACGAGATATAGGCTGGTGTTAAAACGAATTGAGGTTAAATGTAATAAATATTAACCAGTAAATTTTTAACCTGTGAAATCCACAGGATATTTCACCGGGTTAGTTGCTGATTTGCAGAACCAACATAAACACTAATCTTTTACCTGTCCCACCAGCCCAGTCTACCCCATTAAATTCTTTCATTTATTTAATCGGGGTGAAATCTTTTTTTATTTTTAACCCGTGAAATCTGTCTTTTTATTTCACCGGGTTCATTCGGATTCAAACTTTCATTATTTAACTTGGAACGGTTTCCATTTCAAGAATAAGTACACTGGACTTCATCGCGATTCCTCGGAGTATTTGAGTCTCAACATGAAATATATTATTTTTAT
>Ga0268278_1002017_pt1 | contig 11102 bp, 8 predicted proteins | sample saktaG_3_FD_190135 | JGI IMG/M metagenome (GOLD analysis project Ga0268278, IMG submission 190135) | Saline water microbial communities from Sakinaw Lake, British Columbia, Canada - sak_2010_1_5_55m | ecosystem: Environmental > Aquatic > Non-marine Saline and Alkaline > Saline ... | reverse complement strand
CAGCACTGGTTGTCGGGAGCGATGACGGAGAGTATGCGGTCAGCCTTGCAAAAAAGGCGCCGGACATTTCAGACATTACCCCAATCCCCCAGGTATCCTGCAAAAAATCCTATCATATCCGGGGAAAGGGAAAGAGGATCGCGATCATCGACCTTGGTATCAAGAAGAATATGATCACAAGCCTCTCGCGACGGGGAGGCGACCTTCACGTCTTCCCCCACGATACCGGATCGGATGATATTCTTGCATGCAAACCCGATGCCATATTTATCAGTAACGGCCCGGGCGACCCGAAACAGGCAAAAGCGGCAATCGCATGTGTCAAAGACCTGATCGGGCAACTCCCTGTCTTTGGGATCTGCATGGGAAACCAGATTGCTGCATTAGCACTCGGGGGTAACACCTACAAGCTCAAGTTCGGGCACCGGGGTGCCAACCAGCCGGTAAGGTTTAAAGACGGGCGTATCTTCATCACGACACAGAATCACGGGTTTGCCGTGGATGCCGGATCGTTGCCTGAAGGGTGCATTGTCTCGTATTCAAATGTCAATGACGGCACGGTAGAAGGGTTTGAGAACAAGGACCTCCAGATCACTACCGTTCAGTTCCATCCCGAAGCATTTGGGGGTCCGCGGGATACCGAAGTGCATTTCTTTGACTCGCTCTTTCGGGGGATTTCCTGATGCCAAAAAAAGCGCACATTAAAAAAGTGCTGCTCATCGGGTCGGGCCCGATACAGATCGGGCAGGCAGCGGAATTTGACTTTTCCGGCTCACAGGCATGCCGGGCGCTTCGTGAAGAGGGTGTGAAGGTAGTCTTGGTCAATTCCAACCCTGCAACCATCCAGACTGACCCGGAGATGGCCGACGAGATCTACATTGAGCCGCTTAAATCAGACATCATAGCAAAGATCATCGAAAAGGAGAGACCCGATGGGATCCTCTCCGGCATGGGCGGGCAGACCGGACTCAACCTCACCGCAGAGCTCGCTGAGATCGGAGCCCTGAAAGGAGTCGAAATCCTTGGGACCCCTCTTGAGGCAATCTACAAAGGGGAAGACCGTGAAAAATTCCGGGACCTGATGCAATCGATCGGTGAACCTGTCCCAAAAAGTTCTATTCTTAACAGTCTCATCCAGATAGACGAAGCGATCTCTGCAGTGGGTCTTCCGGCAGTAGTGCGTCCCGCATATACACTGGGAGGAGCTGGCGGCGGCATTGCCCTCACCCGCGAGGAACTGGTCAGGATCGTTGAATTGGGGCTCTCCCGCTCGCGCATCCACCAGGTGCTTATCGAACAGAGTGTCATGGGGTGGAAAGAAGTCGAGTTCGAAGTGATGCGGGACGAGACCGACACCTGCCTTATTGTCTGCGGTATGGAGAATGTAGATCCCATGGGCATTCACACCGGCGAGAGCGTGGTTGTCGCTCCGATCCTTACCCTGAGGGATGATGAGTTCCAGATGCTGCGCAGTGCGGCAATCAAGATCATCCGTGCGCTCGATGTTCAGGGGGGGTGCAACATCCAGTTCGCATTCCGGGACGGCGACTACCGGGTCATCGAGGTCAATCCCCGCGTTTCCCGTTCATCAGCACTTGCATCAAAAGCAACCGGCTATCCCATTGCACGGGTTGCCGCGAAGATCGCAATCGGTCTCCATCTCGATGAGATTATGAATACGGTGACGGGTTGCACTCCTGCATCATTTGAACCTGCCATCGATTATGTTGTCGTAAAAGTCCCTCGCTGGCCTTTTGACAAGTTTAAAGGTGCAGACCGTACGCTCTCCACCTCCATGAAAAGCACGGGTGAGGTGATGGCGATCGGGCGCAACCTCGAAGAGGCGTTCATGAAGGCGAAGCGCTCGATCGACACGGATGTCATCCCCCATACAAGCCACAGTGAGATCCGTATGATCCTTTCCCGCCCGACCGATGAGCGGTTCCACTGCCTTTTTGATGCGTTCCGGGAGGGTTTTTCAATCGAGGAGATCGTCCATCTCACTTCGATCACCCCGTTCTTTTTGGAAAAGATCAGAAACATTGTCGAAATGGAAACGCATCTTGCAGCTCACCATGAGACGGTTGATATTATTGCGGCAAAACGATACGGGTTTTCCAATACCGAGCTTGTAAAGATCACCGGGCTTCCGTTAGAACCGGTTGAAGAGATGGCTGGAGAACCTACATACAAGATGGTGGATACCTGTGCGGCGGAATTCCCTGCAACCACACCCTATTTCTACTCGACTCGGGAGCAGGTATGTGAGATTGTTCGGAGTACAAACCAGAAGATCCTCATTCTCGGTTCGGGGCCAATCCGCATCGGGCAGGGGATTGAGTTTGACTACTGCACCGTCCATGCGGTAAAAGCGCTGCGGGAGGAGGGTGTTGAAGTCCATATCGTCAACAACAATCCCGAGACTGTGTCTACCGACTTTGATACATCGGACCGGCTCTTCTTTGAACCGATGCAGCTTGAGGATGTGGCAAATATTCTCAAAAAGGATGATTATGCCGGGGTCATGGTCCAGTTCGGCGGACAAAATGCTGTGAACCTCGCCGTCCCCATTGAACAGGAGATTAAACGGTTAAAACTCGCAACAAAGATCCTTGGCACAAGTCCGGATGCGATGGATATTGCAGAAGATCGCGACCGGTTCAGTGTTCTTCTCGACAGGCTCAGGATACCCAGTCCGCCCAATGCATCTGCATATTCCGAATTCGAAGCAAAAGAGAAGGCTGAGAAGATCGGCTACCCGGTCCTTGTCCGCCCCTCATATGTGCTCGGGGGCAGGGCGATGGAGATTGTCCATGATGCGACTGAACTTGAGCAGTACATGAAGGAAGCAGTACGCGTAAGCCGGAACCATCCGGTGCTGATCGATTCCTACCTCCAGAACGCCATCGAACTGGATGTGGATGCGGTCTGCGACGGTGAGGAAGTGCTGATTGGCGGTATCATGGAGCACATCGAGCAGGCAGGAATTCATTCCGGAGATTCCGCATGTGTGATACCCACCCAGTCCCTCTCTCCTGCAGTTCTTGAACAGGTGCGGGACCATACAAGGAAGATCGCGCTGGGACTCGGGGTAATCGGCCTGGTTAACATCCAGCTTGCAGTAAAAGACAATATTGTCTATGTGCTCGAGGCAAACCCCCGGGCGAGCCGGACGGTGCCGTTTGTTTCCAAGGCGACCGGTATTCCTATCGCAAAGATTGCGGCAAAAGTGATGATCGGCAGGAAGCTGCGTGATCTCGGGTACCGCGAACGGGAGATACACCATGTCGCAGTCAAGGAAGTACTGCTGCCGTTCAATAAACTACTGGGCGTGGACACGATGCTTGGTCCCGAGATGAAGAGCACCGGTGAGGTAATGGGCATCGACTACGACTTCGGGCTTGCCTTTTACAAGGCATGCATCTCGGCAGATAACGAACTTCCCTTGAAAGGTAACATCTTTGTCTCGGTAAATATGGAACAGAAGGAGGAGGTAATCCCGATCGCACGGAAACTGCGCGATCTCGGGCTGGTCCTGTACGGTACCGAAGGCACGGTGGAGTATCTCCATAATGCAGGGGTGGAGGCGCACCTTGTGCGCAAGGTACAGGAAGGCTCACCAAATGTCATCGACATGATGCGGCACGGGGAGATCCGGCTCATCATCAATACCCCCACAGACAAACAGTCACGGCAGGATCATTACCAGATTATGCGGGCGGCAGTTGATTTCAGCATCCCGTACATCACGACCATTCAGGCAGCCCGTGCAGCAGCACTTGCAATCGATGCGATCAAGCGGGAAAAGATGACGCTGGAACCGATCGGGCATTATATCGGATGATATTAAAATCTTCATAATCAATTAACGAAATGAGGCTGCAAGGGGCTAATCCTTGAATACGATGATGGGCCACCACTCCCTGTGCCCTGATAAAGGATCCAATATGGAAAGTTCATCTTTTTTCGAGTACAACCTGAAAAAATCTTTGGAATTAAGGGGAATTGCCATTAAGTGGAGCAGATTCTCACCAATTGATGTCTTCAATATTCAGGCATAATGGCACTTTCAGACGTATTCAATATTTCATTGATCTTGACCGACATTACAGAATTTCTGCAGTGCCTTCTTGTCAGGTAACCAGTTACGATAAAGAGTTATCAGTCAATATACCTATTAATGAATTAATTCGATACATTCCTTGGGAGTCTGAATGTTTGGGAATAAATCTCTTGCTGTCATCGTTCCTGCGTATAACGAAGAGACTCTGATCGGTGATACTCTCGAGTCTATCCCATCCTTTGTTGACAGGATCTATGTTGTTGATGACGGATCAAAAGACCGGACACTTGAAATTATCAAGAGCTATGCAACCCGGGACTCGCGGTTCGTCACTCTCAACCATGCTGTCAACATGGGTGTCGGTGCTGCAATTGTAACAGGCTATAAAAAAATGCTTATTGATAATATCGACATCGGTGTTGTTATGGCCGGTGATAACCAGATGGACCCTGCGTTTCTTCCGGATCTGATAACCCCGGTTATTGAGGGTAAGTGCGATTATACCGTTGGTAACCGTCTTATCAGTCCGGTATACCGGAAGGGAATGACAACATGGAGATTTGCCGGAAATGCGATCCTTACGCTGCTTACAAAAATTGCATCCGGATTCTGGCAACTGATGGATCCCCAGAACGGTTATACGGCAATTTCAAACCGGGCACTGGAGCGCCTCAGTCTCGACGACATCTATCCGAAATACGGGTACTGCAACGACATACTCGTGAGACTGAATGTCCTTGGATTTCGGGTCAAGAATGTACCCCACCCGGCCAAATACGGGAGAGAAAAATCCGGGATTAACTACAGCACGTATATCTCCCGTCTCTCCTGCCTCCTCGTACGGGATTTCCTTTGGAGGCTCAAGATGAAATATATTATACTAAGCTTTCACCCGCTCGTGCTTTTCTATCTCCTTGGATCATTTTTCTGTTTATTCTCACTGGTTCTGGGGGTCTACAGTCTCTATTTCAAATACATACTGCTCGAACCTATCTTCGTTCCCGCTGCACTCACCCTGATCGCATTCGGTATCGGTATGCAATGCATCTTTTTTGCCATGTTGTTTGACATGCAGGAAGAACGAAATACCAGTAACTGGTATTAAGATAGCAGTTTCATCTCAATTTTTTATTGAGGTACGCCGTTACCTTTCAGGTCACGTATTACATTTCTATCAACAGGAAATGTGGGTATCACTGGGTATTGAGTGGGGGCCATTTATCGTATTCTTTTCTGTGAGGTAGACGACGTTTTTATATCTTTTAAAACACTACCGGTTCCCTGATCTTCGTTAATAGTGATTATGCATATATTTTTTAAAAATAATCTGATAACTCTCCAGATATTAATCGGTCTGAAATCTCATGTACCTGTTTACTTAATAAATAATGGAATTAATGAATAATTATTCATAAAATCAATTTGGATGAACCATGAGGTGTTAAGGTTTTGAATAAAAAAATAACCTTGGCAAAACCATTTTTTGACAACGAAGAACTTGATGAAATAAAAAAAGTGCTTGATTCCGGGTGGGTGTCGCAAGGCCCGAAAGTAACAGAGTTTGAAGAGAAAGTAGCCGGCTATGTTGGAGCAAAATACGCAGTAGCAGTAGCCAATTGTACCTGTGCCCTGCACCTGGCAAATCTCAGCTCTGGGATAAGACGGGGAGATGAAGTCATTGTTGCCGATTATACGTTTCCCGCGACGGGACACTCGGTTCTCTACTGTAATGCAAAACCAGTATTTTGCGATATTGATCCAAAAACATACAATATCGATCCCGAAAAAATCGAAAATAAAATTACGAAAAAGACCAAGGCCATCATACCTGTTCATACATTTGGACAAACCGCGAAGATGGATGAGATACTGGATATTGCAAGAAAAAAAGACCTTGTTGTTATTGAAGATGCAGCCTGCGCTCTGGGTGCAAAATTCAACGGTAAATATGCCGGGACATTCGGGGATATCGGGTGTTTTTCTTTCCATGCCCGTAAAGGAATTACTACCGGGGAAGGGGGGATGGTAGTTACAGATGACAAAGAAATTGCAGAAAAAATCCGGTACCTGTCCGTTTTCGGGATGAAAAGTGCATGGGACAGAGATCAAAGTAATTCATTTATCATCCCTCGGTTCTGTGATATCGGGTATAATTACAAAATGAGTGATATAACCGCTGCGATAGGGGTTGCACAGGTAAAAAAAATCAAAAAAATAATTCATAAAAAACAGGAGCTGGCGAAATATTGGGACGAATTACTGGATAAAATGGATTTTATCATTAAACCTTTTGTTTCAAAAGAATGTTTTCATATTTATCAGAGTTATGTTGCGTTGATCGATAAAAAAATACATCGGAATAAGGTAATTGAAAAATTAGCGGGTAAAGGAATTCAGGCACAGATTGGAACCTATGCCTTGCATGCCCAGCCGATATACAAATCTCAGGATCTCTGTCCTGTATCCCGTGATGTCTATGACAGATCTCTTGCCCTGCCCCTCTATTATACGTTAAAAGAAGAAGAGATAACTGGAACAGCAAAAATTTTAAAGGATATACTCAAGGAGTTATCATGAGCCTTAAAAACAGATCCGTTCTCGTTACAGGTGGAGCCGGGTTTATTGGAAGTCATTTAGTGGATCAGTTGATCCCCGAAGAACCTGAAAAAATTGTCGTTGTCGATAATCTCTTTTTAGGTAAGGACAAAAATTTGAACGAAGCCAAGAAAAATTTTCCCGATCTTGTAATCTGTCACAAAGATGCATCGATAAAAAAAGACGTGATGACAATTTTGGAAAACGAGGGAATTGATGTCGTTTTCAACCTTGCCGTAATCCCATTGCCGGCATCACTGGAAAAACCTGCATGGACATTCCGGCATAATAATGAAATTACTGTTTCAATGTGTGAGTTGGCAAGGGATGGACTATTTAAGACATTAATTCATTTTTCATCATCAGAAGCGTACGGAAACTCGATATATGGTTCGATGGATGAGAATCATCCATTGAATGGGACGACACCGTATGCAGCAAGTAAAGCCGCCTGTGATCTGCTTGTCCTATCCTATTGTCGTACATTTGGGATTGATGCTGCCATAATCAGGCCATTTAATAATTATGGCCCGAGGCAGAATGAAGGGAGTTACGCGGGATTAATCCCTATAACTATCAGGAGGATCCTGCAACAAGAGCCCCCAATTATTTTTGGAGACGGCAAACAGACAAGGGATTATTTATATGTTACAGATACTGCCAAGGCAGCGATCAAAATTTACAAAAATACCAGCACGAGAAATAAAGTCCTGAATATCGCGAGCGGGAAAGAGATCTCTATTGTATATGTCGTTCAACTGATTGCAGAATACATGGGGTTTCCAAAAAAAATTCTTTATGATCCCGACAGGCCGGGGGATGTCCGGAGACATATTGCCAACATATATTTAGCAGAAGACTTGATTGGTTTTAAGCCAAGTGTGCCGTTTGAAGAGGGCCTCAGGATTACTGTTGACTGGTATATTGAACAATTAAAACATCGTTGAATTTTAATTAGGCAGAATCACGCCCCACACAATATCACAACCCGGATAAGAGGTAATAATGAGATTCGACAAAATTAAAAAACATGAAAGTCATGGTACTGGTCTCTTTAAGAGATCTCAATTTAACAAAATCGGATCGAATGTAATTTTTGAAAAAAATGTGCTCGTTTTTCATCCGGAAAATATTGAAATCGGAAATAATATTTATGTCGGGCATAATTCGATACTAAAAGCTTATCATAAAAACAAATTAATTATCGGGGACGATTCATGGATTGGACAATCCTGCTATATTCATAGTGCCGGTGGAATCGATATCGGCAGAGCGGTCGGTATCGGGCCGTGTGTTAAAATATTAACGTCCACACATCTTGAAAGTGAACCGGATTATCCGGTACTATGCAATGAATTATCCCTTAAAAAAGTAATTATCGGCGATGGTTGTGATATCGGCATAGGATCAATAATCCTTCCTGGAATAACGGTTGGCAAGGGCTCAGTAATCGGAGCCGGATCAGTAGTGACAAGGGATATTCCGGAATATTGTGTATATGCCGGTAACCCTGCAAAATTATTACGGAAACGGGAATGATTGTATTAATTGTTACAGACATACTTTTAATATACAACTAGTCTGGTGATTGTTCCCGCCGGGATATTTTATTGCGAGGTTATTGGATGGTAAGAACCTGTTCAAGATGCATTTACGATGAAAATACCCCCGGAATTTTTTTCGATAAAAACGGCGTCTGTAATTATTGTCATATGCATGACCAGCTCGCACAGGAATATCCTTCGGGAAAGGAAGGAAATAAAAAATTACAGGAACTGGCTGAGAATATCAAAAGAGAAGGTAAAAATAAAGAATTTGATTGTGTTATCGGAGTCAGTGGGGGATGTGACTCATCGTATCTCTGTTACCTGGCAAAAGATCTGGGACTCCGTCCGTTGGCAGTACACTTCGATAATACCTGGAATTCAAAAATAGCTGTTGAAAATATCCACACCGTATTAAAAAAACTCGATATCGAGCTCTATACATATGTTGTGGATAATGAGGAATTCAATGATATGGCAAAAGCATTTCTTTTGTCATCTGTTCCTGAAATTGATGCTTTGACGGATATTGCATTAACCACAACCTCGTATATGGCCGCTGACAAGCATCATGTAAAATATATTTTTAACGGGCATTCATTCCGGACAGAAGGTATAACGCCCCTCGGCTGGTTTTATTTCGATGGCAAATACATCGATACAATTTATAAACAGTTCGGTAAAGGCACAATGAATTCTTTTCCTAATCTCTGGTTATCAACCTGGATGAAATACCTTTTTAAAAGGATAAAACGATACCGCCCGCTGTATTATGTTGATTATAATAAGGAAGAAGTTAAAAAATTCCTTGCCCGGGAGTTTGACTGGAAATGGTATGGCGGTCATCATATGGAGAACCGGTATACCATTTTTTGTCACGACCTCCTCCGGAATAAATTTTCAATCGATCAACGGTATGTTGAATTTTCTGCACTGATACGATCCGGCCAGATGGAGAGAGCTGATGCATTGACCGAAATAAAAAATCAAATTTCCTATGATGAGGAAATCCTGGCTGAAGTAAAAAAGAGGCTCTCCATTACCGATGAAGAATTTAAAGACATATTGGCACTCCCGAAAAAATCATTTCATGATTACCAGACATATCATGAAACATTCAGGAGGTTACGTCCGTTTTTCTGGATGATGTATAAGTTTGATTTAATCCCAAAGAGTTTTTACATAAAATACACCAAATAATTTATTGGAAGTCCTCTCTGTTTATGATTGTAATAGTAAATATCGGGATGGGAAATCTTGGTTCGATTGCGAATATGTTAGAAAAGATAAAAGTAAAATCCATTATCTCATCAGATGTAAATGATATTTTAAAAGCGGAAAAAATAATTTTACCCGGGGTGGGATCATTTGATAACGCCATGAAAAATCTTACCGATATGAACCTGGTCCCACTGTTAAATGAAAGAGTCCTTAAAGATAAAATCCCAATCCTGGGCATTTGTCTCGGTATTCAGCTTTTCACCAGACAGAGTGAGGAGGGCATCCTGCCCGGACTCGGATGGATAGATGCTGCTACCGCGAGGTTCAGGTTCGATGGAGAAAATGCAAAATTGAAAGTGCCCCATATGGGGTGGAATACAGTAAAGCCAAAACACGACAGTTCTTTATTTTCCGGCCTGCTTCAAGAACCCCGGTTTTATTTTGTGCACTCATACCATATTGTCTGCAATAACGATCAGGATGTCCTGGCAACCACCCATTATGGATATGATTTTGTATCATCAATAGAGTCAGGAAACATTTACGGGACCCAGTTCCACCCGGAAAAAAGCCATAGGTTCGGTATGAAAGTCCTCAAGAATTTTGCGGAGATTGGTTAATTTGTTACAGACCCGGGTGATGCCTTGCCTTTTACTCAGAAACAACCGGTTGGTAAAAACGGTCCAGTTTAATAATCCCGATTATATCGGGGATCCGGTGAATGCAATAAAAATCTATAATGAAAAAGAAGTCGACGAACTTATTTTTCTGGATATTAGCGCGACAACAGAACAAAGATCTCCGCCTTTCAAGATGATCTCTGAAATTTCCAATGAATGTTTTATGCCGGTAACGTATGGCGGAGGAATCAGGACTCTTGAAGATATGAAAAAAATATTCAGTCTCGGTATTGAAAAAATATCAATTAACAATTATTCTGTTGAGAAACCGGAATTCATTAAAATGGCAGCAGAACAATTCGGGAGCCAGAGCATCGTTGTATCTGTCGATGTTAAAAAAAATCTTTTCGGGAATTATAAAGTGTGGACACATTCAGCAACAAAGAATACCAATCTTGATCCGGTAAACCATGCAAAAATAATGGAAGATCTCGGGGCCGGGGAGATTCTCCTCACGTCTGTTGACCGGGAAGGGACGATGAAAGGATATGATCTCGATTTGATAAAACTCATTACTGAAAATATATCAATACCCTTAATCGCCTGCGGGGGTGCCGGATCCGTACAGCATTTTGCAGATGCCGTAAAAGCGGGTGCATCTGCAGTTGCGTCCGGGAGTATGGTCGTGTACCAGGGTAAAAACCGGGGGGTATTGATTAATTTCCCTTTACAGGAAGAAATAAAACGGATTTTTGATTCCAACAACATCTATTGAACTATTTTTTATTTCAGACCGATCTCCTGTTTAGGGCATATGATCGCGCAAACAACAATAACTAATAACAATTTAACACAGATTAATGAAAGTATTCATCGGGTTATTTGAAATCGCAGGATATTTTTCTTATTTAAAAAAAGGATTCAAAGAACTCGGAGTTGAGTGTTGTTTCATACCCCTGATGCCCCATCAGTTTGAATATGAAGAACCCGGTGATGTAAATTCCTTAGTCAAGGTCGTCAGATCGATTCAACTAATAAAAAACAAAAAAAGGAATATCT
>Ga0268278_1002016_pt1 | contig 11104 bp, 7 predicted proteins | sample saktaG_3_FD_190135 | JGI IMG/M metagenome (GOLD analysis project Ga0268278, IMG submission 190135) | Saline water microbial communities from Sakinaw Lake, British Columbia, Canada - sak_2010_1_5_55m | ecosystem: Environmental > Aquatic > Non-marine Saline and Alkaline > Saline ... | reverse complement strand
AATGTATATGCCAACAGAAAGATATACACAAGTAGCTAATTTCTAACGAACCGCCGTATACCGAACGGTACGTACGGTGGTGTGAGAGGACGGTAAATGAATTAATCATTTACCTCCTACTCGATTTAACATAAGTATATTACCTACTTAAAGATAAAACTTAGATCTATACTTACATATCCAAATTATTACAATAATTCCAAATGTGCTTGTAGTTGGAGGGGTTGTTATATTGTAAATGGTATAGAAAATTAGCGAAAATAATTACGGAGTGAACTTATGTATATAATTGGTATAAGTGGAGATTGTGAACATAACAGTTCTGTGTGTCTGATTGTAGATGGGAAGTTAATCTATGCTGAATCGGAAGAACGTATCACAAAAATCAAAAATGATGGTTCTTTTCCATTAAAAGGAGTTCAGTATGCTTTAGGGAAGATTCCTTTCCGACAGCAGTCACATATAGCTGCTGTCGGGAATGTATATTTAAGTAATAAAAGCGATTCCTTTGAAAACTTAAAAACTAAGTCTTTGCAGCTTAGAAAAAAATGTTGGTTTGATTTGAATTTATACAGCTGCTCTTTTTTTAGAGATATAGACATTGAAAGGTTTGACCATCATCTATGTCATGCGAGAGCTGCAGCTGTTTTTTCTCCAATAACTGATGGGATTATCTTCGTTTCAGATGGTCAAGGAGACGGTGTTTCCATGTCAGCGTGGTATTATAAAAACGGAAATTTGTCTTGCGTCTGGAAAAATGCACTCAGCAAAGGATCAATGGGTTTCTTTTATGCAGCAATTACCGAGATACTTGGATTTAAAAGGTTGCGAGACGAAGGTAAAGTAACAGCCCTTGCTGCATCTGGCTCTGTGAATGATCAAGTCTTAAGATTTTTTCATTCTATTGTTAAGATTAAAAAGGGTGCGGAAGGCAATGATTACATTAGTATAAGCGAAGGCTATCTGAATATTTATGATTCTTTAAAACCCTTATTTTCAGAAAAACTTAAAAAAGGCTTGAAAGGCCTCCCGAATAAAGATGTTGCCGCTACATTGCAATTTTTTATAGAAAATATGATTTGCACACTTGTAGAAGATTTAATGTTTAAATATCAAAGTAAAAAATTGCTGTTGGCTGGCGGGCTATTCTCAAACGTTTCATTAAATCATAAAATAGCGATTAGCAAATCTGTGGAAGAAATATACATTTGTCCACCAATGGGAGATGAGGGCACATCAGTTGGAGCAGCAGCAGAATTATACCATAAAATGACAAAACAAGAAATAAAGCAGACCCACGTCTATTTAGGTTATGATGCAAACCAAGATGATATAATGCATATAGTTAACAAATTTCCTGCTTATTCATACATTCCTATGAAAAAAAGCGAAACATTAAATTTTTGTAAAGATTATCTTATTAAGGGATACCCTGTTTGTTTCTGTATTGGCAAAGGTGAATTTGGACCTCGTGCACTTGGCAATAGGAGTATTCTGCTGAGACCTGATGATAAGTCAGCAAAAGTCTGGTTGAACAAATGTTTAGGTCGTGATTCTGTTATGCCTTTTGCGCCTTGTATTCGTGATTGTAACCTCCAATATATGGTTCAATTAGTTGATTCTATCTCAAGCACAAATCAATTTATGACGATAAGATACAATGTCACAAAAAAGTTCTGGGAAAAATGCCCTGGAGTTGTGCATATAGATGGAACAGCACGATTTCAAGTAGTGACCGAAGAGAGCAATCCTTTCTTGTGGGAGTTATTAAAGCTTTTTGAAAAGGAAACTACCTTACCTGCTTTGCTTAATACCAGTCTTAATAGGCATGGTTTTCCGATTGCCAGAGACCTCAATGATTCACTGGAATACGCAGCAAGTAGCAACTTTCCTTTAATGGTAGTTAATAGGGGAATAATCATTAATGCTACTGAAATATATAGGGGTATGGTCTCAACAGGCTGACCGAGCATTTAAAAATATAACTTTATGTAAATCAGATTCTGCTAAAGTTAGCTAAGTAGGTTGCTTATTCGATATTAAAATTGCTTATTTATGTGAGATAGCTTAACCAAAGGCTATCAGTTTATGTATTTTCTTTAGGTTCCAACCAATACACATCAATCTAAATTACCCTTTACTTTAAAGGATAAGAAGGAAGGAAGTTGGAAGAAACATTAGCTGGTTTATTTTTTATTCTTTTAATAATAGGAATTATCGGAGGATCAATTGATTTTATCTTCAATTTTATCTTTATGCACCTACCTATTATATTTGGCATTTTGGTATTTTTTATTATAATTTATTCGATTATCAAAGCAGATAACCAAAAACAAAAACGCCTAAAAGAGATTGAGCAAGAACGCAAACTTAAAGAAGCTCGATTTAAACAACAACAGGTAAAACAAGAAGGTTATTATAAAGACATAATCACTCTCGTGGAAGAATCCATTAATCTCTTTGAATCGTTACCCCAAATTCTGGAGATAGCAGAGAAATATTTGAATCAAGCAGAGGTTGATTTCTCCGACGGAGCTTTTACACCATTTTAGGATTCTATAGAAAAAGCAACAAAGTCGCTTAGCTACTTTGTCAAAGGAATTCAAGTCATCAAAGAAAAATCATCTCAATATATCAATGTAACCAGAGAGTATGAGGGCATACCTCCTCAATATCCTCTTTTGAAGCAGTCTATTGAAAAACTAGGCGTGGGTACTGCAACAGCCAAACGTATGGATTCCATTGTACGGGTTGCACAATGTAAATATCATTTTGCCTCGATCTATGAACTGCATAAAACCAACCAGATTCTTGTTGCGGGTTTTACCAATCTAGCGGATGCTTTGAGAGAAATGACCTGGACAATTAATGATTCAATCGCTGATCTTACTACCTCAGTAGGTGAAACAGGCTTGATGCTCAATAAATCAATGAGTATGATTCAATCACAAATAGGCCATATTGCGGACGATTTTACAAAAGAAGTATCAGAAAGAGAAAAGAGAGAAAATAAAGCTTTGGAAATGCTTGATAACATCCAACGTAATAGGCGTCCACCTCTATAAGAGTGGGAGAAGAAGGCAATTCTCGGGAAGTATTCCAAGCCAGGAAGTAATTAGAAAAAAGGCTTTAGCTGATCAGAAAAATTATGGATTACCTAAAAATGATGTTAGAATTTACAAGAAATAGAATAAAATTTATTAATATTTTTTTTCTTAATGCATTTTAAAATGTTATAATCAAAAATACAAAAGGGAGCGCGATTTACCAAAATTACGCTCCCTTTTTCGGGTTTTTTATTTTATTAGGCTTAAATATTTTTCAGAAATTATAAAAATACTACAAAAATCGATAGATTATACTCAATTTAAGGACTATTCTGGCCTGAAGGTGATTTATAGGTTAAGCCCTTAATTCATGCCGTGCCAAAGAAGGGTTTGAATTATATATAAAAATATAATAAATGAGTATCTAAAATACGATTATAGCCTATTACCGATTAATAGCGAAAAGAAACCTTATATCTATTGGAAATCTTTCCAATAAAAAAAGCAATGACAAAAGATGTTTTTGATTGGTATCATATATTTTGCGATGTAAATATTGGCATAGTAACCGGAAATATAAGCAAATTAGCAGTTATTAATGTTGATGATCCCAATCTTTTGCCGGAGTTAAAAGAATTTTTACTAGAACCAAACGAAACAACTATAAATAGATACAGACCGCTATTTATCTTGGACATCACTTCTGCTAAGATATTTTAATGCTAGGAAGCTCAAGGTTAAAAACAGCAAGTGATAGGAGACGCTTCTATGGCGTCTTTTAATTAAATAATTATCCAAGGAAGAGAGAAAAAGAAAGAACCAGAAGAACTGATTTTTAGTTAAGTAAGGGAGATAAATAAATATAGAATTAGAGGATTATCAGTTTTTAAAGGAAAAAATGGTAAGGCTTTAAAACGTAGAAAATATAATGGTTTCTGCGTTTTTTATTATATGGGATGGTGTTAGTGCTTCTAAAATAGGGAGAAAATGAGGCAAAAAAGCACTAAAAATTGTGTTTTTAGGAGGTTAAAAGTCTTGTAAAATAAGGGTTTTAGCGAAATATTGTCATAGCAGCGTTTTTTAAGACTGGTTAAGGTGATTGGTCATATTTTTTAAAATAGGCGCTTAAAATGGCTTATATTAAATGTTAATGAAACACCTTATTATATAAGGCTTTCAAGAAGCTATTTTCCCACAGACTTTACACATTTCTCCTTTTTGTCTTTCCTACGAAACCGGTTCTCAACTTGATCGGGGAGTGGGAATCCATCCCTTTCTTTTCTGTCTAAAAACTAAAAACTTTTCTTTCAAAAAGAAGGGTTTTATAAACCTTTTGTCGTATTAATATTAAGGTATAAAAAATTGGAAAAAATTTAAGCGTGAAGAAAAAAAGTGATATTTCAAGACCTGAACTTCCCATCTGAAAAATCAAGATAATGTTAAACTTTTTTATGCCACTTTCCTTAATTCTTTTCTAACAATATAATCCCTATCTTCAGTTAACATTTTATATATTACTCTAATTAATTGCCGGGCCAGGCAGCGAAGAGTATGATTATGACTTTTTCCTTCCGCCCGTTTTTTTAGATAATAATCCCTGCACTGGAAGCTAAAACGAATACTACCTCCGGCCATAGTAATTAAAGTGTGTTTACATATTTTATTGGCCTTATACACCGCTCTGGCTTTAGTTACCTTACCTGAATTATTATCTACACAGGCTACCCCACAGTAGACAGCCAACTGTTTTTCAGAAGGGAAACGGTCGATATCTCCGATCTCTCCGCTTAATCTGCTGGCTAGTTTGGTGGCAACTCCGGGGATAGTCTTTAAATGTTTAACCTCTTTACTCTCTTCTCCTATTTCATCTAATTTTTTATCTAAATCCTCAATCTCTTTTTGTAACTCTAAGATACGTTGGGCATAAGATAAGATGATCGTTTGGTATATATCGGTTAGACCAGGCATATACTCTATATTATTTAACCTTTTAAGCAAGAAGAAAGCTCCTTTTTTCCCTATCCCCTTTATCTTTAATAGAGAGCAAAGGGGAATCCTTTTATACTTAGAAAAATCAGGATACTTGGTTAAAATAGCTATGATCTTTTTATTCTTTAGTTTACCCAATTCTAATATCTGGGGACATACTTCCAGTAATTTTTTTCCTAACCGGTTAGTAAGTCTTACCCTCTCATCAATCAGAGTCTGCTGGTGGCGGGAGAGGAGTTTCAGGCTTTCGGTTAGAAGAGAAGGTTTCTCTATTTTGATAAATACCTTTTCCCTTGGGCTATTTATATGCTCTTTTAATTTCAACATCTTAGAGAGCATCAGAGCATCTCTTTCATCATCTCTCCATTCACCGGCAAAGGCCTCTCTAAACCTTTTTAATTTGAAGTTATCTACATTGTAGAGGGTAAATCCTTGATTAAGTAGGATCTTATCAAGTGGAGCACTATAGCCGTTCTTTCCCTCTAAGGCGAAGGAAATCTTTCCTCCTTCTTGTTTTTCTATCTGCTTAAATAGCTTTATACTTTCAGCAAATTCACTAAGCTGATGAGCTACCTTCTGGTTGAACAGGATATGGTCTTCGTCATCTAAGATGGTAATGTGGTGTGATTCACTCCCCACATCGATTCCTCCGGATAGTCTTTTCATCTTTCTTTCCTCCTTATGGGTTTATGGCCTTGCCTCTATCTGTTATCCCGTCTACAATAGCCACTTTTTATAGGCATCTTCCCATTGGACTAGACAAGAGGCAGAGGAACATCCGGCAGTTCAGGTCGAGTCACAAAGATCTAGTCTTTTGACAGACCCCGGAAGCCACAAATGCTCCTCTGGCCATATAGTTTATTCTTGCATAAAGAAAGTTATTTGACTATCCTCACCTTTCAGATTATTCTATAGCTACAGAATGTTTTTTTAATTATAGACCCCGCAATTCTACACAAAAGGTACGGATTTTTCCAAAGTTCCACTTAAAAGTATCAAGAAAGCACAAGATATGTTAAATGACCGACCACGGAAAACTTTAGAATTTTTAACGCCACATGAGGTTTTTAGTAAATTGTTGCATTAGTAACTTGAATCTACAGTGTCTCCATTTAAATTAAGTACTTTTCCCTGAGAATTAGATGCATTTAATTAATGAAAAAATTAATAGCTTTAGCGAGGAAAATTATCAGAAATGAAAAAAAATGACATGAAGATAATTTTAAATGATAAAACTCTACTTAATCCAGAGCAAATAGATATATACAATGGACTTAAAAGTATAGGAAACGAAATTGCATCTTTTTATTTTGATGGAGTAAAAATATATAAAAATAAAGAATTAAAAACCAAGTCTTATTTACTTTCACATATTGCTAGAGAAATTGAAGGTGGGATAAGAGATATTCTGTCAGAAGGGAAAAGAGATGTAAAAAAATGTGAGATGTGCGAGCAGTTAATTGTAGAACAAAAAAGTCATATTGAATCTATTTGCGAAGCATTGGGAGTAGATAAGGAAGATTATTTTGCAAGAGAATGGTTCAAAGTTTCTAAAAAATTTCACAAATATGCTCACCGCCAAGGTGCATGGGAAGAACCTAGAGGTGAATATATTGGCGAAGAAATTTGGAAAGATTTTGAAAAAATTCTTCTTGTTTTAGTAGGTAATTTCTATAATTTACTAAACAGAGTTGATCGTATTATAAAATATGAAAAACCTTCAAAAAGAATGATTCAAGTATTACCTAATTTATTAAAATCAAAAGCTGTATCATATTATTTTTTTAAAAATGTAAAATCAAAATACTGGTTAGAACCTTTAAAAGAAAAAGGTTATTTTAATCCAGAAAATAATCCTACATCCTATAACGATTCTCAAAAAAATTATCATGTTACGCCTTATTGGCATATATTGAATTATTTAAGGAAAGTAACTGATGATAATTTACGAAACTTTGATGAAAAAATAACAGATACCTTGGTAGAAATTGTAAATTCAATTATAAATTATAGAGATGAAAATGGTAGAAAAATAGATAATCATAAAACTGATTTTATTATGGTAAGGATTATTCGTACTTTTCCGAAAGAAAAAATAGAGAAACAACATATAGATTTTATAAAATTAGCTTTACAAACAAACTGGAGCAGTTCGCTTTTACAATCAGAAATAGTGGAATATTTTATACCAAAATTAATTAAAGACAAAAATAAGGAATGCCTTCTGTATTTATTGGAAATAATTTTTAGTTTTCAGGAAAAAGAAAATAAATATACTCCTCTAATGGAAGAATATCATCTAAAAGAACTTATAAAAAAGAATACAACAGGGATTGCTGCGCTTTGTGGTGTAGAAGCAGTAGAAGTAGCTATAAATAAAATAAAATATCTTATTAAACATGATTATTCTGATTTTAATAATAGATTTTCGATTTATACGATTGAAGACAATGCCCAATCTTCCACAAAGGAAGATTATGAATGCCAAATAGTTCATTTTATAAGAGACATGTTTTTATTGTTAGAAATGGATAAAATTAGGGAAAAGGTTGAACAATTCCTCACTGAAAAATCACCAATATTTAATCGTATCGCAATTTATACTATAGATAAAAATTATCAGAAATTAAATGATATTTTTTGGAAAATTAATCGGAATGCTATAAACAAAGGAGAGTTGAAACATGAATTATATAATCTTTTTAAAGATAATTGCCACTTGTTTACTGATAAACAATTAGAAAAGATAATTAATTGGATCGAAAAAGCAAGTTATATTTCTTTTGGCGTGAAGCACGAGCATTTCAAGGATAACCAAGAAGATATTAAAAAATTTATAGCATTGAGGAAAAAGGAATGGCTTACCGGTCTTCTTGAAACCAAAAATAAAAAAGTATTAGAAAAATATAATAAATATAATGATATAAATCCTAAAGAAATTGTTCATCCTGGTATTGATTGTTGGTTTGAAGACTGGCAAGGAGATAAAAGTCCAATACCCAAAATAAAGTTATTAGAAAAAACAAATAGAGAAATTGCAGATTATCTTATTGAATTTAAGGAAGACGGAAAATGGAAAAGTCCCTCCATTAGCGGTTTGTCTAATACGCTTAGAGAGTGCGTATGTGAACAACCTGAAAAGTTTGTCGATGATTTAAATCCTTTTTTAAAAATTTTTCAGGTTTACCAAAGCGATATTTTATCAGGTATAACAAGAGGTTGTAGAGAAAACAAAATATCTGATTGGAAAAAAGTATTTAAATTTATAGAGCAATTAATTGCCCAAGATTATTTTTGGAAAGAAGAATACCAAAAAAGAAAACATAATTATCGAGAATGGATAATTACCGAAATACTTGAAATTATTAAAGAGGCAACCAAAGATGATAAAAACGTTAATAATCTCAAGTTTCTTCCAAAAATCGAAAAAATATTATTAAAACTTGCATCTAAAATAGAACCTAAAATATATAATGCAGATAATATTGTTAACAAAGCAATAAATTCAAATCTAGGACAATTATTATCTGCTATAATTCATTATTCATATAGATATGCCGAGAAAAACAAAAGTAAAAATACAGAGAGATGGCCTAAAAAAATAAAAATGTATTTTAATAAAATGCTAACTCGAAAGGGTAATCCTCCCATTGAGCTTGGGGTAGTGGTTGGAAAATATTTACCAAGCATCTATTATCTTGACAAAGAATGGACAACAATTAATTTTAATAAGATATTTAATAAAGAAATTCAACAATTATGGGAAGTAGGATTTTCAAGTTATTTATTTTATTCTACAACTATTTATAGAGAATTTTATATACTTTTTAAACAAGATAATCATTTATTAAAAGGTATCGTTACAGATTTTGAAGAAGAATTTAGTGAAAAACATTTTGTTCAACATATCTGTCTTGCTTACCTTGAAGGATGGGAGGAATTGGGAGATAGTAATAGTATAATCTGTAAATTAATTGAAAACAAAAAGATAGCACACTTAGAAGAAGTTATTAGTTTTATAGGAAATAAAAAGGATAGCCTTTCTATCGAAAAAAAGAAAAAAATCAAACTGCTTTGGAGAAAGATGATTGCTCTATTAAAAAATGAATTGGTTAATCCAAAATATCAAGAAGTTATTGTTAAATTAATAAATTGGTTATCACTGGTGGATGAAATAGATGATGATATCTTTGATTGGATAAGATTATCAGTTAAATATATTTATTTGAAACCAGATATTTATTCTTTCTTAAAAGGCCTATTAGTGCATACAGAAAAAACACCACAAAAAATAGGGATTATTCTAATAGAAATGGCTGATAAGGTAGAATTATATCCTCCTGATGAAGAAGATATTAAAAAAATTGTTCAAAAATTATATGACATAAAGCAAGAGGTCAGTGCAAATAAAGTAGCAATTATATACGGAGAAAACGGTTATTATTTTTTACAAGATTTGTATAATAAATATAACGTGATAGGAGAGTAGTAAATATAGGGTGGTTTATAATTCAATGATAATTCAACTTTTAGACAATTTAGAGAAATTAAATTATGAACATTTAGAACAAGGTAATGCTATTGGGAAAGCATTTGGAGGGGCTTTTTACCCATTTGATATACTTTCCTTCGCAGTACTTAACCGTTCAATGTCGTTGACTTCTGGGTTTATTACGCTGATGAGAAAGGGTAACTTTGTAGCAGCAGCCCCACTTATTAGAATACAGCTCGATAATTTTCTGAGGTATGCAGCAGGTTGGCTAGTTAGCAATCCCCAGAAATTTGCTGTAAAAATCTTATCTGGAGAACACATAAGGAACATAAAGACGAAAGAAGGAAAGAAAATGAAAGATTGTTTTCTTGTTGATGAATTTAGCAAAGAATATAAGTGGATTAAGAGTGTTTATGAGAATACCTCTGGGTATATCCATCTTTCAGATAAGCACATGCTTATAAATATAACCGAATTAGATTCTAAACAGAGAGCTGCCACTTATAAAATTTCAGATAAAGATGACCACATGCCAGAGAAATTTAAAGTCGAAGCAGTCATGGCTTTTACAGAAATAACCAAGTTGATTCTACATAGAGCTTACAGTTGGCGATGTACTAAAGATAACCCTCAAAAACTTAGAAAGGAAACCTAACAGAAAGTTATCCTTAATACTATTCCAATGTCAATAGGACTATTGTAATATCTCAATAATTCGGTAACTTTTTATAACTTTTCATAAGGGGTCTGATAAGTTCAGGTTCCCGATGTCTTCGCAAATGATTAGAATATTGCAGGAGATAGAATTACAAAGATCTACCCTCTCGTTTATTCCATATATTTTCAAAATTTTATCCCATACCCCACCCAGCCACAATTCAAGTTGTACAACCTTATAAAGAAATAGTATAATTAAAATTAATTCATTTACCCGTGCTACAAGAAATAATCAGAAAAAAGAAAAAAGCAGAAATAAATTAAAACCTAAATAGATAAAGAGCGATGAGTGGAGATATCCGAATGGATAATCAGAAAATGAACAGAGGACAAATAAGAGCAATTCGGGGAAGTGTGGTTGATGCTTTTTTCCCGCAGTTCCTTCCCAAGATAAATTACCAGTTGAAATCGAGCGATGCGATTATCGAGGTAACCCTTCATCTGGATGCCACGACGGTGAGAGGTGTTGCCTTAACGCCTACTCAAGGGCTAAAAAGGGGAGATGAAATCATTGACATGGGACATCCCTTGCAAGTGCCCGTGGGGAGTGGACTATTGGGGAGAATGTTTAATGTTTTTGGAGAACCGATTGATGGGGGAGATGTTTTAACCCCTGAAAAATTAGTACCCATATATCAAAAATCTCTTCCTCTTGCCGAACGGGCTACGGCGACAGATATTTATGAGACCGGGATAAAGGTGATTGACGTTCTGGCTCCTTTGGAAAAAGGTGGAAAAGCCGGTTTATTTGGCGGTGCCGGAGTCGGCAAGACGGTTCTGATTATGGAGATGATTCACAATATGGCTTTGGAACACGAAGGGGTGAGCCTCTTTTGCGGAATCGGCGAGCGTTCCAGAG
>Ga0268278_1002014_pt1 | contig 11106 bp, 27 predicted proteins | sample saktaG_3_FD_190135 | JGI IMG/M metagenome (GOLD analysis project Ga0268278, IMG submission 190135) | Saline water microbial communities from Sakinaw Lake, British Columbia, Canada - sak_2010_1_5_55m | ecosystem: Environmental > Aquatic > Non-marine Saline and Alkaline > Saline ... | reverse complement strand
AAAACCAAAAAGGGATATACAGATAGAAAGATATCAAAAAGTTTTAGGGTATGTAAAAGAATATCAGAGCAAGATTAAGAGAACTCAAAACCTATTGAGGAAGTGGAAACAAAAACAGAGAAGATATGAAAGAGTGTTAATTGCCTCAGGAAAGATTAAACCTAATAACTGATTACTGGATAGGAGTTTATTACTCTGTTTTGAGGGCTTGTATCTCGCTTTAATAACTTTGAAGTAAATAGTTGATGTAATGCTTGTTTTAGAGATAATGATTGTTTCTGGGGCAACCTCGTGGACAAAAAATAGGGTTAATCAATAAACATAAGGGTATGAGAACATTATTTGAGGTAAATAGTAAAATAAAGAAATCAGAGAAAGAGAAATCCTTGAAGAAAGAAATAGTAAACACAGAGTATTCTAAAGATTATTTTATTAAACAGATATTAGGCGAAGAATATCTTTGGGATATGAGATGCTGGGATAAACCAAAAAAGGATTATTCTAAAAAGGAAGTTATAAAGCAATTAAGAAAATGGTTGCAAAGAGATACTTGGTTTTGTAATTGTGGCCACACTCTATTCTGCATTGAAAAACTATTATTATATAAATGGTTAACAATAGAGGAAATTGCCGATCTTGTAATACAAAATAATAAAATAATATATCAAGACGAAATTGGATCTTGGTAATAAAAAATATGGAAGATATAAGAAAACAAATAGAAGAAACAACAGGAGAAACAATAGAGGATATGGGATTGCAGGAAGAAGTAGAATACTGGGAAGCAGGAGAGGAAGACGAAGATTTTAACGAAAGAGAAAAAGAAGAAAAAAAAGTAGCGGAAGAAGACGATGATTGGTAAAGGTCGGAGTTAATTAAATAACATAAAAAAATGAAAAAACAAAAATATCATTCAGAGTTTAAAAATAAAACTTTTAAAAGTAAAGAACTTTTTAATAACTGGCTTAGAAAAATGACAGAATATGAGATTGAGTTTATAGACAAAGGACAAGATTGTTTGAAGTGGTATATAGATAAAGGTGGAGAGGTATTGAATTCCAATTTACAATCATCTGTTTGGAATGGAGATATCGTAGATTTTAGTTATTTGGAAGTCGGAAAAGAAATTGGAGTAATGGACTCTGATAAAATGCAAACAAAATTCTATGATTTTATAGTTGAAAAGATTATAGATAAATCAATTAAAACAAGTAGATATTAAAACCTACAATTATGAAATATAAAGAATTAGAAAAACAATTATTAAAAGATTTTAGAGTGCTTTGGACAGATTGGAAGATGTTAGATGATAACAAAATGAAAAGAGTTGAAAACAAATCTGCAAAGTATCTATTAACGAGTGTTATTGAAAAGGCATTTATGGCAGGACTTGATAGAGCAAAAGAAATTATAAATAAATAATATGTATAGTCCACAAATAAGAGACGAACAAATAAAGAAAATCTATATTATAGCAAGAGAATTGGCATTGCCTATGACTAAGGTTGTAGATATAGCGATTGATGATTTTATCAAAAAGTGCGATAGATTAAAGAAGAAAAAGGGGCTTGACAAAGGGGTTTAAATGCTTTATAATATACGAACAAAGGTCGTAAAAAAACATAATAATAAAATAAAATGGAAAATAAACAGGAAGGAAAAACAAATTGGGGCTTAACTCAAATTTGGAATAATCAATTAACATTTGGTAGAGAAGAAAGAAAACTTGTTAAAAGAGAAAGGATTTGGGCAAGTGAAATTGGAAAGAATTTCTATGAGAGATATCTAAAAATGAATGCTATCAAACCAGACTTTGATTTTGATGAAAGAACCTTGCGAGTATTTGAGGCAGGGAACTTCTTTGAAAGAATTGTAGGGTTTGTTTTAGTTTCTGCTGGTATCCTGATTTATGATAATAAATGGTATAACATTCCTGAAGATAAAGATCATTTGGAAGTTTCTGTTAAACCTGATTTTATAGCAGGAGGAAAACCTGATTGGGAAAGAGCGAAAAAACAAGTTAGTGAGGAATTACTATTTCAAATAATGCCAAACTTAGGGAGAATAGCAGAGCAGTTAGTAAAAGAACTTTCAGAAAAATATCCCGAAGGATTAACAGAAAGATTGCTTGAAATTAAATCTGTTAATAGTCAGGTGTTCTGGGCTAAAAAAGATTATTTGGCAGAAGCATATCCACATCACATTATGCAATGTTTTACTGGAATGAAGGCAACAGGAATAAAGGAAGGTGGAGTGTTTTATATCAGCAAGGATGATCTAACTACTGCTGAATTTATAATTAGATTAGATAATGAAAATTTGAATGAGATATGGGAAAAAGATGTCAGGCAAATGACAAAGTATATTAGAGATGGAGTTGAACCACCAAAACCAGAAAATGTAGTATTTGACGAAAAAAAGAAATTAAGATTTCAATATCTTAAAGAGAAACAAGTAATTAAGGGTTGTTATACAAAGAATTGGGAGATTGGTTGGAGTAATTACATAACTAAGATTACAGGGACTAAAGGAAAAGACCAGAAGGATGTTGCTGAAAAATGGGAAAGGAGTTTGAAGGACGAGTTAAGCGAAAAAAATGGTGAGTTAAAAAAGAAGTTTAAAGAGAAAATAGATAAAAAGACAAAGGTCGTAGAAAAATAATTTATAAAGAGATATGAAAGAACCAATATTAGCAGGAATACTATCTTTTCTTATCCCTGGACTTGGTCAGATTTATGTAGGCAAAGTCTTAAGAGGAGTAGTATGGTTTATCGTAGTAGTAATTGGCTATATGTGTCTTATTCTTCCAGGGATAATCCTTTGGATTATAAATATCTGGGACGCGAATAATGAAGCCATAGAGTCAAATAAAAAGGTCGGCAAGTAAAATAACTTATTGTGTCAGAAAAATGGTATGGATAAAATAAATCAAGACGAGATTCCAATAATAGAATCAGAAGAAGATGGATATTGGGAAATATATCCAGACCATAAAATCTGGCACGATTACAAAGATATGGAGTTTAAAGATTATAAAAAGAGTGAAGAAAAATACGGATTAGGAAGTGATTGGTTAAACTTAGAAGATGGAGATAATAAAGTTAGAATCGTAAGCAACTTTATTGATTATGGAAGCCATTACAACCAACAAACAAAAAAATCCGTTATATGTGTAGGAAAAGAAAGTTGTGAGATGTGCCAACAAGGAGATAAGCCAAGAGTTCAATATCTTGGTTGGGTAATAGATAGAAAAGATAAAAAGTTAAAACTTCTTCGCATAGGGCATCAGATTTTCAAACAAATTGGAGATTATGCTATGAATGAAGAATATGCTTTTACAGGTATTCCTGATTATGATATAACCATTAACAAGACAGGACAGGGGTTAGGAACTGATTATACGGTTATTCCTTCAAGAAAGAATACTGAACTAACTGAAAAAGAGAAAAAAGAAATAGAAGAAAAGATGAAAGATCCACAGGAAATAATTGATAGTATGAAAGCAAAGATATCTAAGGGAGAGGATCAAGGAGGAGATACAGAAGAAATAGAAGAAAGAGAGAAAGAAATAGATACTAATGACATTCCGTTCTAAAATAATAATTTAAAAGTATATGGAAAAACCAATTAACGAGAGGTTAATAATGTTTACAGGAAAGTCCTGCCTTGAAAAAGCATTAGCTATTGGAGATGATTTCTTCTTCAAAGTAAAAGGTAGTGTTCTTAAAATTGAGGACATAGATAATCAAGACGGAACTATTGATAAAGTGTATAAAGTTAAACTTCTTTCTGCTGATGAAGAATAAAGGATTGAATAATAGGTTTGATATGGGTAGATTAAATTCTATATTCGCATTTCATTACAAGTGCTTATGGTGTGATAAAGCAGGTGCTGATTGCTTTCATCACATCATAAGTGCGAGTAGTCCAAATTACAAAGAGGGAGAGTTTAATAGTTCAATTCTAAATGCTTGTCCGATCCATAATCACGGTTGTCATTTATATAATTCAGAACTGCATAATACGGAGAATGAAAAGATGTTGCTTAAAAAAGTTTTAAAGATTTTAGCATTAGAAAGTGTAGGAATGAATGATTTAGATAGAGAGTTCTTTTATATTTACAGAGAATTATATGGCTATTGACAAACATTGTATAAGGGCTTGACAGAGTATTCTTATTTGTTATTATTAAGGTAGTGGGAGGGTTTACTTTCTGATAAGTAAAGTCTTAAATTCTCCCACTTGAAAAAAATGGAAAAACAATTAACACTTTTTAAAATAAGAGATTTAAGAAAAAAGGATCAATTTAAGATAGACGATAAATATCTTAATGGATATGCGAGGATCTGTGGAGTAAACGCTACTTTGGTTTATAATTCTCTATGTAGACATTCAGAATTTCACACTCAAAAAGCATTTCCATCTCAAGGGAGAATTGCACATCAACACGGAATTTCAGTTAAGAGAGTAAGAGTGGGAATTAAAAAATTAATAGAATATAACATAATTTCAGCCGAAAGAAGAAGGGTAGAAGGAAAGTTTACTAACTATGTTTATTATCTTTTAGATAAATCTGTTTGGAAAGAATCAGGTATTCATCAGTTTGTAAAAAAGGAATTACCAAAGGAACATTGTTTGTTATGTGGTAGCGAAATGGTTGATAGATGTCATATACTTCCAAGAAAAGAAGGTGGTAGGTTTACCAAAGATAATGTTGTATATCTTTGTCCAACACATCATCGTATGTTTGATAGAGGATTATTGAATAAAGAACAAAAGGATCAGATTAATGACTACCATAGGACAAAACAGACCTATGGTAAAGCACCACAGGACATTAACCACCTATGGTCAACCACCGGTGGCAAACGGACTACTAAGGATAACAAACAACAAAGGATTACAAATAACAAGGATAACAAAGAGAGAGAGACAAAAATATCTCCTGCTGAAGAAATGAAATTATTTTTAGATGAGAAAGAGTATTTTACAAAGGTATGTAATTCTATTGTAGAAAAATCTCAGATTGATGCGAGTTTAGTTTTACGAGAATTATATAATTTTAAGAGTTATTGGTCTGAACTTAATAGATCAGGCAAAAAACAAAGATGGGAGTTAGAAAGAACATTTGAGTTAAAAAGAAGATTAGGAACTTGGTTCAGAAATGCGGACAAGTTTAGTAAACAAAAAGGTAAAAACATAATATTTGCAAATTGATATGGAACAAAGATTTAAAATAATACTTTCAAATTGTAAACAGGGAATTACAATCAGAGAAGAAGAATTAAAGTCAGTTTTAGCAGGGATTAATTCAGGAAGTATCGTGATTGTGAAAGAGGGTATTTTTAATCCAAGTTATTTTGTAGGAATAGTAGAGGACAGAGAAAGAATGAACGAGATGGCAGAATATTTGAAATTAGACAGGCCATTAGTTGAACCGAGTCCATTTGCCAAATTACTTTCAGGAAAAATGTCAATGATAGATTCTCCGCAAAAGAGAACATTGATTCAAGAAGAAGTTTCAAAAGAAGAAAGGAAACTTAAAACATAAAAAAATGCAAGCAATATATGAAAAAAGTTAAATATCCTCGTTATACACGAGAGCAAAATCTAAGTTGTAAATTAAGTGATTTTGATATTAGGGTAATATGCTTAATGAAAAAAGGAGGCAAGTTAGTTAAGGATATAGCAGAGATATTTGAGGTTAGTCAGCAAACTATATGGTATTGGTTATTATCCCCTGAAAAAAGGAAAGAGAGAAACAGAAAACAACATCTTCGTTATGAGAGATTTAAGGATAAAAAAATAGTTCACGAGATACAAAATAGAAGTGTTAAAAGAAAGCGTGAAATAATGCCAAAGTATATAGAGTATTGTAAAAATAAAGATTTATGGAGAAGGAAAAATTACAAATTATTAACGACAATGTAAAACTGCTTTTAGAAAAATATCCGAAGTTAAGAAATCCATTTTTGAGGAAGCAGGCGCATTGGAGATATTGGAAAGATTTTGGTAATTTAGGATATGTGATGACAGAGGAGATGTATGTAAAATCTATTTCAGCAGAAACAATTAGTAGGGCAATCAGGGCGATACAAGAGAAATATCCAAATCTCCGACCAACAAGAGATTTAGAGCATAAACAACTTGAAATGATGAATGAACATAAAAATTATTACTCTAAAAATAAATGAAAAGATATCATTCAACAAAAACAAAAAAGAAGATAAGTAAAATCTTAAAGAAAATTGGGGCAGGGAAATGGAATAAAGGAAGAAAACAGTCTCCAAAGTCAATACAGAAAAGAAATCAAACACGAAAATTAAGGGGATGGATTGTTTGGAATAAAGATAAAACTGGAATTTTTGATAGAAAAACCCTTAAAAAGATTTCAGAAAGTTCCAGAAAAAGATGGCAAAATCCTGAATTTAGAGAAAAAATGATAAAGAAACATCAGGGGAAACCTTCTTGGAATAAAAATAAAAAAATGCCTCAAACCTCTAAAGAAAGACATTGGAATTGGAAAGGAGGAATTACTGCTTTAGATAAAATAATTAGAAACTCTCTGCTTTATCGGCAATGGCGAATGGCAATTTTTGAAAGGGATAATTGGACTTGTCAATTTTGTTGGGAGAGAGGAGGTAGATTGGTAGCCCATCATCTAAAACCATTATCTCAAATTATTGAAGAAAACTTATTAGTTATTTTAGAAGAAGGAATAGAAAAATGTGATGAACTTTGGGATTTAGATAATGGTATTACTTTATGTGAAGGTTGTCATTCATTGACAGATACTTATTTAAATCGTTGGGGTAAAAAATCTTAAACCCGAAATTAAGACCTACTCCCGAGGGATTTTAATAGATAAATATGTCTAATCAAAATCAAGACGAACCGCCATTAGTAAACCCTGATAAGATTATGTTCTGGTTAATCTTATCTATGATAATATTTATAATTTCTTTTATTCTGATTATCAGAACAGCAAAGGTAGATAATATAAACTTCCAATTTGAAAGAGTTCAAGACGGCATTCCACTTCATATAACGGAAGAAGGATTGATAGCACAAGCGCCACCTTATCTCTTATCAGAACATAAAGTATTAGCAACTTTGTCAGCATATAATCCAGTAGAGGAACAATGCGATTCAACGCCAGATATAACTGCTTCAGGAAGGAAAGTAAGAGAGGGATATGTAGCAAATAATTGTTTGCCATTCGGAACAATGGTAAAAATAAAGGGAAGATATTACGAGGTTCAAGATAGAATGAATGCGAGATATAGTTGCGAATACTTTGATATTTTAATGTGGGATTATCACGAGGCAATAACTTTTGGTCGGCAGGTTAAAGAGATTACATATTATAAATTGGTTAGGTAAATATGAGGGGTGGCGGAATAAGTAGACGCTTATGATACTAAGGCAACAAGAAGGTCGTGTATCATTGCCAAGAACCAGAGTTGCTATGTCAGGTGTAAATCCTGACCCTCTCATTAAAAAGAAATTACATATTATAAGTTAGTTAAATAAAAATAAATGTATGGCAAAAATAAAAGTTATTAAAAATAAAGAAAAGCCAGAATCTACTCAAGTTTTGGCAGAGGCAATTATCAAGATTTCAAATGCAATAGATAAATTGTCAAAGGAGAGTGGTTTGAGTGAAGAAGCATTAGTGGTTTTAATTCAAGATAATTGTGAATATATTAGTCACGGTTATAATAGAAAAAAACCAACCAAAGCAGAAGTAAGAATTGTCCTGAAGTCAATGAAAACTTTGAAGGGCTGGTATTTAAGAAAATAATATATGAATAAAAGAATAATAATTTCAATGTTAATATCTTTCATTATAGGATTAATTGTAGGTATAGGTTTATTTTATAATGAAGATTGGAATGGATTTAGAAGACATCTTGAATGGGATAGGGCATTAAGGGATTTTAATATAGGTGGAGATAGTTCATTAAGACAATGTCTTTATTACTGGAAACCAACGAGCAAAACTTCTGCTAGTGGATATGAGATATTTTGTATTAAAATTAAAGAAGAATAACTATGAAAAAACAAAATTGGGAAAAAGAGTTAAAGAGGATATTAAGGAAAATAGGTGGAAAAAGTTGGTTTCTTGTTAGATGGAAAGACGAGAGAAAGATATTAGAAGATTTTATTCGCCAACTTCTCGTTCAACAAAAAGAAGAGATTAAAAATTTGATAGCAGAAGAAATGTTAATTTGTCATAAAGAAAATCAGCCAACTTCAAGATTAACAAGTTTGGCGAATAAGATATAAAAACTATGACCCCACAACAAGAACAACACTTACAATTTATAAAAGACGAGTTCTGTCAAAGATATGATAAAAAATATCGGGCAGGGCAACAAGAACATGGAGGAGACCTATGGAAAAAGAAAGGAATTATAGATTTCGCCATAGAAGAAGCCCTTGACCAAGTAGGTTATTTATTAACATTAAAAGAACAATTAAAAGATTTAGATATAGGAGAGATTAAAGAAGAATAAAAATATGAAACAAAAAAATATAATAGAAGCAATCAAGTGTCTTACAGAAATGATAGCAGAGTTGCAATGCAATGTTATGCCATCGCTTAATGGTGAAGATATAGAAAAATATGTTGATGATAATAAAAAAGACAAGTGGAAAAGAATTAGAAAGATTTTAGATATATAGGATGTATAGATGAAGCCATTAAAAAGATAAAGAAGGCAGCAGGCGAGGAGTTTAAGGGAGTAGTAGAGGAAAAACCCGACGATTGGGACGATTGGTCAGTTGAAAGACAACTCGGCTACAAACAACTCAAAACAAAAATATTGGAAGTAATAGAAAAACTATAGTATGAAAAAGATTAAAAGACATACAAGGTTTATAGGTTTAAAAAAGAAATTCTGTAAATCATTTGGCATTTGGTATCGTGAAGTATGGTTTGGGGATAAACATTATTTGAATATAGGTTCGAAGACCAAGAAGAGAATTATTAAAAAAGGTCATGAGTAAAATAATATAAAAATTATGTCTAATATAAAACAAGCTCAATTAAAAAAGGTGTATAAAATAGTATTAGGTTGTTATTCGCTTAAAGCAAAAGATTATTATGAAGCAAGTAACACAGATAGCATAAGGGTTCTTGCTGTTGATGTTCATAGTGCTATTGATAGAGCTGGAGATTGGATTTTAGAAAAAGAGAGAGAAGCCCGAAAAGAGGAAGAGGGAGTTTTTATAGAAGAAGTAATAAAAGAAGAGTCGGTAGATTTGGTTTAATTATTAGTATATTAAAAACTTAATAGGGGGTGAGACGATTGAAAAAGAAAGTTAAGTCCAAGATATTAGTAAAGATTAAGAGTAAGATTATTTGTCCTTTTTGTAAAGAAAAGTTTTATGGATCGCAAACATTTTATGCTCATCTTAACTCTTGCGAGGCAAGAAAGAATTGGGTGGAAAGTAAATAAAAAACTCTCTACGGAGTCCTAAAATTTCACAGGTAATAAACCTGAGTATTAATTATTTGAGGACTATTAGGCACTCCGTAGAGGTTCTCAATAATTATTATAACAATGAAATTAACTAAAAAACAAAAACAAATCCACGAAGAGAATAAGGAAATGATGGGAATTTTTAAGAATAATTGTCAGGATGACAAAAACTTTGATATACTCCAACGAAGAAAATGGCGAAGGATGGCGAAGATATTGAAAGAAATCAACACACATCTATTGTTTTACGATATCCCAAGTTTAAAAAAGCCGAAACCTAACTAACAATTAAAATTATATGATATTATATTTAATAATAGCTTTCGGAGTAGGGTTTCTCGTGGGTATGAGTTTAGCAATTAGCATAAACAACACAAAATGAATAAAATAATTAAATGGATTATAGGAATTTTTAAGACTAAGGAAATAGAGAAACCTAAGGTTGAAAACCTAAGGAATTTTAGGGGTATTCCTCGAGCAGAAAGAAGAAGAATGTGGTTAAACTCTTGGTACAAATTTAAAAATTTATAATGAGCTGGTGCTTAGGTCTGGTCAAGGGTTTATATGTTTCCCTATTTAGGTATCCTAATACACATCTCGTGTAATCTTATAAGTTCTTTTCATAAATTTATCTTATAAGATGTTAAATGAAGTGAATGACCGATAGAATCTTCAGCCAAAATAATAATTAAAAAGATGAATAATAATAATTTAATAAAGAAAATATTGGAACAGGAATTGAAGCAAAAGAATTTGCTATATCCTTTTATTGGCGATCTATCTAAACGAGAAATTGCTATTTTAAAGTTAAGGGAGAATAAAAAAACATTACAATTTATTGGTAAGAAGTTCAAAATTACTCGTGAAAGGGCAAGACAAATTGAAACAAAGGCAAAAGTTAAAATTGAGTTTCAGAATAAGATTATAGATACTCTTGCTAAAAGATTTAATGAGTATCTTTTTGATGAGGGAGAGATAGAGAAGACTTTTAATAATTATCTGTCAAAGGATATTAAAAAGTATTCTAAAAGAAAATTAGAGTGGCTTGTTTTTAACAGGTTGCTTTGGAAAAATAAAGGTGTATAATTAATAATAGATACAAAAATATGGGATTTATAAACAATATGCATCGTGGTCAAAAAGATGTAGACAAATTATTAAGACAGGATTTTGAGAACAGAGCAAGTGCTTTTGATAAAGAGTATAGGGATTTAGTTCATAAATATAGATGCACTCACAAGGCTATTCTTGATTTCGTATCAGAGGGTTCAGGTGGTATAATTCCGAAGATGGTAATTATAGATGCTACAGAATTGTTAGATAAAAGAGATAAATTAGACAAAGTAAAATTAAAAGAAAAAGATGAGCAGGAAAAAAAATAGAAAAAATAAAAAATATCACGCACCAGAAAAAGTAGTGCAGAAAGAATTTCACATAGTGGTTGGTGCTTTTGGAGATTTAGAAAATTGTATTGGTGTAGTTGAAGATAAAATTTATCCTGAAGAAGGTGGAGTTTTAACCAAGTTTATTGGTTGCAGTTATCTTTTTAAGGGATATCCAAATGTTAGACTTGTGGAATTATTAGATACTCCGAAAGATCTATTTTCAAAAATACCTG
>Ga0268278_1002013_pt1 | contig 11106 bp, 13 predicted proteins | sample saktaG_3_FD_190135 | JGI IMG/M metagenome (GOLD analysis project Ga0268278, IMG submission 190135) | Saline water microbial communities from Sakinaw Lake, British Columbia, Canada - sak_2010_1_5_55m | ecosystem: Environmental > Aquatic > Non-marine Saline and Alkaline > Saline ... | reverse complement strand
CTTTCGCCGCTTTGACCATTGCATCGGCCGCTTCAACAACCGCCGCAAAACTTCTGGTTTCAATCATTCCTAATGCATCTGACATTTTTCTTTCCTCCAATAAATGTTCGTTATTGTTTGATTATTTATCTTTGACCTGGCCGGTTATTTCTTCAACCGCTTTGACAGCCGCCTGCCAGCCAACATCGATATCTTCTTCTTCGCCGCCCAGATAAATTCGTCCGAAACTGCCATAAGCCCGAACATCCAGGATGTTGATATGAGCCGCTTTTTCGGCTTCGTTGGCTGCCAGTGCTGCATAGGCCGCCGGAGCAACTTCCATGACGAATAGCGTTTGTCCCGGGATAATCATATTCCCGAAGCGCATCCGGTTAATCAATTGGGTTTGATAATCATCCACGCGCCGGATTACCTGTTTTGAGTAAATTTTCGGCTTCCAGCGGTCGGTTTCTTTCAATTCCAAAGCTTCCAAGATCGCTGCACCGGCCTGGCGGACATTGGCCTGGGATTCCGAGTGAATTTCCAGCATTCCATAGAGTCGTTCCACGATCTGCATTCCCGGTGTCACATTCGTCGATTTCAGGGCGATATCGGTCACCCGGTTAATTTCGATACCGGGCGAAATTTCAATGTAAAGCGAGGCCATGCCTGCAATCGGTAAAAATCCCTTCGCCACGGTCCCAAGATAGGCCGCGTACTGGGGTTGCAGATTATCCAAAAACACATATGCACGTAAATCAACCACGGTTTTCTCCTTTATAAAATTAATTTGATACAGTTGTGGACGTTGCCCCGCCGACTATTTTAATACTGGCGCTGGCTCCAATCCGGTTTGCGCCGGCTTTGATCATTTTTTCCGCATCTTCATAAGAGCGGATACCGCCAGCAGCTTTGACACCGATTCCCGAATAGCCAACGACTTTACGCATCAGGGCAACATCTTCTGCGGTAGCACCATGCGGGCCAAAACCGGTCGAGGTTTTCACAAAATTCGCCCGTGCTTTTTTCGATAGTTCACAGGCCCGTATCTTTTCATCGTCTGTCAGAAGGGCCGCTTCAATAATGACCTTACTGATGGCGCCACCGTCTTCACAGGCTTCACAAACCATGCGAATATCTTTATAAACCAGATCATCTTTCCCACTTTTCAACGCGCCAATATTGATAACCATATCGATTTCTTTGGCACCATCACGGATTGCCCGACGGGTTTCCAGGGCTTTAATTTCAGGCGCATGAGCACCCGATGGGAAACCGACAACCGTGCAGACCTTTACCGGTGAACCTTCCAATTCTTTTGCCGCCAGAGCGACATAACTCGGACTGATGCACACCGTCGCAAAATTGTATTCCCGGGCTTCCGCACAAATCCGTTTGATATCCTCTTCAGTCGCGCCGGGACTCAATACCGTATGATCGATGCACTGGGCGATATCCCCAGGTACACAATCACAACCGGTGCCTTCATGATAACCCAGCCGTTGAACCCCAAAATCCAGAAACTGCCGGATAGTTTCCGGTTTTCTATCGACCGTGACGCCACACATGCAGACCATATCGGAATCCTGATGATTCGGATCCGGTATCACATGACTATCTTTATTCGAAATTAATTGACTGACCCGCTCGGCAATTTTGACCAGGTCTTCATTGGATATATCCGTCAATTTTTCCTCCTTGTCGGAATTGACAATTGGTTTAAATAGTGTTTTATCAAAGTTTTCTTGGTCTAATTCATCAATCATGGCAACACGTTTTAAATGCCTGTCCGCTGTGCAATCGGTAGTCAGAAATGTCGTCACAATCTGTTTCGCCAGCGCTTCCCCGGTCAAACCGGCACCTAAAGTCAGAACATTAGCGTTATTGTGCTCACGAGCGTTGTTTGCCGTGGAAATATCATAACAAGCCGCCGCGCGTACATCTTTAACCTTATTCGCTGTCATCGCTGAACCAATTCCCGCCCCGTCGATCATAATACCAAACCGGGCGTTTTTTTCAGCAACTTGTTTCGCTACAGCATAAGCAAATTTTGGGTAATCCACAGAATCTTCGCTATAAGTCCCACAATCCGTGACGGTATAGCCATCCTCTTTTAAAAATGACTTCAGGCTTTCTTTTAGTGAAAATCCGCCGTGGTCGGCGCCAATTGCAACTGTAAATTTTTCACTACTCATACGCCATTATCCAATAATAATTCACTGGCAACCCATTCGTCGGTCACCAGAACATTACATAATTTTGCTTTCAGTGCGGCCCTGATCGCCGGCAGTTTTCCTTTTCCGCCGGCAACGGCAATGGAATACTTTTTAGCACGAATATCATCAAGGTCTATTCCAATTGTCCTGGCATTCGCCTCTTCAGAACAGATATTTCCATCATGAGAAATAATCCGTGAACAGATATCACCAACAGCACCGTTTTTCAACAATTCCTCGACTTCAACGTTGTCGAAATAATTGGACTTCACCAGTGCCGAATCATACCCAAATGATCCGATTGTAAACATTGCCACGGATGCTTCACGGGCCATCTTAAGTGTAAAAGCGATATTTTTATCAGAAATAATCGCATTTTTGACTTCAGGACGATCAACGATAGCGGGAAGCGGCAGAAGGTAGGGAATCGCTCCGAACGCTTCTGCAATTTTTCGGGCGGCATCGCTGGCGTGGGTATTGTAATCCGCCCGTGAGACACCACCATTCAGTTGCACCACCGTCAAATCTTTTAACCGTTTTTTACTGACATGCCGGGCAACAGACAGCATCGTTGTTCCCCAAGAAATTCCAAAAATCATTCCAGAATGGATATAATCATCCAGAATCCCCGCTGCGATTGATCCCAGACGGTCTTTAATAGTTGCGTCATCGCCATTATCCGGAACAACGACAACCCGGTTCAAATGAAATTTTTCCCGAACCTGACTTTCCAGGAGAGTGCCCCTGTCGGACGGATCAGTGATTTGTATTTTCACAATTCCTTTATCTCTGGCCTGTTGAAGCAAACGTGACACTCCCGGCCGGGAAATACCCAACTTCAACGCAATCTGCTGCTGACTGAAATTGTGCTCGTAATAAAGCCGGGCGGTTTCGACAATAGTGACAATTTGGGATTTAGGGCTTTTCATAAATTGAACATTTGTTCATTGTATATTAACATCTGTTCAATTATACGGAACTATATTTCATTTGTCAAGAGTTAATTACAAAAAAGTACCAGCGATGCGATACTTTTTCGACGGAAATTTAAAAATATTCGCTTATTTGATTTGATTAAAATAATCGACAAAGGGCTGGGCGGTGGTTTCCGCCAACTGCCGCGTCGCCGCTTCCGCATAAATCCGAATGATCGGTTCGGTGTTTGACGGCCGCAAATGTACCCAACGATCCTCCCAGATAAACTTGATACCATCCTGCTGGTCAATATTTTCGGACGTGGTCAGTTTTTTTAAATCTTCAATAATTTCATTGAATTCAAAATTCCCACGGTCAACTTTGATTTTTATCATTTCATAGTGTGGCAATTCTTGCATCAATTCTGATAGGGGCTTGGCCTCTTCCGCCAGCAATTGCAGAATCAGGGATGCAGCAACCAGCGAATCCCGACCCAAATGGGCTTCGGGAAGCAGAACACCGCCATTGCCCTCGCCCCCAATCGCGGCATCGATGTCACGCATCTTCTTGGCGACATTAATCTCGCCAATTGCCGTCCGAATAACAGTCGCACCGTACTGTTTTGCCACATCATCTACGGCCATTGTTGTTGATAAATTCGTTACTACTTTTTGATCAAGATTCGGAAATTTCGATAAAACAAGTTTCGCCGCCAGGACAAGCGTATACTCTTCTGAAATTGGTTTCCCAAGATCAGATACTATTGCCAGTCGGTCGCCATCAGGATCAATGGCAAATCCAATATCCGCTTTATTATCGAGAACAGCTCTATTCAATTCCAGTAAATTTTCAGGCAACGGCTCCGGGCTTCGGGGAAACGGTTGGTCAGGATGACAATTCAGTTCAATTACTTCACATCCAAGTTGGCGCAGCAGTTCCGGGACCGCCCGGTACGCGGCGCCGTTAACCGCATCGACGACTATTTTAAAGCCACGTTCCCGGATCATATCTTCATCGAGGTATGGTAATGCCAAAACAGATTCAATATGGTCGTCTACAACTCGGCCATAGGTATCAATCGAACCGGATTTTTCTATGGGGCAGAACATCTGTTTGCCAATTTCAATTCGTCTATATTTCAATTGTCTCATTTCATCTGCGTCGAGAAATATTCCATCTGAACCGATGAATTTCAGACCATTCCAGGGCAGGGGATTATGACTGGCAGTAATGACTATTCCACCGCTGGCTTCATGATCCTCAACTGCAAACTGAACGGTTGGTGTGGGACAAATACCGAGATCAATCACGGTTTTCCCGGCTTTCTTTAAAGCATCTATTAGTGTTGATTTGATTGGAATACCGTTCTGTCGGGTATCACGACCAACTAATATTTTTTCGGTTTTGCACAATTCAGCAAAAGCATAAGCATAGGCACTAATAAAATCCTCATTCAATTCGGATTCGTATCCTCTGACACCTGATAAACTCTCGATTAACATTTTTTCTCCATCACTGTTAAAACCTTCGTCTCTTCCGGTGAGTTATTTACTATTAATTGTTCTATTATTACTTGCTCAAAATTAAGGTGGTGAGACACTTATCCAAGATAAACCCTTAATTTTTTACTTCGGGACTTATGTCGTAATCGTCGAATGGCTTTTTCTTTGATCTGGCGAACTCTTTCTCGTGTAAGGTTAAATTCTTCGCCAATTTCATTTAATGTTAATGCGTATTCCCGGTCGATTCCGAAATACATCCTGATCACATCCCTTTCTCGCTCCTTAAGTGTCCGCAAAGCATCCCTGATTTCCATTTTTAGTGACTCGCCCATCAAGCGAAAATCCGGCATAGGCTGGGCATCATCTCTGATTACATCAATCAGGGAGTTTTTTTCACCATCACGAAACGGCGCATTCAGCGATTGATGTCGTCGGGAAATCCGAATTGCATCGGAAACTTCACTGGTTTGCATATCAAGACCTTCAGCAATATCACTCTGGCTGGGTGCCCGTTCATGTTGCCGCTCTAAAATCTCTGCTTCCTTGGTAATTTTTCCAATTGTTCCAACTCTGTTCAGCGGCAAGCGAACGATTCGTGAATGTTCCGCAAGTGCTTGTAAAATAGACTGGCGAATCCACCAGACGGCATAGGAAATAAATTTAAAACCCCTGGTTTCATCAAACCGTTCTGCCGCTTTAATCAGCCCCAGATTACCTTCGTTAATTAAATCAGTAAGTGGTAATCCCTGCCCCTGATAATCTTTGGCAACACTAACGACAAATCGCAGGTTGCATTCCGTCAATTTTTTGAGTGCGTTCGGGTCGCCGGCTTTTGCATTCTGTGCTAGTTCGATTTCCTCATTTGGAGTAAGAGGATTGTATTTTCCAATCTCTTCCAGATATTTGCTTAACGCTCTGTTCGAATCCAGCGCCATTTGTTCAGCTTTCTGAGTTAATTATCCAGGTTGTATTGTTGACATCGGCATACAAATCAATTTAAGATACACTTTTTTACCTACTTTGTCAATAAATCCACCACCTTTTTAATCTTGACTTTCTTTCCCTGTTAAAATAACTTAGCAGGCTTTCAAAATTGTGAATCTACGGGGTGTAGCGTAGCCCGGTTAGCGCGCCTGCTTTGGGAGCAGGAAGTCGCAGGTTCAAATCCTGCCACCCCGACCAATAAAAGATCCTTTAAAATACGAAGTCTTAAATCTCCAATAGATTTATACTGCTACAATATCAATTTTTGATAATGCCCCGATAGCTCAAAGGATAGAGCATCTGCCTTCTAAGCAGAGGGTTGCAGGTTCGAGTCCTGCTCGGGGTACTCTCCCAACTAACTGACTATCAATCACATACAGTAATTTCGTAAATGGCTAAATAGTCAAAAGTGTGTAAAAAGTAAGCTACTGAAACCGTCCATTTTGCATGAACCTCTCCGTCGAGAGAGGTAAACTCCCAAACCCAGTTTCCCCGGTAAGTTTCCCCACCCCTTTTGCCCTTTTCTCGTTGAATGAATAATCATCGTTTAATCACAGAAATCAACAGTTTCCCCATCTGGATCTTCCTCCATTGGTCCAAAATCGCTTTCCAATTGAACATTATCAAAGTTAGCGTATATTTGGGTTGTTGTAACTTTTGCATGCCCCAACAGCTTTGAAACTCTGTAGATGTCCTTCGTTTCGTAGTATGTTTTCACTGCAAACGTATGACGCAAGCAGTGGAATGTTCGTTTATCGCCACTCGGCAAACGGTACAGGCCAGCTTTGACAAGTACTTCTTTAAACATCTTGCTCAAAGTTCCATCAACATGTTTGCCCTGCTTGCAGAGTGTGTATATGTTTGCGATTTCGGGATTAATTGGGATCGTCCGCTCGGTACCTCCCTTGCTTGTATATATATGGATAACGTTTTTATCAAGAAACGATGTATGCAGTTCCCTTAATCGTATGCCGGTATTAACATGAAGTTTTACCCGGTCAAGCAGCTCCCTATTTCCAGTTTTCTCAATCTGTTCATAAATAGCTGCCATTTCCACATTGTTAAAGTAGCGTGGACGACGTTTGTCGATGCTAACCTGTCCAATCCTGAATGGTAATTCAGGAATCTTATCGAACTTGATAGCCCAATTCAGAAATGCTTTAATTGCACGGAGCCGGATATTTAAAGTATTCAGGTTTTTATACTTATTCTTTAGTGCCTGCATAATTGGCAGGTAATCCGACTTCGATAGCAATCTGATGTCTTTACCATTTAAGACCTTTTTAAATGCAGCCAAAGACAGTTTGTAAATCGACAAGGTTTTGGCTGAAACACCCTGCAACGTCTGATGCTCCTTATGTTCATCAATTAAATCATCTATTACAAGTGGATCAGTGACAATAATCTGGTCAAGAGAAATGGTACCTTGCCGAAATAAGTGCTCTCTTTCATTTATCTGTTTCAAATACCGGTCAGCCTGAACTTTACTTGATGTTTTCAACGGTACCATCTTCTCTCTTCGTTCATCATTAACTGTAAAGCGGACACGGGCGTAGTAATTGCCTTTGATATTCTTCAGTGTTGCCATGATAGTATTTCCTTATAAAGTTGTTATACGAGTGATTCGTACATCTCGCGTTGTTTCTAATTTGATTTGGAGGATCCTGTGAACATCCACAGGTTTAATTGCTTCCGGTGAAAGAAGAGTTTTGCTTTCCCGGATATTGTTTCCCGGCGTACAAAAGGGATAGTACCAGCAGAAACCAATCTGCGGATTGTACGTGTTGAGATATTCAAGTACTCAGCTGTGCCTTTTATATCTCGCCAAGGTGACTGTTTTGAATTGATTATTTGCTCCAAGTGATTTAGCCGCTCACTTATCGTATTCAACATTTCTATGATTTTATCGGTCTGTTCCATCGGTAAACCTCAATTTCCTTGTTAATTCCAGCTCAAGGGCCTGGTGTTCATCATTATCCAAACATTCGGTGGACTCCATTTCTGTAGCACACCCTTATCATTTCACTTTATTTGTGCTGATTTATGGGAACAGGTAATAAATAGATAATAGATTCAAAAGTGACCCGATCCACCCCCCTAAAGCAATCTGACATACCTTTAAAGAGAGCCAATGAGCAGAACGCTTAATCCGAAAGGATTCAGAACATGAAGAAACTGAACTTTTACTTAACGAAGCAGCAGTATGAGAAACTGTTGAAATTGTCCCAAGAGACTGGATTAACAATGGCCGAAATCATCCGTCGAGCCATGGATGAATATTTGGAGGACAGATGAAGCAGCGTATTTTGAAGTTAATCGGTTGGACTGAGGAAAACCTCTATTTGATGATGTTTAAATCAATGATGACGATGACACTTCTTTTGGGGGTATTTCTGCTGATTGCGAAACTGTTTATTGTCTTGTTTTAATACCGACCGAGTATAATCAAAGCAAGCGCCCGAGATCTCAACAATCCCGGGCGCTTATCGTTTCACCTCCTTTTGCTATTAACGTTCGGCCAAGACACCGTCAGTTGTTTTAATCCACTGACCATGCTGTTTCTCCGATTTGCCATAGAAATAGTCCAGCATGTCACTGGCAGCCTGTTTTTCCAGGTTACCAGCCAGCAGGTTGTTGATCCGTTGTTTCTCGGCCGGATTGACTTTCGGGTTTTTCAGTAGACCTTTGATCGTAATGACCTGCTTTGGACTTGCGGGCGTGCCGGTTTTAGATTGACCGTTCCCGTTGTTGCCATTCACCTGTGAGGCCTCTTCCGGCTCCGGGAGATCGTAATCATCTTCATCATTAGGGCGAACAATGCCCTTCTGAACTTTAGCGATAAAAACACTGGTCGTGACTTCCTTTAGTTGAGATTTATCCAAACCGGTGCCGTTCATCTTACCGTTCAAAAACATGATCTTCTGATAAGTGGCCAACCACAGACCTTCAAAATCATAGTGTGTGTAATTCATGGTTTTTCCTTCCTTTCAAATGAATTCAGTAAACAATTCGTGGAGTTTCAGATGCTTTTCCAGGATACGATTGGGAGGACAGGACTTTAATGCCTCGGTGCCGGCATTATACAATGACCACATATTCCGGGGTTGGAAATCCTCATGCTTCGGTTTCAGCCATTCCCGCTTGAATACCGGAAGTTGTCGAGGCATGATAACATCGTGCCCGAACAGCTGTCCCATCAAAGCGTAGGCGTGATTGTTTTCCATGGGAATCTCTTTGAGTTTGATGGAATCATCGACAATGCGGTGGAAGTTGTGCTGACTGCGATAAACCGTCGTAATCATCATTTCCTCCAGGTCTTTCCAAACGTTGCTTGTGTGCTTTCTCATGACGGCAATATCGCCCGTGAAGGCCATATTATCGCAAATAAAAACAGACGCTCCGATGGCAATTCCGACAGACATGGACTTGTCATAAGAATTACGAAATCCGATGCTCAGGCCCATTTCATCGCTTCCATTCTGATACATGTGAACACCAAACATCTGGTTGCCATTCCGGGCCAGACCGTACTGGGCTTTTCGGAATCTGTAATCCTTCAGCAGATCTTGGCTGATGTCGGCCAAGTTCATAGCCAAATCAAAGTGGGAAACTGGGGTGTAGGATTCAGTTTCTTCGGGAAGCGGGACGTTCTTCAGTTCGTCGATTTCGACGTAGTTCGCCCCAGGGGTGTGAATAATAAGTGACATAGTCACCTCCTTTTTTAAGGTTAAGATTTAGGTTGTGAGAGAGATTAGTCCCTGGTGGAGTCGGGATATGTGCTGGTTTCCATCAGAGCGATGGCTTTTTCCAGCATCTCGTTTACAAGGCGGGTCATGGTTTTGCCGGTGCGGACTTTGAGGTAATAAAGCCGTTTAACCAACGTTGGGCGGATTTTGGGACTGTACATTGGCATGCTCCTTTCTTATAAGTTTTAGTGAGAACTTCGGTTCGGGCTCAATTATGTCACATCCATCGACGATCTCACCGGTTCGGATATAGTGCTTCTTGATAGCAGACTTATCCGGTGATTGCTTGATCCGGACAAAGATGCCAGCATCGATGATAGCCTGCTCGTCCAGCACTTCGACATGGACCAGTTGTTTCCGGAATTGTAATGTGCCATGGGGTAGATTAGTGGTTTTCTGGCTGGATGCCATTAGCCAGGATTCCAGGGATTTGCTCAAATATTCATACTGTCTTAATAGAATATTGGAGCGCCGCTCCTTCCAGCGATTGAGGTGATCCAGTTCCTGCTTGTAGAGTGATTCGATCTCGTCCATTCGGTCCTGCAGGTAGATCAACTTCATGCAGCTGACATCGGCCTGGAAGTAATCCGAGATATCCAGCAGATCATCGGGTTCCGGGAATTCCATCGAATCTTCTTCCGGCGGATCGACGATTTCAAAGGGCCAGAGTGAATCTTCCCGATCAGTAGTAATCAGAGATAATACGTCTGTGTCTGTGGGCGTAGTTTGCCCAGGGAGAGTTGTGTTCATGGGAGCCTCCGTGGTTTTGGGTTGATATGAAAAAGGGCCGGCATTGTGCCGACCCTTATGGTTGATTATTTGGTTTTATGGATATTGATTACCAGTCAGTAAAGTATGTATTTGGCAGGACAAAGTATAACAGACCGAGCATGTTTTGACCTAATTCATTAATGTGTGGGCCTAATTCGGGAGTGTAAGACACAATTGGTGGGTCTGTTGGCAAATCAGGTAAATCTCCAATCGCTTGAAGTATTTCAATCCATGTAGTGTACATATTTGGAATTAGTGGCCATCTGGACGTTGCATATAAGATACAATTGTTATCATCAAATCCGGTAAAGTTCGTTCCTGGACCTGGGAAACTTGAATCCATTCCTAATTCTAGTACACTTCCTGTGGGTCTTGTGTTACTTTCTATATATTGCAGGTTAAGTTTTCCCAGTGTTGCTTTCGGTATATGATCGTTTATAACGGCTAATACGTTTTCTCTAACAATGTCTGTTGGTGGATCATAGTTCATATTCCACCACGCAGGCGCCTGCAAATCATCGGGCCCGAATCTGACTGTGCCTTTGAACCAATCTTCATTTAGGTATGGCACTACTGTTGACATTGGGAAGTTGCTCATGATCTTATAGGCCAGGATTGTGTCGTTTTGAGTAATGATGATCGGGCTGCTGTTATCCGGCCCTGAGCGTTGCTCGAAGTTTTCTATCTCTCCTGGTCTTCTTAAGAATAGGTAGTCTTCTAGATTGTATTTTCCATCTATTGTATTTGGGTTTGTCGCGTTGAATTCGTAGGTACCGTCCTGAAGTCCGACTGTAAGTATTCCACCAGTTCGTGTATATAACTTGGTATCAATCCAGAAGGTACTTGTGTTGCTTATTAGCGTGGTGTCTGTTTTAAAGTCTTTCAAAATGAACGTGACAATATTCAGTGGTCTTACGAGAATATCAATCGGATTCAGTTGGACTGAAGAAATGCCGTTATCAATAACAATGACAATATCCGTCAAGGTTCCGA
>Ga0268278_1002007_pt1 | contig 11117 bp, 9 predicted proteins | sample saktaG_3_FD_190135 | JGI IMG/M metagenome (GOLD analysis project Ga0268278, IMG submission 190135) | Saline water microbial communities from Sakinaw Lake, British Columbia, Canada - sak_2010_1_5_55m | ecosystem: Environmental > Aquatic > Non-marine Saline and Alkaline > Saline ... | reverse complement strand
GTGAGGTCCAGACGGAACTGTTTCATCTCAACTTTGCCCTTGAGCACCTCGCGGATGACCGCGTCGCACTGGTCCTTGGATTCCCCTTGCTTGAGGTCAACCGATACGATCCATGCTGACTCCCTCACGAGGTGAACGGGCGTGAAGTGGGGATTGATCATGGCCTGAGCCGCGGACGCCGCCAGCCAGATGGCCCATATGGTTGCCAAGCTCCGGGTTCGCACGATTCCGGCTGTCTTGCTCGTCCGTTGCATCGTCGTCTCTTTTTCGATCACTTCTTCCCTTTCAACTCCCTGGCCACTTCGCCGGCCAGGTCCAACAGCTTGGCGTCGCCTTCGGCCGGCATGCAGTGGCCGACGAACAAGTCACGCTTGAGCACCTTGTGCCTGTCCTCCAGAACACGTTCAGCCCGCTGCAGGAGATGCACGCCGAGCTTCTCCTGCACGATCGCCTGCTCGATGAAGAGAATCGCCTCGGTCAGTTCCATGCCTTCGCGGAACATCTCGAAGCGCTCGGTTGCGACCACCCCCTGGGGGCCGGGGTAGAGCATGGACAGGATGCCGCCGCCGCCTCCGCGCCTACGATTTGTACTCCAATACGTCCCCCGGGAGACATCGAGGTTGTAGTAGCCGCCACTAGGTTTCTTCAGTGGAAAGAGATCCAGACCGACCACCCAGCCATCATGGTTGTCGATCATCAGGGTTTCGGGAAACCGGCGATATTCCCGCGGCGGTGTATTGTCGTCGAAGCTGTTGCGTATCTCCCAGGCGAGAGTTTCGCGACGCGGCTGCACGAGCTCGCCCAGGCAATGCGGCTCCGGCCGCATGCCCCAGCCATTGGATCTCGGCCTGCTACCAGAACCCAAACTACGGTGGCTCTGGATATGGCGGATGCGCATGACAACGTCCGGGGTGGTGCCGCGAAACCAACGTCCGTACAAAGAGGGCCAATGAGCGGTCCAACTCCAGACGCCCTCCGGCCAGAGCTTGTGGGCGACGTCGACGGTCGCGGGCAGTGGATCTATTTTGGAACTGGTAAAGCCCAAGGCCGTCGCCTCCAACCACCCGCGGGCCCGGATCTTCTTCAGCATCTCGTCGAAGACCGGCCGCCAGAACGTCAGACTCTCCTCCGTCCCATCCGTAGGCGTCGCCATGCACTCCAGTTTGCCTGTCGCCGGATCGAACACGGAAACCCCCCTCAACGAGTCATGCCCGGAACTGCCCGCCCCCCAGAAGTCGCGGTTATTCGTGCCCCAGCAGTTCAGGCGCAACGGCCGCGGCTTGCCGATCGCCTTGGCGACCACGTCCAAATACCTGTCGAAGATGGTGAAATCATGCTTGAAACTGCCGTCAGGCTGCTTGATCCACCGCACCAGCGTCTCGGGGTTGGAATCCTGCCCGTAGAAATCGACCGACAGATTGACGTGGACCTCGCGTGAGTTCACCTCGGCCGCCAACGTCAGCGACTGGCCGATCAACTCGAAGTGCTTGTCCGACCAGCGCGGTACCCCATAATGCTCGGCGGTCTCATCCTCCGAGTACAGCATGAAGTTCTGCAGACGCCAATCCTGCGGGTCCGGCATGGTCCAGTCGCAAACGTTCACGCGCAGCGGGACGTTCGTGGGCGCAAGGCCATCGGCGGACACGGTGATCGTGCCTTCGTAGACGCCCGGCGGGGCGTCTTTGAGCACGCGGATCGTGAACCAAAGCGGTGCCACCGCGCCGGGCGCGAGGGCCTTCCGGTCCACAGGCCGGTCCAAGGGCGCCAAGGGTGGTCGGGATGCTCGCCTCCAGTTATAGAACTCCTCCCGCGGGACACTGATCACCGGGATTTCTGCGGGGATGGCGTCGAGCAGACCGTCGAAGCGGTGTGGCGCCAGCCAGGACTTTGCCGGCGTGGCTGGCACCGCGCAGCGGATGCGCACCGCCGCAGCCGGGAGTTTGGCCCCCCCCTCCGTCCGCGCCAGGTCCGTCACGCCCACTTTCAGGCCCTTGATTGGCTGATCGGAACCGACCACCAGCCGCCCGGAGAATAGGCTGTTGCGGGCGGCCCGGATCAGGATCGGCCGCAAGGGTTCGGCCGGGTCGCCGTAATCAAAAGCAGTGACGGTGTCATAGGCCGCGCAGTTCCAGACCTGCACGCCCCGGGGCCGCGGCAGATAGGCGAGCACCTCGTTTGCCGGCGATACCGCCAGGCGCACGCTCAACACCCCGATGGGCGGCCAGGCTTGAAAAGCGCGGCCTTTCTCAAACACCTTGGCATGGACCGGGGCGGCATGGGCCTCAATAGCCAGAACATTGACCCCCGGACGCAAAAGCGCGGCGCGGGAATGGCGACCTCCTGCAAGCGGCGATCGCGCAGCGCCAGACGCTTTCGTACCTCTTCCTTGGCTTCCTCCTTCGGATACTCACTGGCGGCCACCAGCGGCTTGCCGTCCGGGCCGATAAAGGCTTCCTCCGGATAGTCCTCGGCCACGGCCTTCAGGTTCGGCGCGTTGCCCGGCAGGTGTCCGCGCGCCGCCTCCTTGCCGTTGACATACACCACCACCCCGCCCCAGTACTCCAGGGAGAGGCCGCACGACTTCACCTGTGCGGGATCCTTGACCTCGAACTTGCCGCGGGCGAGCACCACGAGCGTGTCATAGGGGTAGTCTGAGGGGTAGGGCGGGTTATACAGCATCGGCTGTGGCAACAGAACGCGCGGCCAAGCGCTGTCGTCAAACGTGGGCCCGACCCAGCCCGTCGGGGGCAGCGGAGAGCTGAACGCCTCGGTCAGGTGGCCTGAGGCCACAACAGTGTCCTCGAGACGCCGGCTCTGCGAGCCATCCGCGCCGCGCACATGCGTGGCGCCCTCCACCCGAAACAGCCGCCAGAGCGTTGTGTCGTCCAGCACCACGGTCACGTCCGCCGCAGCGTCCGGTTTGTTTGTAGCCGCCACGGGCGCGTCCGCAGCGAATCCGCCCCCCGCCCCCGCCAGCCAGAGGGTGGCCATGACTGCTATGGTCAGTACTCGTTTCGTTCGTGCTGTCGTGCTTGTCTGGTTCATCGTACTGCTCCAAGGGTAACCGCGCTTCGCGCGGTAGTTTCAGACGAGGAAACGCGCGCGGAACAGCCCCGTATTCATATACCTTACCCGTCTGCCTGCACCCGCAAGCAGGCCGCGCAGCAAACCTTTTCCTCGTCTACGCAGCCAACCCTACCACCCTTCGCCAACCGCGTCCAGCGGATATTTTTGGGTCAGCGCGTGTGAGGAATCAGGGCGCTCTCGAGTAGGCGATCAGGCGATCCAGCTTGTCCAGCGCGGCGCCGGAGTCGAGGGAGACTTCGGCTTTGCGGATCCCCTCCTCCAGCGAATCGGCGAGGCTGGCGGCGAGGAGCGAGGCGGCGGCGTTGATCAGGACGATGTCGCGTTTGGGACCGCGGATGTCGCCGCCGAGGATGCCGCGGGTGATGGCGGCGTTGTCGGCCGGAGTGCCCCCTTCCAGGTCGGCGGCGGCGCAATAATCGCCAAAGTAACGGGTGGGGTCGATGTCATACGTGCGGATCGTGCCGTCCCTCAATTCCGAGCAGCGGGTGGGGCCGGTGAGGGTGATTTCGTCCATGCCGTCGTAGCCGTGGACGACGATGACGCGGCGTGAGCCGAGCGTTTTGAGGACCTGGGCGAACATCTCGGTGAGTTCCGGCTTGAAGACGCCGATGAGCTGACAGGCCGCGCCAGCGGGGTTGGTGAGGGGCCCGAGGAGGTTGAAGATGGTACGAACGCCCAACTGCTTGCGCACCGGAGCGGCGAATTTCATGGCGCGGTGGAAGTTTTGGGCGAAGAGAAAACAGATGCCGATTTCGTTGAGCGCCTGTTCCATCAGGTCGGGTTCCGCGGCGAGGTTGAAGCCGAGGTGCTCGAGGCAGTCGGCGCTGCCGCTCTTGCCCGAACTGGCGCGGTTGCCGTGCTTGGCGACGACGGCTCCCGCGCCTGCGGCGACAAAGGCGACCGTCGTCGAGACGTTGAAGGTCATGCCGCCGTCGCCGCCTGTGCCGACGGTGTCGAGGGTGTTGGCGACCAGTGGTTGGATGCGCGTGGCACGGCGGCGCATGGCACGGGCGGCGCCGGCGACCTCGGTGACCGATTCGCCCTTGGCGGCCGCGGCGGCGAGGGCCGCGCCGATCTGCGCCTCGGTCAGTTCACCCGCGAGGATGGCGTCGATCAAGTCGGCGGCATCCGCCTCGGTCAGGTCGGTGCGGGCGATGAGTTTGGCGAGGGTGGGGGAGTAGTTCATGGTTGAGTGCCTGGGGTTTGGATGAGTGTCGATTATTGGCGGGCGTCGGATGGGCGCACGCGGTTGTGTTCATGGGGGACATAAGATCAGGTCAAACAGAAAAAGCCCCCTTTGAGTCAAGCCCGGGTGGCTGCTTTGAGAAAGTTGCGCAAGATCCGTTTGCCCACGGCCGTCATAATCGACTCGGGATGGAACTGGATGCCCTCGGTGGGGTGGGTGAGATGGCGCACACCCATGATCTCGCCGTCCTCGGATTCGGCGGTGACGACGAGGTCTGCGGGGAAGGTCGCGCGATCGATGGCGAGGGAGTGATAGCGCATCGCCTTGAACGGCCGGGCGCCGAGTCCCTCAAAGATCCCCTTGCCATCAGAGGTGACGTCGGAGACTTTTCCGTGCATGAGCCGCTTGGCATGGACGATGGTGCCGCCGAAGACCAGCCCGATCGCCTGGTGGCCGAGGCAGACGCCCAGGATCGGGATGCGTCCCGAGTAGGCGCGGATCAGGTCGCAGGAGATGCCGGCGTTTTCGGGGCGGCCGGGGCCGGGGGAGATGATGATCGCCTGGGGTGCGAGGACGTCGACATCCGGGAGGGTTGTGGCATCATTGCGAAGCACGAGGAGCTCGGCACCCATTTCGCGCAGGTACTGCACGATGTTGTAGGTGAATGAGTCGTAGTTGTCGATCATCAGGATCATGGGAATCTCCGGTTTCAATTGGACATCAGTTCGATGGCGCGGGAGACCGAGCGGGCTTTGTTGACGGTTTCCAGCCGCTCCCGCTCGGGGTCGGAGTCGGCGACGAGGCCGGCACCGGCGCGTACGGTGAGGCGCCCATGTTCGATCACGGCGGTGCGGATGCAGATGGCGAAGTCCATGTTGCCGCCAAAGGCGATGTAGCCGACGGCACCGCCATAGGGACCGCGGGGCTCGAGCTCGATTTCGGCGATGAGCTCCATGGCGCGGACTTTTGGGGCGCCCGAAAGCGTGCCGGCCGGGAAGGCGGCGGGCAGGAGATCGAAGGCGTCGTACCCCGCTTCGAGATCGGCGGTGATGTTTGAGACCAGGTGCATGACGTGCGAATAGCGCTCGACCACCATCAGGTCGGTCACCTGAACAGTGCCGGGGATGGCGACCCGGCCCAGCTCGTTGCGGCCGAGGTCGACCAGCATCAGGTGCTCGGCGCGCTCTTTCTCATCCTGCAGGAGGTCGTTGGCGAAGGTGCGGTCTTCCTGTTCGGTTTCGCCGCGCGGCCGGGTGCCGGCGATCGGGCGCAGGGTGGCCGTGCGGTGTTCAAGCCGGATCATGACCTCGGGCGAAGAGCCCACGAGCGACAGGCCGCCGAACTTCAACAGGAAGAGATAGGGTGAGGGGTTGATGAAGCGCTGGGAGCGGTAGAGTCCCATGATGTCGTCCGGCGCGGCGCAGGCGAAGCTCTGCGAGAGCACGCACTGGATGACGTCCCCCTCGACGATGTGACGCTTGACCCGGATGACATTATCGCGGAACTCCTGTTCGGGACGGGTCGGCAGCGGGACGACCGGTTTGGCGGGTTTGCGCGGGCGGCTTGCCGGCGGGAGGGGGCGCGCGATGGTGGCCAGGATCTCGTCGACCCGCGCGCGGGCCGCGTCATAAAGCGCAACGGGGTCATCACCGTCGGCGGTGAAGGCCAGGGCCATGACGGTGAGGGTGTGGGTGACGTTGTCAAACACCAGCAGGGCATCGGGCAGGACGAACTGGGCCAGCGGCTTCTCGGCCGGAAGGCGGTTGGGAATGCGCGGTTCGAAGAAATGCGCCATCTCATAGGCAAGATAGCCGACGAGGCCGCCGCAGAAGCGCGGCAATCCCGGCAGTTCGGCCAGCGTGTAGGGTTGCATCAGCGCGCGGAGCACCTCCATCGGTTTCCCGGCGTGCGGCGTGCGGGATTCGGAAAATCCCTGACGCACCACCACATCGTCACGAAAAACCGCGACATGGGCGCGGGCGGAAATGCCAACGAAGCTGAAACGACCCCACCGTTCACCGCCTTCGGCCGACTCAAACAGAAACAGCGGGTCGGCGCTGTCGGCAAAACGAGCCACCACCGAGACGGGCGTCTCGGTGTCGGCCAGAATGCGCGTTCCGACCGGAATGACCGTGGCCTTCCGGGCGGCATCGCAAAACAATTCGCGAGTGGGAAACGTCTCCAAAATCATGGTCTTCTGCCCTTCGTTGAGGGGTTCTCCCCTGTTTGAGTGTTTCTATATACAGAAACATCCGCCGGGCGTCAAGTGGCAAATGTTTATATTCGGCCTTGCCATCTGCCGCCGTATGTGATTAAATATGCGCTTCTTCAATCACAAACGATCACAAATGAGCGAATCATCTACAAAAGAACTGGCTGCCGAGCGTCAGGAACGGCTCCGCGTGTTGCTGCGCGAGCGCCGGGTGGTTCGCGTGGATGAATTTGCTATCGCGTTGGCCGTCTCGTCCGCAACGGTGCGGCGCGATCTGGCGGCGATGGAGGCGGATGGCGAGCTCAAGCGGGTGCATGGCGGGGCGGTGGCGATGGCGGCGTCGCTCGTGGCAGACGAACCGTTATTTGATGACAAGGCGTCGCGATCCGAGTCGCAGAAGCGGCGGATCGCCGGGGCGGCGGTCAAGCTGATTCCGGTGGCGCACACCACCCTGTTTCTGGATGGCGGTTCGACCGTTCTGGCGCTGGCCCATCTCCTTCTCCGACACACGCAGCACACGGTGGTCACCAATTCGCTCCGTGTCGCCCAGGTGCTGGCCTCCGGCGGCCCGCGCGTGATCCTGACCGGCGGCACGCTGCGCCGGCTGTCGCAGACCTTTGTCGGCCCCCTCACCCGGCATATCCTCGAAAACATCTCGTTTGACATCGCCTTCATGGGCACTCTGGGAATCACCCCCGACGACGGCCTGACCACGACCGATCCCGACGAGGCCTACACCAAGGAACTGGCGATCGCCCGCGCCCGCCGTGTCATCCTCCTGGCCGATGCCACCAAGGTCGGCGCCATCTCCACGGTCCGTTTTGCCCCGCTCTCCGCGTTGCACACGCTGGTGACCGACACCTCGCTGCCGCGCTCGACCCTGGCCGCTCTGCGCGATACCTACCCGTCGATCCACATCATCACCGCCTAGGCTTTTCACACCCCGGCCTACCCAAGCCGGGATTCACTCCTAAAAACACGAAAGAAAAGGAAAAACATGAGCATGCCTCCCAACACTTACGTGAGCACGCTGAAGCCCGCCTTCAAGCCTTTCAAGGCGAACTTGGGCAAAATCGCCGCTTATCAGTACAATAAGACCCTGGCCGATGAACTGGCCGCAGACACCCTCACGCCGCAGCAGGCGGTTGACCTGCTCGAGGACATGCTCACCGTTCGCGAGTTCGAGGAGATGATCGTCAAGCTCCGCACCGGCGCCTATCCCTCCTGCGCGGGCTATGACTACCGCGGCCCGACGCACGTCTCGATCGGACAGGAGGCGACGGCGGTCGGCTGCACCTCCGGTATCGCCAGCGACGATTACATCACCTCCACCCATCGCGGTCACGGCGATTCGGTCGCCAAGGGGATGGCCGCCATTCGCGGCATGACGACCGAGCAGCTCAAGGCCCGCGTGCCGGGGTGTGTCGCGACCCAGAAGGCCGAATGGGTCGCCGCCGCGCATGAGGACCATATCTACCGCGCCATCGCCGAGCTCTTCGGCAAGGAAGATGGCTACTGCAAGGGCCGGGGAGGCGGGATGCACATCGCCGACTTCAAGGCCGGCCACCTCGGCGCCAACGCCATCGTCGGCGGCGGCGTGCCGATCGCCACCGGTTCGGCCATGTCGGCCCGCTATTTCGGCAACGGCAAGATCACCTGCTGTTTCGCCGGCGACGGCGCCTACAACAATGGCGTGGTCATGGAATCGCTTAACTGGGCCGCCATGGGTCAGTTCTCCCTGCCCGAGTACGCGGGCAAGAACGGCGCCGGCCTGCCGATCTTCTATGCGCTGATCAACAACCACTACGGCATGACCGGCCGCGCTGACGGCGAAGTCGTGGGGATTGAGAACATGGCCCGCCGCGCAGCCGGTTTCGCGGAGAACAACCTCCATGCCGAAATCATCAACGGCATGGAGGTCCTCGCCTGCTTCGACGCCGCGCGCCGGGCTGCGGACCTCTGCCGTACCGGCAAGGGGCCGGTGCTGATGGAATTCGACACCTACCGTTATTACGGCCACTCGCTCTCCGACCCTCGCAACGAATACCGCACCAAGGATGAGGAGACGCACTGGCGCGACATCGATCCGCTCGTCGCCTTTGAGAAGCAGATCCTCGACTGCGGCGTGCTGACGCCGGCGCAGCTCGACGCCCTCAAGGGTCTCGTCGTCGATCGCAATGCCCGCGCGGCGGCCCGCGCGGCCCAGTCGGCCGATCCCGATCCGCGCGATGTGATCCGCTACATGTACACCGATACCTGCGTCGAGGACGTCCCCGCCGAGTTCACCCGGGTCGAGGTCCAGGGCGCCGTGCCCGAGGTCAAACGCACGCCCGCCGGCGAGCTGACGTACAAGGACGCGATCAAGGAGGCGCTGGTCGAGGAGATGCTGCGCGACAACCGCGTGGTGGTCTACGGCGAGGACGTGGCCGAATACGGCGGCGCCTTCAAGGTGACCAAGGGGCTGATCGACGCCTTCGGACGTACCCGCGTCTTCAACTCGCCCATCTCAGAGGCGGCGATCTGCGGCACGGCCGTTGGTGCGGCCATGACCGGCCTGAGGCCGGTCGTCGAGCTGATGTACATGGACTTCGCCCTGATGGCCTCGGACCAGATTTCCAACCAGGCCGCCAAATGGCACTACATGTCGGGCGCAAACGTCGAGGTCCCCCTCGTCTATCGCGCGTCGGTGGGCGGCGGCAAGGGGTATGGGGGCCAGCACTCGCAAACCCTCGAATCGGTCTTCGCCCACATTCCCGGCCTCTACGTGGTCTATCCCGCGACCCCGGCCGATGTCAAGGGAATGCTCAAGACGGCGATCCGCGACAACAACCCGATTCTCTTCGTCGAGTCGCAGCTCCTCTACAACATGAAGGGGGTCGTCCCCGAGGGCGAGCGGCTGATCCCGCTCGGTGTGGCCGATATCAAGCGGGCAGGCAAGGACGCCACGATCGTCACCTGGGGCCCGGCGCTCCATGACTGCCTCAAGGCCGCCGAAAAACTCGCCGCCGAGGGGGTGAATGCCGAGGTGGTGGACCTTCGGTCGCTCGTCCCGCTCGACATGGAAACGGTGCTTGCGTCGGTCCGAAAGACAGGCCGTTGCGTCGTCGTCTCCCAAGCCGTCAACATCGGCTCGTTTACCGGTGAGATCGCGTCGCGGATCATGGCCGAGGCTTTCGACAGCCTCGACGCCCCGGTCCTGCGCGTCGGCGCCAAGGACGGCATCGCACCGCAGTCGCACATTCTCGAAAAAGCGTTCCTGCCCAACGCCGACGACATTGTCGCGGCGGTCAGGCAGACGCTGTAAGGGCAGGGGAGCCCAGGACGGAAGGCCATGAATACCCCCACGATTCTCGTGACCGGCGCGTCCGGACTGCTCGGGCGCGCCATTCTGGCCGCTTTCCGCGACTGTGCCGACACCTGCGCCTGGCAGGTGTGCGGCACAGCCTTCTCGCGCATGCGCGACGGCCTCGTCGGGCTCGACCTGTGCAATCCCACCGCCGTGACCGCCTGTCTGGATGCGGTCCGTCCCCGCGTGGTGATCCATAGTGCCGCCGAGCGCCGGCCCGATGTGAGCGAGCGCGATCCGGAGGCCGTCCGTCGTCTGAACGTGGAGGCCACCGCCCGCCTCGCTGGATGGTGCGCCACTCACGGCGCCTGGATGCTGTACCTCTCGACCGACTATGTGTTCGACGGCACGCGGCCGCCCTACGGCGTGGACGCCCCGACGGGGCCGCTCAACATCTACGGGCGTTCGAAGCTCGAAGGCGAATACGCCGTCCGCCGCGAGACACCCGACGCCGCCGTGCTCCGTGTCCCCATCCTGTACGGGCCGTGTGAAACGCTCGCCGAATCGTCGGTCACCAGCAGTGTGCCGGCGCTCCTCCAGATGACGCCCGCCGTGCCGCTCCGGCTCGACCATTGGGCCACGCGCTATCCGACACACACCGCCGACGTCGCCTCTGTCATCCGCCAGATGACCCTCCGCCGCCGCGTCGACCCCGCCCTTGCCGGCGTCTTCCACTGGTCGGGCGACGCGCCCCACACCAAATACACGCTCGGGCTGCTGATGGCCCGCATCCTCGGCGTCTCCCCGGAAGCCGTGCTCCCCGATGACGCCCCGACATCCGGCGCACCGCGCCCCCGGGATGCCCATCTCGACTGCTCCCGCCTCGACGCCCTCGGTATTGGCGCTCGCACACCGCTCGAACCGGCGCTGCGGGAGATCCTCCAGCAGCGTCAGCCCTCCGCCTGATGGCCCTGCGCGACGATCATCAGCACGGCCGCGACCGCAATCAGCGTGACCATCACTACGAGCAGGAGCCGCTCCGGCATCCGCACCGACAACCGGCTGCCGAAGCGGACGCCGCCGATCGAACCGACGGCCATGATCACCGCCGTCGCCGTGTCCAACTCGCCGCTCCTCCCGAAAATCACCGCCATGACAAATGTCAGAAAAAACGTGATGGCAATCGACGTGCCGACCGTGCGACTCGCCGACAGGCCGAAGATCAAGATCAGAATGGGGACGATCAGCACGCCGCCCCCGATCGATGTGGCGCCGATCAGGCCGCCGATTACACCGCCGCAGCACACCCCCAGAATCGTCTGCATCAGGACGCCTCCGCCCATCCA
>Ga0268278_1002004_pt1 | contig 11124 bp, 10 predicted proteins | sample saktaG_3_FD_190135 | JGI IMG/M metagenome (GOLD analysis project Ga0268278, IMG submission 190135) | Saline water microbial communities from Sakinaw Lake, British Columbia, Canada - sak_2010_1_5_55m | ecosystem: Environmental > Aquatic > Non-marine Saline and Alkaline > Saline ... | reverse complement strand
GGTCGCCTGGGTGCGTCACCTTGGCCTTGAATCTCATCCCCAGCACGAACTGGCGAAGAAACAGATGAGCGGGTTCGGCGCTGTCTTCAGCTTCGAGTTGAAAGGCGGCGTCGAGGCGGGCCGCCGGCTGATGGACAACGTCCGGCTGGCGACGCTGGCGGTTTCCCTGGGCGGCGTCGAGACGCTGATTGAGCACCCGGCGTCGATGACCCATGCCGGCATGTCGCAGGCCAACCGCCTCGCGGCCGGAATCACCGACGGGCTGGTCCGTTACTCCACCGGAATCGAGGACGTCGATGACCTGGTCGCGGACCTGGAGCAGGCGCTGGCAGCGGTATAGGACGGATCCGGAACCGTGAGCATGACGTTCAACCGCGCATCTTTCTCAACCGGTCCGGTGGTCAGCGCGTCCGGTCCCGCCCGGCCAACCGCGGCCGTGCCTAAGGAGAAATCATGGTAGTACTGCCCGCGCACGTATTCCTGACCAAGGGCGTCGGCGTCCACCGCGAGAAGCTGGCGAGCTTTGAGGCCGCCCTGCGCGACGCCGGGATAGCGGCGTTCAACCTGGTCCGCGTATCCTCGATATTCCCGCCACGCTGCCGGATGCTGCCTCGCGTCCGGGGCCTGAAGATGCAGACGCCGGGCCAGATTACCTTCGTCGTTATGAGCGACAACGCCACCTGCGAGCCGCACCGGCTGATCTCGGCGTCAGTCGGCCTCGCCGTCCCCAAGGACACGGCCAAGTACGGCTACCTGTCCGAGTACCACTCGTTCGGCGAACGGGAGGAACGGGCGGGCGACTACGCCGAAGACCTGGCTGCCCAGATGTTGGCCACCACGCTCGGCGTCCAGTTCAACGCCGACACCAGCTACGACGAGCGGAAGGAGATTTGGCGAATCTCCGGGGAGATTGTCCGCACGCACAACGTCACCCAGAGCGCCATCGGCAACAAGAACGGTCTCTGGACGAGCGTGGTCGCCGCGGCAGTCCTGATAGCTGGCGATTGAGAGACGTCGTGGCTCCCCGAAGACGGTCGCTACCGACCGCTGTCGGACTGAGGCGTTGAGGTAGCCGGGGTGGAGCGACGAAACGGACCGGTCAAAGGAAGTGGGTTGGGTGGACGAGTTGCAGCGGTTCTACTCGGGCTGGCAGTGGTGACGATCGGAGTTCTGGTGGTCCGACGTCTGACCGCGAAACACCCGGTGTGCGGACCATCGGTTCCGAATGCAGATTCGACTTACGTGGCCGAGGACAGCCTGAGCAAAGGCGAAGTGCTGGCCGGCGTGCTCGCGCGCTGGCGCCTGCCGCCCGCGCGAATCAACGAGGTACATACGGCACTGGCGAAGACCGATTTCAACTTCCGGAACATGCGGGCCGGCGATGTCGTGTCGTGCGTCTACAAAGGGTTGGACTTGACCGGAATCACGTACCGAAAGGATCCGGTCACCTCGTACAACGTCCGCTTTGACTCCGCCGGCGCGACCGCGGTCAAGGAAATGAGGCCAGTGGACACCATGCGAGTCATGGTGCGGGGAGAAGTGCACAGCTCGCTCTGGAATTCGATGATTGCCCTCGGTGAGACGCCGGGGTTGATTGTGAACTATGCGGAAATTCTGAGCTTCGACGTAGACTTCCTTACCGAGGTAAACGAACGGGATTCCTTCGAACTCCTGCTCGACAAGCTGTACGTGGACTCGACCTTCTACCGCGACGGCCGGATTTACGCCGTGCACTACAAGGGGAAGATCGGCGATTACCACGGTTTCTTCTACCGCGATCCGTCCGGGCACTGGGACTTCTACAACGAGAAGGGACAGTCACTGCGCAAGACCGTGCTCCGTTCACCCCTGCAGTTCGCCAAGGTCACGTCCCACTTCGGTATGAGGTTCCACCCCATCCTGCGCAGGTGGCGGCAGCACACGGGCATTGACTACGGGGCACCGACCGGCACACCGGTGAGCGCGATTGCCGATGGCACAGTGACCATGGCCCGGTGGAACGGCGGGTACGGCAACTTCGTGCAGATACGTCACTCCGGAGGGCTCGTTTCGTGCTACGGGCATCTGTCGCGGTACGGGGCGGGAATGAAGGCCGGCCGGAACGTGCGGCAGGGGCAGACGGTCGGCTATGTCGGCACGACCGGGCTTTCGACCGGGCCCCACCTGCACTTCGAGGTCAGGCAGGGCGGCAAGGCGGTCAATCCGCTCAAGTTGATTCCGCCGCGGGCCGAGCCCGTGGCGAAGAAGAACCTACCCGAGTTCAACGCGCTCAAGGCATCTTACCTCGCGGACCTGACCCGGCCGGCAGGACCGGTCGTCGCGGCAGCGGACTCAATCGTGCCCGCTCACTAGAACGGTGTAGGCGAAATTCCCTGCCAACCTAGCTGGATAGGTTGGCATAGGTCTGGCATGTCATTCTGAACCCTTCGCTTGCCGTCACTCTGAACGAAGCGAAGAATCTTCGCCCCCGCTCAGGGTAAACTCCGTGAAGAATCGTCGGCTCCGAAGGCTCTTCGCCTCACGGCTCAGAGTGACAAGGACACACGCTGGTGCCGCGGCAAGCAGGCGTTGACTACACCACCCCAGCGGTCCGGTCGGGCCGGCTAGGCACCGAGGAGCCGGCCGAACTGGTACACGGCGACTGCGACCGTCCAGCCGAGGACGAGGGTGTACCCGGTTGTCAGCCCGGCCCACCGCCAGTTGGTTTCGCGCCGGATTGCGGCGATTGTCGCGATGCATGGAATGTAGATGAGCGACATGGCCATGAAGGCGTAGGCCGAGAGCGGCGTGAAGTGAGCGTGCAGCGCCACGGCCAGGCCCTGACTGTCCGTGCCGGCGAGCGTGCCCAGCGTGCCGACGACCAGCTCTTTGGCGACGATGCCCGCAACCAGCGCAACCGCGGCCTGCCAGAAGCCGAACCCGGCCGGCGCGAAGACCGGCGCCAACACGGTTCCGATGCGGCCTATCAGAGTCTGCTGTGATGCGTAATCCGCGCCCCACGGCAGCCGGGCCAGTATCCAGAGCAGGATGACTGCGGCCGCGATGACCGTGCCCGCCTTGCGCACAAAGAGCCAGGTGCGGTGGCCGGTGCTGCGCAATAGGTGTTTCAGCACCGGCCGCTGGTACGGCGGGAGTTCCATGATGAGCGGCGTGGTCTCGCCTTTGAAGAGCAGGCTGCGCAGCACCCGGGCGATGATGATTGCGAGCACGATACCCAACAGGTAGAGCGAGAAAACGACCAGCCACTGCCGGCGCGGGAAGAACGCCGCGGCGAAGAGCGTGTAAATCGGCAGCCGCGCCGAGCACGACATCAGCGGCGCAATCATGATGGTCAGCAGCCGGTCCTTGCGCGAGTCCAGCGAACGGGTGGCCAGCACCGCGGGCACGCAGCAGCCGAACCCCATTATCAGCGGGATGAACGACTTGCCGTGCAGGCCCAGCGCGTGCATGAGCCGATCCATCACAAACGCGGCCCGCGCCATGTACCCGGAGTCCTCAAGAATGGAAATGGCCAGGAAGAGCAACGCGATGTTGGGAATGAAGACCAGCACGGAACCGATGCCGCCGACCAGCCCGTCGGCAAGCAGCGAGCCGACCCATTCGGGCGCGTGCACGGCCGATAGCCCGGCCACCAGTCCGGTTCCGAGCCGCGTGAACGCCGCGTCAATCAGGCCCGAAAGCGGCGCGCCCAGCCGGAACACGAGCAGGAAGGCCAATCCCATGAGCAACAGGAACAGTGGAATGCCGAGCCATCGATTAGTCATGACCCGGTCGATCCGGTCGGAGGCGGTTTGCACCGAGCCGGCCGGCTGGCGTACACACTCGCGCACCAGGCCGCGGACGAAAGCGTAGCGCCGCCGGACGATGTGGCTCTCGATGTCCTCGCCGAGCCTTGATTTGAGCCGGGCGGTGGAACCGGCGAGCGTTTCCCGCACCGCGGCCGAGCACGGCCCCGCGTCAAAATGGTGCAGCTCGTCGGTGTCACCCTCCAGGATACGCAGGACCAACCAGCGGACGGGCAGTCCATTGGTTGGGCAGGGCTGCACCGCATTGGTCAAGACATCAACTTCAGCCTCGATGTCCTCGCCGTAGTCGACGCGCGGCCGCGGACCCAGTTCCACCCGCCCGATGTCGTGAATCAGTCGTTTGAGGTCGTCCAATCCCTCGTTCTTGTTCGCAACCGTCGTGACGACCTTAACTCCCAGCGCTTTTTCCAGCGCAGCCGCATCGACGACGACTTCCTGACTCTTTGCCACGTCCACCATGTTCAAGTCCAGAACCACCTTCGCACCGAGCTCAAGCAACTGGACGACAAGGTACAGGTTGCGCTCAAGGTTTACGGCATCCACCACGGCAACGACGGTGTCGGGCCGCTCTTGAACAAGGTAGTTGTGGGCGACCTTCTCGTCGAGCGAGTAGGCGGTCAGGCTGTAGGTTCCGGGCAGGTCGACGACTTCGACTTGATGACCCTGGTAGAAGGATTGGCCCGACCTCTTCTCAACCGTCACGCCCGGCCAGTTGCCGACGTGCTGGTGCGACCCGGTCAGGGCGTTGAAGATCGTGGTCTTACCGGAATTCGGGTTGCCGGCCAGCGCAACCTTGATTCTGCGCTTGGCCGGCGCGAAATCAGTCGGCACTGCGGTCTTGTTCCGGTCCGGGTACGGTTCGGTCCGAGTCGCCGGCCGGCTCAACCAGCACCTTGCTTGCCATTCCGCACCCGATTGCGATTCGGCACCCGCGCAGGCCGACAATCACCGGTCCACCCCGGCGGCCACCCACGACCTTCACCTCGGTGCCCGGCACCAGCCCCATGGAACCCAGCCGGCCCACGAGCCCACGGCCGCCCTGAATGGCGCTGATTCGTACCGACACGCCGGTCTCGACGTCGGCCAGGCTGAGCTGCTGTCTAGCGGGCACAGTCGCACCTCGCTCCGCTGTCGACGAAGCGCCGGAACATGCCGGCGCAACGGCGCTCACCATCCCGACCCGTGGCCGCGAACTCCAGGAACCTCACCATCCTTCGCATTGTTCGCGCCGAGACGGCGTGTTCCATCTGGCATGCGTCGATCTCCGCGGTCCGGGCATCGACCCCGAGCAGGTCAACGAGGAAGCGTACTATCGCGTGGTGCCGTTCACTGACACGTCTGGCCTCGGCTGCTCCCGCATCGGTCAGGGCGATGTAGCCGTAGTGCTCGTGCCGCACCAGCCCGCGACGGGCCAGCCGCCGCAGTGCGGTCACGACCGACGGCATCTTCACGCCCAGCCGACCGGCAATCTCTGAGACGCGCACGACGTTGTGGTTGCGGCCGGTTTCGTAGACGGCCTCGAGGTAGTCCTGTGCGCTCTGGCTTAGAGCTTTCATGCGTCTCCTATGTCATTGTTAACACTGACTAATAAAATTAGCTACAGCTAATTCTAATGGCTGTGCGGCGCACCGTCAACCCCGGTGGAGGCTTGGCGCCCCGCCTGAGCGGGGCGCCCCTCGTGCTGACCAGGTTTGGACGCAGTTTGCGGGCGGATCGGCCTGCGAGCAGACAGTCTGGGCTCTACGGCGTCGGCGCGGAGGCGTCGAAGACGTCGGTACGTATTCGGGCGAGGACGGCGGAATCCAATCCGCGGGCGGCCCATTTGTCGAGCAGGACTTTGGCCACAAGGGCGAAGCTCTCGCCCGAGATGCCCTGCTGGCGTGAGAGTTTGTAGAGCTGCCGCGCATAGCTGAGGTACGGGACGTACATGATGGTGTGCACCCCTGCCGCGTTGAGCGTCTGCCGTGCTTTCGTTTCCATCTCGCAAAGGCTTGTCACCGCCGCCTTGTAGTGTTCGAGCATCTCCGGCCGCAGGGCATCGAGCGTCTCTTTCACCCTGCCGGTATCGGTTTTCATCTGCCAGGCTATCAACCGCTGGTTTGAATCGGACATAGGAACTCCTTTCAGGTTTTCGGTCACTCAGGCCCAGCCGCGCCGTGCGGGCATGGGCCCTCACTAAGTTATATGGACACCGGAGCACGATTTGCTCAAGAATCTTCGGCCTCCGGCCCAGCCGCGCCGCGTGGGCGCAGGCTTTCATATAGTTATACGCACCAGAACGGCCGATTTGTTAAAGAATCTTCATCTCATTTCGGGGCCTTTGCGTATCTCTTTGTAGATTCGCACGTTAGCGAAACGGTCCGCAGGAATCAGGCTGGAATCGACGCCCCGCGAACCGGAGCGGGAACCGTTCCCGGAACGGTTCCCGGGGCGATTTCCGGCGAGGCTCTCGTGGGGGTTGGCGGATGGGTTCTCCCGGCGGTTCTGCGGTCGGTTTGCACCACGATAGCCGGGCCTTCTCGGAAGGTGACTTGCGGGCGGACCCTTGCGGTGACTGCCAATCCGACTCTCCAGCCGATTTGCATCGCGACTTGCAGGCTGACTTGCGGCGCGATTCGCAGGAGGACTCGCGAGGGGACTTGCGTGGCGACTTCGACGGTGTCTTGGCGACGAGCAGCAGATTCCGAGTTCCAGAATCGGGCGGTAGTTCTACCGATTGGCGGATGCCGATTCCCGATTGCCGATTGTCGGGCGGGTCTGGTGCGTTAGTTCCGGACGAGACAGATAGCCCCGTCCTCTGTCTGGGTTCGGCCCGGACGAAGCGAAACCCGGGTCTTCCCCGGGTTTCGCATGCAGAAGCGTGTGGCTGCGGTCCTACTCGATGGTCGTCAGCTTGCTTACGGCCGGAAGCTGCCTGCGCTCCTACGGCAGAAATACGTCCCGCGTCCAACCGGGCGTCCGAGTTCATCCGTGCCGTCCCGGACAACCTGATGCAGACCGGCCGGCCGACTACCGAACTCAAGCACCGGCACCAGCCCGCGGCCTAACTCCTGGTGTGGTATGAACGAAATGCCTTGACAACGAAGCAAAACAGGTTGGCGTAGGTTCTCCGAAGACCCTTAGCCTTACGGCTCAGTCGCCGGACACTAGAATACCTGCCCGTTGTGCAGGACGAGGTTCCAACTCTCCGGCGTGAAGCCAGCGAATGCCAAGCACCTCCTGACCGTCGAACACGCCTCCTGCCCTGATGCATAGCGTACCCGCCGCCGTGGCAAGGGAAAGGCAGAGGTAGAGGCAAAGGCAAGGGAGAACCCGCGACCTCAACCTCGACCTTTGCCTCTACCCTCGCTCTTCTTTGCGAGCGCCTCGACCCATTCGCGGTTCCGCCACAGCGCGCAGCCGCCGCGCGTCTCCTTCAGTTCCGCATGGTTGTCGCGAATCTGCCGAAGCAGGTTTGACTGCAGCGCATCCTTCAGCGGCATCGTTGCCACGCTCACGTCCGAATACGGCGCGAACGGACACGGTTCCAGGCTACCACCCGGCCCGACGTGGACGAACCCGCGGCCCGCGGCCAGACATCCGCCGAACTGCTCCTCGTCCCCGGGGAATACCATGAAAACCGCCCGCGATCGCACTTGCAGCCCGGTCGAGAACTCGACGAGCTTCGTTCGCTGTGCGGGCAGGAGCGTCAGTTCCTCGGTCCCCGGCTCGGCCGGCGTGTACTCGACGAAGACGAACATCCGGCACCCGGTCCCGATTAGAGCCTGGACCAGTCCCTCCTCGGTGACCGCCGCGAAGTTCCGGCGCGTGACAGTGAGCGACGTACCGTAGAAGAGCCCGGCCTCGCCCAGCCGCCCGGCCGCACCGGCCACGGTCTCAAACACGCCGATACCCCGCCGCGTGTCGGTCTCCGGTTCCCAGCCTTCGATGCTCAGCACCGGGATGACCTGTGGCAGGGCTCGGAGCCTGCGGATGACCGCGTCGTCAAACAGCATCCCGTTGGTGAACAAAGGGAAGATGATGCCGGGGAACCTGCGCGTCACGTCGAGGATTCCCGGCCGCAGCAGCGGCTCGCCGCCGGCCAGCATGATGACGGAAACGCCCAGTTCCTTTGCCTGCGCGAACAGCCCCGCCCACTGCTCATCGGTCAGTTCCGGCCAGCCGGTGTGCTTGCGCGCCCGGGCATAGCACCCGCGGCATTTCAGGTTGCACCGGTTGGTGATGCTCGCAATCAAGAGCGGCGGGACCTGGACTCCCTGCTTCCGCAGCCCCGCGCGCACCCGGGCCGAGCGGGCCTGCGCGGCCCCGATCCGGGAGAAGAACAGCACCTGTCGAGGGTTCCGCCACGCCGCCCGCGCCGCGTATCGGAACACGCGGGCGACTTGAGCGTCGAATCGGCCGAGGTAATTCGTTGCCATCAGGCCTTCAGCATGCCCGCTGCGGCGCCGTTGTCAACCGCGGACGGACGTAGACCGTGCACCGTGTTCCGTCATTTGTGTCCGCCACTCGATCCCTCGATCTCTCTATCCCTTGGTCCCTTTCCCTGCTCTGCCCTTTGACTTTGTCCCTATCCTGTGGCAATATCAATCCGTGGCATCTTGCCGGAGCGTCCGTTCACCAGAAGGAGTTTCAATATGAAAGCACTTGCCTGCATCTCTGCCGTGGCTTTGCTCGCGCTGATGGTCGCGGGCTGCGGCTCAAAACCGGTCGTCTGGCAGAAGAGAATCGACGCTGGCGGCGACGAGACTGCGACCGCGCTCGCCACTGACGGCACCTCCTACTACGTCGGCTACGTGTCCACCAAGCCCGGCGACACCGGCCGCGCCGGCTGGTTCGTCACCAAGCTCGACAAGGACGGCCAGGAACGCTGGACCCGCATGTACAAAGACTCGCCATACGCAGTGTGTGAAGACATCTGGGCCGACGACCAGGGCCACCTGTTCGCCACCGGCCGCTCAGTATCCGGTGACAAGCCGCTCTGCCTGGTTATCCGCTACGCGGCTGACGGCGCAATCACCTGGCAGAAAGGCCTGGTGGTCGGCGACAAGACCTGGGGCATGGGCATCTGCCCGGTCTCCGGCGACCGGATTGCGGTCTGCGGCGTGGCCGGCGCCGATGCCAACAGCGATTACATGGTCGCCCTGCTCGATGCCGGGGACGGCCGGACCATCTGGGTCAAGAATATCGACCTCTCAAGCAACGACATGGCCTCGAACATCGCGGCTGACACGAAAGATAACCTCGCCATCGTCGGCCACTGCGGCGGGACCGGCGCCGGCTCGGACATCGTCGTCATCAAGCTCGCGCCCAACGGTGACACGCTTTGGACTCGCCGCTACGACTCGGGCGGCGACGACCTGCCCGGTGACGTCGCGTTCGACCCGTTCGGCAACATCCTCGTCACCGGCACGGCCACGGTCGACGATTCGGTCCGCTGCGTCATTCTTGAATACGACGCCGACGGCGGGTCAATCCGCAAGGCCGCCTACGGCGAGCAGACGCAGGCAACCGGCAACGGCATCTTCGTCACCAAGGATGCCGACATCTTCATTACGGGCAGTCTTATCGGCCGGAAGCTCGTCACCGGCGGCCGGCCGGAACCGACCAGCAAGATACTCGCGTTCCAGTACAAACCGAGTGCCGTGTCGATCTGGGAACGCCACTACTCGCCCGGCCCCGATGCCGGCGGCGTCGACCTCGTGGTCAACGGCGACGTATACGTGGCCGCGACCGTAAGAGACAAGACCGATGACGTCATGGTCTGCCGTTTCTTTCGGCCGACCGCACCCGGGAAAGGGACGGCCAGATGATAATCCGGCTGCAGGACTGGGCCCCACGGGTTGACCCGACCTGCTACGTCGCCGATAGCGCGACCGTCATCGGCCAGGTCACAATCGGCCGCGGGGCAAGCGTCTGGTTCAACGTGGTCGTGCGCGGTGACATGGCCCCGATAACCATCGGCGAGGAAACCAACGTCCAGGACCTCGCGATGGTCCACGTCGACCACCGAACCCCGACCGTTATCGGCGCCCGCGTAGTGGTCGGCCACCACGCCATCGTCCACGGTGCCACGGTCGAATCCGACTGCATCATCGGCATGGGCGCGATTCTCCTGAACCGTTCGCGGATCGGCCGCAACTGTATCGTCGCGGCCGGCTCGGTTGTACGCGAGGACTTCGCGGTACCGGCCGGTTCGCTCGTCGCCGGGGTCCCGGCCGTGGTCAAGCGCCCGCTCACGCCGGAAGAAATCGAGCGCATCCGGCGCAACGTGGCCGACTACGCGGCCCGCGCGCAGCTCTACCGGGCAGAACTGGCCGGCCCCAAGTAGCGCCCGCGCCGCGATTTGCCCCGCCGGAACCTCCAGCCTGCACCCTAGTCCCGACATTGGAATCTGATTTCGGGCGAAAAGAAGCGGCTGCTTCTCTTCAGTCACCTGCGTCTAATGGATATGCACAAACATCACCCGCAAGGTGAAGAGAGGAGCAGCCTGATGATTAGACGCAGTATAACCCAAGAACGACTCGATTTCCAACTTGCGCCGACCCGCGACACCATCACCGGTCGGGCCGGACTGGCTCTGTTTCAGGAAGCCGCGTTGGCGCTGGGCGTGCGAAAGAGCATCAAAGAGAACCTGCCGGCACCGGGCTCCGGACACGGGTTCAAGCCCCAGGAGTATGTGCTCCCATTGGTCATGATGCTCTGCGGTGGTGGCCGGACGATGGAAGACATCCGGGAGATTGAAATGGACGAGGGTCTGAAACAACTCTGCGGCTTTACCCGGCTGCCCGGTGCCGACGCCATCGGTCAGTGGCTGAGGAAACCAGCCCATCTCAAGGGAATCAAGCGGGTCAATCAGTTCCAGGCACGTCAGGTAATTGTCCGGAGCGACAAGAACGATTTCACCCTGGACGTGGACGCGACGATGATGGAGACCAAGAAGCAGTGTGCCGACATGACCTACCTGGGATGCCGGGCTTTTCAGGCGCTCTTGAGCTTCATTGCCGAACTGGACCTCTGTGTGGCATGCGAGTATCGGCAAGGATCGGTGCCGGCCGGCTCGGGTGTGAAGAAACAACTGCTGGCTACTCACCGACTGCTGAAATCCTGTGGTAAGCGGCTTTCGTACTTACGGAGCGACTCGGCCGGCTACACGGCTGATGTCATCAACGCCTGCAGCGACCTGGGCGTACGTTTCACCATCACGGCCGACCAGGATGCGGCGGTAGTGAAGATAATCGAAAGACTCAAGCGGCAGAGCGGATGGACTCGGCTCTTTCGTCCGGACGGCAAGGCGACCGACCGGTGGTACAAGACGGCA
>Ga0268278_1001996_pt1 | contig 11162 bp, 8 predicted proteins | sample saktaG_3_FD_190135 | JGI IMG/M metagenome (GOLD analysis project Ga0268278, IMG submission 190135) | Saline water microbial communities from Sakinaw Lake, British Columbia, Canada - sak_2010_1_5_55m | ecosystem: Environmental > Aquatic > Non-marine Saline and Alkaline > Saline ... | reverse complement strand
AACGTAAACTTATCTAGATCAACGCCTCTTGGTATAAGCTTTATCCGTTCTATAGGCACTTTAAAATTATGTATCATATGACGGGCCACGACATTACTTGGGACAATCACAAATTTTCCCCACCCCATTATCTTACTAAATATATGCTTTGAATAATAACCGTGGCATGTAGTGATAAAAGGCACACCTGACGATCGTGCGGCAAAAAAAGCTGAAATCGCGGGGACCCTGCTTCTGGCATGCACAATATCAATACGCTCATTTTTTATAATATCTTTTATCTTATCCACTACACTTAATATCGCGAAAGGGGATTTTTCATGCACCGGAAGTTGATAATGAACGCCGCCTATGGCAAGTAGGTCTTTTAACAACCTGCCGCCGTTTGATATCACCACCGCTCTATGACCGTGTTTTATCAGTCCTTTGGCAAAGTCGATGGTCCCTGTTTCAACCCCGCCGCTATTAAGTTCTGGAAGTACTTGAAGTATGTTCATATTTATCCGCTCTACAGAATCCGCTCCAGCGCCCTTTTAACCTTTGTTGAATCATCTAAAACTGCCTGCTCTAAGCCAAGATCCAATACTTTTCTAAGGGCATCATAAATATGCCTGTATCCTGCTATTTCTATATAACCTGATTTTTCCAAATTATCTAAGAATCTATTATGCCTCTTGTCAGAATAATCGCCCTGCCTGAAAACTATCCTATACCCCTTAGACGAAGCGGCTTCAGATATCATGGAAACGGATTCCTCTGATACAAGCACTATATCGGAGAGCCCTAGTATGGCCTCCACTGCTGCGTCCGGGTTATCTTCATTAGCTATTATCAAGAGCCTGCATCGGCCTTGGCAAGAAAGCCTGCTCTTTAAATAGCCCTCAATCTCTTTCGGGGTGCGCCTTGATGTTGAGACGAATATTTCCATATCGTAATCAGCGCTTATTTTAATGATGCCCTCTATTACATCTTTGATCTTTTCAAGGCTCATCTTAAAATTCTTAGTGTCTCCTCCTATTAAAATGCCTATCGCTTTTTTCTCCACAGGCCCTATCTTGTCTTTAAGCTTGTCGGCAAAAAACATTGATCTTTTTTCATTCATAAGATTTAAAGCCGCGTCGGTAATCACGATATTATCCTTTTTCTCAAGGCCATCATGCTTAGGCACTATAGCAAGATCAAAGTGCCTGAGCCCAACTAAGGCAGGCTTCATCACAACTACGGATTTAGCGTTGTTTTCTCTGCTTAATAAAAGATTCACGCTTGCTGTAGATGACCCGCACGATAAAACTATATCAGCATAATTTTTTATAAGCTGCTCATATGAAGCTGGCTGTAATTGAAGCCGCAGGCAGCTCATGCACCCCTGACAAAAGGGGTTAGAGAGATTACTGCTTAAAGACAATATCTGCTTGAACACGCTATTTTTAAACTCCACATCTATGATCTTCACTCTTATGTCATTAGACTTATAGCCTCTATCCGTCCAGATCTCTCTTATGATTTCCACTACTTTCTCTGACTGCCTGAGATGCCCTGTCCGCTTATCATTCAGCACAAGTATATATCTTACAGGAGTCGACTTCCATCTCCTGTGCTGCCACAACCACTGGTCAGGGTGTTCCCTTACCGTATTTTCCAATATGCGCGCGTATTGATTCATGCCGTCTCTTACAGCATCTTCAATACTTAGCTCACGCTTAAGATTTAGCGGCGGAAAAACTTTAAATTTTACATAAGGGCCTTTTCCTCTTATCGCGAATCCCGGGACTATTTCCGCCTTGGTTTTAAGGGCCATCTCTATAACCCCGCGATGCCAGGATGCCGGCCTTCCAAACAACTCTGTAAATATGCCTGTCTTTCCCGCGTCCTGGTCAACAAGCATGCCTACTATGCCATTTGAGTGTAATGTCCTTAACGCGTCTTTTACAGCTGGCCCTTTCATAATTATCTTGCACCCATGGGACTGCCTGTAATCATTCAGCAGGCTGTTTAAAAGGTACGGCTTCTGCTCTCTTGCTATACCTTTATACGAAAGGCCTTTATAAGGGAGCGCCGCATGCGATATCTCCCATGTGCCAAAATGAGCTGTAAGAAATATAAGCCCATTGCCTTTCGAAAGAACCTCTTTTGTAATATCGAAATCCTCATATTTTACATAACGCTCTATGTATGAGCGGCCTATCTTGGGCAGAAGAAATACCTCTACGATACCCTGCCCTATATTAGCGTAGGTATTTTTTAATATGCCCTTGAGTTCTCTCGGGCTATACACATTACCAAGCGCTGCTTTAAGATTAGCATACGCTATCCTGTAACGCTTCCTGTTAAAAAACATGAATAAAATACCTATCCTTCTGCCTATAAAAATCGACAGCCCAAGCGGCATTCTCCTGAAAAAAAGAGAAAACCCCTTAGCCAGGTAATACAGCAGATAATCTCCTGTAGAAAATCTCATCTTCTTCCACCTCTAATTCCATTTTTAATACCAAAAACTCTACGCCGCTTATGGGCCCTTTTACCAGAGCGCCTAACTTAATCCAGTCTTTTTCTGTTGTCACAACTATATTTGCCTGAAATTTTTTTAATATTTCTAATACCCTTTTCACATCACCTTCGGTGTATCTGTGGTGGTCAATATAAAACGGGCTGGATACGATTTCTGCGCCTAAATTTTCTATTGTTTTTATAAACGAACGATTATCCGCTAATGCCGACACAGAGACTACTCTCTTATTTTTTACGTATTCAAGCGGCATTTTCTGCCCCGCGGCTGTACGAAAAAACTTAAGGCTATGCCTCGCGCGGAATACAATGATATCCTTGGATATATTTTTCACACAGGAGATTATCTCAATAAGCCTTTGCCCTGGCACAAGATCTGACTTTGTAATTACAGCTATATCCGCGCGCCTTAAGGCATTTAATGGCTCGCGCAAACAGCCCGCGGGAAGCAGCATACCATTTCCAAAAGGTGATTGCGCGTTTATGGTAACTATGTCTATATCTCTTTTTATTTTAAAATGCTGAAAACCATCGTCTAAAATAAAGACATCGGCTTTATTGTGTTTGGAATAATTAAGGGCATTCGACATCCTGTGCTTTCCGCTTATAACCCGCGCATAAGGCATATTAGAAGATATAACCTTATCCTCATCTTCGCCATAGCCTCTTGTTAATAACACAGCACTGAGCCCCTTATTATGCAACCGCCCGAGCAAGGCCTCTACAAGCGGGGTTTTGCCTGTCCCGCCCCATGTAATATTACCTATGCTTATTACAGGCGCGGGCAGTTTTCCGGGCCTTAAAATTCTGGTTTTATACAAAAAGAGGCGCGCCTTTACGCCAATGAAGAATAAAAATGAGGCCAACAAGAGAAAAGGCCTTAAAATAGGCCCAATAAAAACACGTCTCTCGCCTGTAATTAGATTATAAAAATATTCCTTCATTTTCTATAGCCTTGAGCGTCCTTTCCGCGGCCCCTCTGTTTGATTCTACCACAGACCTTGCCTTTTGGCCAAGCCTTTTAGCTGAGTCTTTATCTTTCAGTAGGCCCTCTATCACGACTACTAAGGATTCCTCTGATTCTGCAATCACGATAGCCTGCTTTTCTAAAAACATATCGACTATATCGCGAAAATTATGGGTATATGGCCCTAATACTATGGGCTTAGCAAATACAGCTGGCTCAATCATGTTTTGTCCGCCTTTTCGGACTAAGCTGCCCCCGACAAATACTATATCAGCTATGCTATAGAGATCCTTGAGCCTGCCTATGACATCAAATATTACCACATGAGCTGAAACCGCCCGGCTCGCTTCTGATAAACGGGAAAAAAATACCGCGTCAAGATGGAACCTTTCAACTATATTCATAATATCATGGGCACGCTCTATATGCCTTGGCGCCATAATAAGCCTTAGTTGGGGGAATTGTGTTTTAAGTTTATTATAGGCGCTTAGTATTATATCTTCTTCGCCGGGATGGGTACTGCCCGCGACCATTAACCTTTCACCTGAATGCAGGCATAGTGTTTGCCTTAAAATTTCTCTACGCTGGTCAGAGATATCATCCAAAAAAGCGCTGTCGAATTTCATGTTCCCTGATACGGCAACTCTTGATCTATGTGCCCCGAGCAAGGCCATCCTTTGGCCATACTCCTCGGTCTGCATGCAAAGCAAATCTATATTCCTTAACGCGGAAGCTAAAAATGGCCTGGCGATTTTATACCTTCTAAAAGAGCTGTCTGATATCCTTCCATTTACCAGAAAAATCTTAACATTCATTTTATGCGCTGTCAGGATAAGATTAGGCCATAACTCTGTCTCTGTAAGAACGAGAAAAACCGGTTTTATATAATCTATAACCTTTCTCGTTATAAAACTCAGGTCAAAAGGAAGGTATAAATCTATGTCATCTTTTAATAATATCTTTTTTGCGGCAGAGTTTCCTGTCTCTGTAACCGTAGAAAAAACTATCCTGCATCCAGGATGTCTCTGGCGTATATTTTCTATTAAAGGGGCCACTGCTATTACTTCGCCGACACTTACCGCGTGGATCCATATATTCTTTCGGCCTGCTAACCTTGATACAAGATCACTGCTGTATATACCAAGCCTCATACGTATACCCTTACGCTTTCTTTTTTTAAATAAAAAGAAGGGTAGATAAAAAAATAAAAACAATGTGAATGCTGTATTATACAATATACTCATAGATATCTTCAGAAGCGCTGTAAGCCCGTTTCTTGAGCACGCCTGCCTGCCGGCAGGCAGGCCTGCTCAAGAAACGGGCTTGAATCTACGCTCTCGGGTGGGCCTTCTGATAAGCCTGTTTCATCCTGTCTGTGCTTACGTGGGTATATATCTGTGTTGTAGAAAGGCTGGCATGGCCTAAAAGCTCCTGCACAGACCTCAAGTCAGCGCCCCTGTTCATAAGATGCGTGGCAAATGAATGCCTTAACGTATGGGGCGATATATTATTTCTTAAACTTATCTTTTTTATATAACGATCAACCACCCTTCTGACAGATCTGTCTGTCAGGCGGCCGCCTCTTCTATTTAAAAAAACAGCCCTTAATCGCGGTGTGCGCATATCTTTTGAGGCATTGATATAACGATTTATTGCCTCAGACGCTGTTTCTCCTATTGGTGCCATTCTCTCCTTCTTGCCCTTGCCGTATACCCTGATAATGCCGCCAATCAGGTCGCATTTATCTGTATCCATACCCACAAGCTCTGATACTCTCATCCCAGTACCATACAGGGTCTCTAATATGGCCCTGTCTCTTAATCCCTGCATATCCTTACCAGTGGCCTCGATTAATTTAAACACCTCTTCTTCCTGCATAAATTGAGGCAGTTTTTTATCTTTCTTTGGCGTTGTTACGCCTGAAACAGGGTTTGTCTTAACAAGGCCTTCCCTTACAAGGAATTTGAAAAAGCTCCGAAGCGCTGAAAGCATCCTTGCAATTGACGCCTTGGAGATATTGCTATGCCTTAATTCTGCCAGGAACTGCCTCATAAAAAGATAATCAACGCTATCAAGGCTTTTTTCCTTTAAGAAACCCGCGAACCTGTTTAAATCCAGTTTATAATTTAAAACTGTATGCCTTGAGGCCTCTCTTTCTATTTCAAGGTACCTCAAAAACTTATCTATATATCTCTGCATCTTGGTATTCTATTCCTGCTTTGGTAATTTTCTGCTGGTATACTTGCAATCAGGGTATTTAGAGCAGCCGTAAAAAGGCCCTCTCTTTGATGAGCGCTCGACAAGCTCTCCATCACATTCGGGCTGAGGGCATTTAACTCCTGTTGGATATGGTTTTGTATTCCTGCATCGAGGGTAATCAGAGCAGCTTAGGAATCTTCCTCTGTTATAATATTTTACCATCATAGGCTTATCGCATTTATCACATAGTTTGTCTATTGTCTCGACTTCAACGAGCTCTATCTTGCCGTCTTCTGTCTTTCTCGCGGGCCTTGAGTTCTTGCATTTTGGGAATCCTGAGCATCCCAAAAACGCGCCTCTTCTCGACCAGCGAAACAGCATGGCCTTGCCGCAAATCTGGCACTTGTAATCCGTTATGATCTTTTCCTTTTTCATATCTTTCATTTCGACCTGCGCTAAAGACATGTCCTTCGCGAATGGCTTATAAAAATCGCTCAGCACTTTCACCCAGTCCATTTCGCCAACTTCAACCTTATCAAGTTCTGCCTCCATCTGGGCTGTAAAGCTTACGTTTAATATATCCGGAAAATGCCGGACAAGAAGCTCTGTCACGACAATGCCTACCTCGGTTGGGTAAAAATAACCTGCGCGCCTCTCAACATAATGGCGCCCTACGATAGTTGATATTGTCGGTGCGTATGTACTCGGCCTTCCAATACCTTTTTCTTCAAGCTCCTTAACAAGGGAGGCGTCTGAATATCTGGCAGGGGGTTTTGTAAAATGCTGTGATGGCAGAAGCTTTACCAGGACCAGGGATTCATCTTTTGATAGATGCGGCACATTTTGTATTTTTTTATCTTCAGCGCCATCTAATTTAAGAAAACCGTCAAACAGAATATTGCTCACAGAAGACCTGAAAAGACACTTTTTCTGGCCATTGGTTTCTATCGCGATAATATCAACTGTCTGCACATTAAATAAGGCAGGCGGCATCTGACTCTGTAAAAATCTTTTCCATACAAGCTCATACAGCTTAAACTGCTCTGAACTCAAATGTTTTCTTATGATATCAGGCGATAGTTTGACAGAGGTGGGCCTTATGGCTTCATGGGCGTCCTGCGTTTTCTGGCCTGTCTTTTTAAACAAAACAGGGCTTTTGGGTATATATTCTTTTCCGAAATGTCTGCCGATATAATCTGCTGCCTGTACCCGCGCCTCTTTTGATACATTCAAAGAGTCTGTCCTCATATATGTTATAAGCCCTGTTGCCTCCTGTTCTCCAAGCTCCAAACCTTCATACAGTTGTTGGGCAACGCGCATGGTCTTACTCGCTGAAAAACGAAGTTTATTAAAGGCATCCTGCTGCATGGTGCTCGTAGTATACGGAGGCAAAGGTTTTCTTGTTTTTTTCTGCTCTTTTACCTGTGATACCTTAAAATCCGTATTTAAAAGCCCGCTTACAATGTAATCAGAGCTTTTTTTATCATCTATCTTTGGCTTTTTGTTATCTATGCTGGCTAATTTCGCGACAAACACTAAAGCCGCCTTGTCGCCCTGCTTCTTAAGCTCTGCTTCAAGTTCCCAGTATTCTTGAGATTTAAAAGAATTTATTGCCTGCTCTCTTTCAACTATAAGCCTTAAAGCAACAGACTGCACCCTTCCAGCGCTTAAACCCCGGCCGACCTTTTCCCATAAAAGAGGGGAGAGATTATAACCAACCACTCTATCAAGCACCCGTCTGGCCTGTTGGGCATTTACTTTATTGATATCTATAGAGCGCGGATTTTTAAAGGCATACTCTATCGCCTGTTTTGTAATCTCATGAAACTCTACGCGTAGGGCCTTTTGCTGGCAAGAAACAAGTTCGCGCTCCAGGTGCCAGCTTATTGCCTCGCCTTCACGGTCAGGGTCTGTGGCAAGGTATATTATTTCCTTGCCCTTTGCCTTGTTCTTCAGTTCCTGCATTATTTTTTTTCGCAAAGGCAATACCACATATTTGGGTTTAAAATCATTTTTTATATCAACACCCATCCCGCTTGAGGGCAGGTCTATAATATGGCCCATGGAGGACGCGATATCATAATTTTCCCCTAAGAATTTGGCCAGTATCTTTGACTTCGCGGGAGACTCTACTATAACAAGCGCTTTTTTCATTTATCTGTCCTTTTCAAGAAAATTGCCTTCGCCCCGAACCAAATTCTGAAATTTGGTTCGGGGTTCGGCAATAACCTAATGCAATTTTCGAAGTGGTATGGTGTTTATACTTTCCTGTACCATAAAAAAACACGTAATGCGTTTTTAGGCTACCTGGCTTTATTGAAAAACAGTATCCTTACCTATTTTAAGTTCTTCTAATATATCTTCCGCGCTATCTACAAGCTTTGCGCCCTGCTTTATAAGAGAATTAGTACCCATAGACGATAGCCTGTCTGCCGTGCCGGGAACAGCATAGACATCTCTGCCCTGCTCAAGGGCAAAATCAGCTGTTATCAGCGCACCACTTTTATTAGCAGCCTCAACAACCAAGACAGCCCTGGATAGCCCGCTTATCAGCCTGTTTCTTCTTGGAAAGTTATTCCTGTCAGGCGGCATCTGCATTGGAAACTCTGAAATAACAGCGCCGCTCTGGGCTATCTTTTCCGCTAATGGTCTGTTTTCAGCAGGATATATGTTGCCAAGCCCGCTTCCAAGAACCGCTATAGTTCTTCCTTTTGCCTTTAAAGCACCCTTATGCGCGGATGTATCAATACCCCTTGCAAGGCCTGATACTATAGTTACACAGGCAGCAGCAAGCTGCCCCGCTATCTTATCCGCCATATTCATTCCATAGTATGTACACTTTCTTGAACCAACTATTGAGATAGAGAGCTCGTCTTCTTTCCTGATGCTTCCTTTGACATAAAGAACCATCGGCGGATCATATATATTCTTTAAATTCTCAGGATAGCCTTTATCAAATACTGTCAATACTTCAGCGCCTGCCTTGCTTATCAGCATTATTTCTTTATCTATATCATGGTCTGAGCCGGCATCTTTAACAGCCTGCGCGATCGCGGGCCCTATGCCTTTTACAGACCGGAGCTTACCAAGAGAAGCCCTTAATATATCGCCAGGCTCCTTGAATTCATCCAGCAATACCTTCAATCTTATATAGCCTATACCCTGTACCATATTTAACAGGACCAGGTCTTTTTTAAAACTATCCATGCTGATCTTTTTTTTCCACTATGCTTATTATCTGTTCAACAATTTCATCCGGCGTAAGCTCTGATGTATCTATTGTGTAATCCGCACGGTTATAATATTGTTCTCTCTTATCAATCATCTCCTTTATGCTCTCGACAGGATTAGGCGTATTTAATAACGGCCTGTGAAGATGGCCCTTTGTTCTTTCGTATATAACATCAGGCCTTGCCCTAAGGCATATAACTATGCCATGCTCTCTCAGGCGCTTAACATTATCTTCATCAATTACAACGCCTCCCCCGGCATCTATGACAACATCTTTATCATGAGAGGCGGCCTTTACCATATCCTTTTCAATTTTTCTAAAAAATGCCTCGCCATCCTGCTCGAATATCTCGGTTATGGGCTTTCCTATCTTCCACTCTATCATATCATCAAGGCACAGGCGCTGCCTGTTAAGGCGGGCTGCAAGCAGCTTACCAACTGCTGTTTTTCCTGTTCCCATAAAACCTACAAGCACGATATTCTTCATTGTTTAATAGGTATAGGTAAAGGTGAAGATGTTGTGTCTCAATAGCAGTCTTTCCTCTACCTTTACCTTTACCTTTTCTTTATCTCTTTCATTGAATCTCCACCGAATTTCTCTAACAGAGCTTGTGCAATTACAAAAGACACAACACTCTCACCAACGACACTTGCTGCAGGCAATGCACATGTATCTGAGCGCTCAACAGTAGCTTTCTTAACCTTGCTGGTCCTTATATCAAAACTTGATAATGGATTCATTAATGTTGCGATAGGCTTCATGGCGCAGCTTACTCTGATTGGCTGACCATTCGATATGCCGCCTTCTATACCGCCTGCATTATTGGATGATCTTTCTATTTTCTTACCTTTTAGAAGTATCTCATCATGGAATGACGATCCAGGTAACTGTGTGCCTAAGAATCCCGCGCCAAACTCAACCCCTTTGATAGCTTGTATGGAGATCAACTCTAATGCCAGCCTTGCGTCAAGCTTTCTATCAGGGTGCGCATGGCTGCCCAAACCTGGCATAATACCTGTCGCTATGACCTCAAAGCCTCCGCCTAAGGTATCGCCGAGCTTTTTAGCCTGATCGATCTTTTTTATCATAAGGGCCTCTGCCTTCTTATCCGCGCAATTAAGGGTAGACTTTGATGAGATATCTTTTATAGATTTAAGGCTCATGTTTTCGATATCTGCTTCGATATCAGCAAGATATTTTACATGGCTAAAAATATCTATACTAAACTTACCTAAAAGCTGTTTGCATATAGCGCCTATTGCTACACGTACAGCTGTCTCCCTTGCGCTTGCCCGCTCTAATATGTCACGTATATCAGATACTCCGTATTTAATAGCACCTGCAAGATCTGCATGCCCAGGACGCGGGCAGGTCACCACAGGAAGTGTATCGATCTTAAAATCCTTATTTTCGATCATAACAGCTATGGGGCTTCCTATTGTATAGCCTTTTCTTACGCCTGATAAGATATTAACCTTATCAGACTCAATTTTCATCCTTGCGCCTCTGCCATAACCCTGCTGCCTGCGCTTAAGCTCTTTATCGATAAGCTTGGTATCTAGCCTGAGCCCTGCAGGCATCCCTTCTAATATAGCTACCAAGGCCTTTCCATGCGATTCTCCTGCTGTCATGTATCGTAGCATTTTTTACTCCTTGTTAAAATACTGATGGGAAAAGCGTTCTTATAATAATGCCGCCCCATAAAATTGTTATCAAAGCTGCAATAGAAAGATACGGGCCATAAGGTATTATATCAGCTTTTTTGCGTATTTTCTCTATTATACCTATAATTGAACCAAAAAAAGGCGCTAAAAAAAATACAATGATTACGCCTTTAACTCCAAGAAAAGCACCTATCATGGCAAGGTATTTCACATCTCCGCCACCCATAGCTGTTTCTTCGCCTATCTCTTTTAGTTTTTTCTTAAATACTATTGTCCCTATCCAGGAGATCGCGTATATCAATACCCCTCCCAAGAGAAGGCCTAAAAATGAACTTCTTAATGAGTAAAGCCTGTTAGCTGTTTCATGAAGATCAGGAAATATAATACTTAAAATAAGGCCTGCTACCATACCTCCGTAGGTTATCTCATCAGGTATAATCTGATAGTCTATATCAATAAAGGTCGCTGCTATCAGGCCGCAGGATAAAGCCATATAGATAAGCGTAACAGCATTAAAGCCCAGCTGCTTTACCAGCAATACGAACACAGCAGACGTTAATATCTCGACTGCCGCATACCTGACTGATATAGCAGC
>Ga0268278_1001994_pt1 | contig 11170 bp, 10 predicted proteins | sample saktaG_3_FD_190135 | JGI IMG/M metagenome (GOLD analysis project Ga0268278, IMG submission 190135) | Saline water microbial communities from Sakinaw Lake, British Columbia, Canada - sak_2010_1_5_55m | ecosystem: Environmental > Aquatic > Non-marine Saline and Alkaline > Saline ... | reverse complement strand
AGCTGCTGAGGATGATAGTTTTTATCATCATCATGGATTTGTTCTAAAGGGTATTATCAGGGCTCTACTTCATAATTTAATTCATCCCCGTGATCTTCAGGGAGGATCCACAATCACCCAGCAACTGGCCCGTAATGCATTTCTCACTACTGAAAAGCGTATTACCCGAAAAATTCGTGAGGCTATCCTTACCGTACAAATCGAAAATAACTTTTCTAAGGATCAGATCCTAGAAATGTACCTTAATCAAATTAACTATGGGCATAATGTCCATGGAATTGAAGCTGCTAGTGAATTTTATTTCAGTAAACCAGCTCAGGAATTAAAATTAGCAGAAGCCGCTTACCTCACTGCCCTTATTCAGGCTCCCAGTTACCTTTCTCCCTACGGCTCCCATCTCGATGAATTAGAAGCAAGAAAAAACTGGATTATTTCTAGGACAGAAAAATTGGGTTACTATCCCAAAGAGGCAACAGAAGAAGCAAGAGAGGAAAAAGTAGTTTTCGCCCCTCCCCATTTTACTCTGCGGGCTCCTCATTTTGTGATGTACGTACGAGAACTACTTTATGAAAAATTAGGGGAAGAGGAAGTTGAAAGAGGAGGTTTTAAAGTCATTACTACTCTGGATATGCATTTACAGGACTTAGCAGAAAAATTAGTAAATCAATATGGTGATTCCAATGAAAAAATGATCGGGGCCCAGAATATGAGCCTTCTTGCTGAAGATCCTAATACAGGACAAATTCTCGCTATGGTAGGCTCTAGGGATTACTGGAACGAAGAGGCAGAGGGAAAAGTAAATACAGTTTTCAGTGTCCGACAACCTGGTTCCTCTTTTAAACCTTTCGTCTATGCTACTGCTTTTAAAAAAGGTTTCACCCCGGACAGTATAATATTTGATGTCGCTACTAATTTTTCTCTCGATCCTCAGCATCCTTACATTCCTATTAATTATGACAATATAAATAGAGGGCCGGTTACCTTTCGTCAGGCTCTGGCCCAATCATTAAATGTCCCTTCAGTTAAGGTTCTTTACTTGGCAGGGATAAAAGACTCCATCGATACTGCCCGTGATTTTGGAATCACTACCCTTACTAAACCGCCCCAATATTATGGACTAACTCTTGTCTTGGGGGGTGGTGGTGTGAAATTGAATGAGATGGTCAATGGTTATTGTGCTTTTAGTCAAGAAGGAATTTATCATCCTCAGGTATCTATTTTGCGTATTGAAGATTCCCAAGGAAATATCATTGATGATTTTACTTTACAAAGCAAGAGAGTGATTGATAGCCAGATTGCCCGTACTATTAACAGTATCCTTTCTGATAATGTTTCCCGGGCACCTACCTTTGGATGGAACAACGCCCTTTATTTCCCTGACATGGATGTCGCTGCTAAAACTGGCACCGACACTGAATATCGTGATGCTTGGACCTTGGGTTATACCACTTCCTTGGCTGCCGGAGTATGGGTAGGAAATAATGACCGTTCTCCCATAGCACCCAGCGGGGCCCCTGGAGCAATGCTCTCTGCACCCTGCTGGCATCAATTCATGGAAGAAGCATCTAAATTTTATCCTCCTCAAAAATTTATTGCTCCCCTTCCTAAAACTTCCCCTAGTACTACCCCTATGCTTAATGGAATTTATATCTCCCAGCAAAAATACAAAAACATTCACACAAACGAGGTAAAAACTGTTAAGGAAATTCACTCCGCTCTTTACTATGTTAATAAGGATAATATTCTTGGCCCTTCCCTCCAAAATCATTATCAAGATCCTCAGTTTTGGAGTTGGGAAATACCAGTGATCAACTGGGCCAAAAGCCATATTCTTAATTTTTCCCAGGAATATAATCTCCAATTGGGTCCAGAGTATATTCCCGAGACATCAAACACAGCCACAACTATTTATTTCCCCTCTCTCCCTAAGATAGAATTTATTTCCCCTCAAAACGGAGATTTTCTTGAAGATGATACCCAGGTAAAAATAAAAATTGAACAATCTTCCCAGATAAGTCAAATTAGTCTTTATTTAAATCAAAATCTCCTTGGCCCCCTAGAGAAGAAAGAGGAGGGGGATTATTACTGGTTTCTTATCCCCTTTAGTAGTTTAACTGATCAGAACGAAATTAAAATCGAGGCTTATGATAGCCTCGGTCAAGAAAGTGAAACATCAATTATTGTCTTTAAGAAATAATCAAAGGTTATAAAAAATCTTTTTAATTTTTACTTCTGGTAAGGATTCTTGTATATATTTTCTTAAAGATAATTCTTCCATATGAAGCTCTGAAGCAACGGCGCTTTGTTGACATTTAATGGTAAGGTTTCCTTTATCGAAAAAACTGGCCCGAGCAATATCAGAAGGCCAGTTTTTATGTTCCTGAATATATTTATCTACCAGATCTATTACTTGCTTTTTTTGAAGAGAGCCCTCAAATTTTTTTGTTTTAAACCAATTATCTAATAATTTCTGAATAGGAGAAAAAGCCATAATTAAAAAGACTATATCTTAATAGGCATTAGAATATAGATAAAGCTATTATCCTTCTCTCCCCTTAATAGACCAGGGTTTACTTCTTTGTTTAAACCTAAGAATACTGTTTCCTCTTCCACAGAATTCAATCCGTCTAGAAGAAAACGATAGTTAAAACTAATGCCTAAATCTATTCCCGATACCTCTTGGGGATGAACAGTGGTATGACTTTTTCCTAAAGAAGGATCCTGAGCTTCGATAATAATCTCTTTATTCTGAGGATCTATTTTAAATTTAGTATCATTTATTTTCCCACTGAATAGCCCCACTATTTTAACTGCTTCTAATAATTCTTTTTTAGAAATCAAGATTTTGTTTTCAAAGTCTGTAGGAATAATAGAAAAATACTTAGGATACTCAGCATTAATTAATCGAGAAACAAGCCGAATATCTTCTAAAGAAAACTGAATTTGATTGGGGTCAGAAGAGATTCTTACTACTGAAGATTCTCCTTCCGAATCCCCTTGAAGAATTCTTAATAATTCCTGCATTGTTCTTAAAGGAATAATTACTGATAGTTCGTCTTTTATATTGGTCTTGATATTATTTTTATTAATTGTTTTTCTTGCTAAGCGAAAACTATCTGTTCCTACTAATTCTAATCCTCCTTTGTCTAATTTAAGAAGTATGCCATTAAGTTCTGGTTTTGTTGAATTATAACTAATGCTAGGAATGATTTGTTCAATTGCTTTTCCTAATATATTTTTTTCTATCTCAATATATTTTTCTGTTTTTATAGAGGGAATAATCGGAAAATCATCTGCGCTTATTCCTTGAAAATCAGCTTCATAATTCTCGGTCTTTACTTTGAGAACGTTTTTCTCTTCTTTTAATGTTGCTTTTTCTTCAGGAAGACTGTTAAGAAAAGAAGAAAAAGTTTTTACTGGAATAGCAATTTTTCCTTCTTCTTCCATTTTTCCGGAAACAGCTAAATTTATACCTAACTCAAGATCAGTAGCAGAAATATATATTTTATTCTTATCGGTAGTAATAAGAATATTACTGAGAATAGGAAGAGTTAAATTTCTTCCAGTTATTCTTTCTGCTAATACCACTGCTTTTTTAAGGTTATCCACTAAAGTAATAAATTTCATAGTATTATAATTATTATATATTAATATTTATAGTTATAGTTAAGGAAGAAAAAGTGAGGGATAAGTAGTTTTTTTATTTATTTAGAGCCAATACTTTTTGAATAAAATGGGGATAAACATAAGAGAAAGATGATGATAATATTGGGATAAAAAATTGTAAGTAATTTTACTCCCCTAATGATGAACTACTTTTCCTCTCTTTATCCCCTTTACTTATCATACAACATATTCTTTAAAATTATTATCTCTTGGGCAAAAACAGGATTCTTTTTGACCTCTTCACCAATCTTTTTACAGGCATGAATAATGGTAGTATGATCTCTTTTTCCTAATTTTTCAGCAATATTACTATAGGAATACTTTAATTCATCTCTCAGGATATACATAGTTATCTGACGAGGTTTAACAAATTCTTTTTTACGGGAATGGCTTAATAAATCTTCCTCCGATAAATCATAAAAGGAAGCTACCTTTTTAATGACTTTTTTTATAGGAATATATTGCCGGGCATTACTTAGAATTGAAGCAAGAATACTCTTTGTTTCTTCCAGGGTAGGGGGATGATTTTTGAGACGAGCTTGAGCTAGCACTCTGTTTAGAGCTCCTTCTAATTCCCGAACATTATGAGGAATTTCTTGGGCAATATAATGAAGAATATCTTCTGAAATTAATTGGGCAAAATCCTTGCTTTTTTCTTGTAAAATAGCGAGACGAGTTTCAAAATCAGGGGCACTAATGTCTGCAATCATCCCTCCTTCAAAACGAGATCGTAGCCTCTCTTCAATAGAAGGAATTGCCTTAGGGGGGCGATCAGAAGTAAAAACTATTTGTTTGTTTTTCTCATAAAGGGTATTGAAAGTATGGAATAATTCTTCCTGAGTTTTATCCTTACCGGCAACAAATTGAACATCATCAATTAAAAGAAGATCTAGGTTACGGAAACTCTTTTTAAACTTGTCCATTTTTTGTTCAACAATTGCATTTACCAAGTCGTTAGTAAACCTTTCTGAAGGCACGTATCTTATTCTAAATTTCTTTTTATCTTTCTTTATTTGATTACCAATTGCTTGGAGAAGATGAGTTTTTCCTAACCCTACTCCTCCGTAAATAAAAAGTGGATTATATTTGGAACCGGGATTCTGAGTAACTGCTGTCGCAGCAGCATGAGCTAATTCACTATTGGCACCAACAATGAAATTTTCAAAGGTATATTTGGGATTCAGATTTGTCTCCGCATCAACGGAAAACTGAGGGAAATCTAACTGCTCTTCTGAGAAAGAAATCTTTTCCTTCCTTGTGTCTGTTTTAATTTTTTTGATTTTTTCTAAAGATTCCTTATTACTAGTAACAATGTATTTTACCTTTTTAATATTGGCATCAAGGTGATTAAGGGACTGAAGAATGTTTTTATGATATTTATTTTCCAGCCATTCCTGCACGAAACTGGAGGGAACACCCAAATAGACAATATCCTCCTTTTGTTCAATTAAAGAAGTGTTCTTAAACCAGGTGAGAAAATTAGCCTTTGAAATATTAAGTTTTATTTCTCCTAAAGCTGCTTTCCATAATTCTCTGAGATCCATATTAATTTATCTTTCTTGAAGTTATTGTTTACTGTTTAAATTATAAAGGAAATCGAGGAAATGATACAAGAAACCTCCTGTCCTTTGGGGATAACTTGTTGATAATTTGTGATATTTTACTTTTTTCTTCTTGTGTTTTATGGATTATTTATGCTATGATGTACAAACAGCAATTAATAGTATAAATACATGTCTGTTACATATCAACCCAAGAAAAAAAAGAGAGCTCGGACACACGGTTTTCGAAAAAGGTCAGCTACCAAAGGAGGAAAAAATGTACTTGTCAGACGACGCCGAAAAGGAAGAACCAAGCTTGCTGTCTGATTTTATTAATTTAATTTTTTTCTATATGTTAGAAAAAAAGAATAGATTTACTTCTAACGATCTCTTTAAGAAGGTATTTCAGGAAGGAGAAAGATTGGATAATAAATTATTCTCAGTTTCCTTTAGAAAAAATAATTTAACCTTTCCTCGTTTTGCTGTTATTGTTAGTACTAAGGTTAGTAAATCTGCTGTGGTAAGAAATAAACTCAAGAGAAGAATACGAGCCAGTCTAAAAGAATTTATTCCGGTTTTCAAAGAGGGATGGGATGTAGTAATAATTTCTAAAAAGTCATCAATTGATAACGATTTTGCTAAAATTAAAGAAGCCTTGGGAGAACTCCTCACCCGACTATCGTAATTTCTAAATTGTAAAATGAATTCTCTTAGCCAATTATTGATTTTTCAACCTCTATACAATATTCTTGCTGCTCTCTGCATTTTCCTTAAAGGAAATTTTGGAGGAGCAGTTTTAATTTTAGCCGCTCTTATCAGACTGGCCATTTGGCCTTGGTATGGAAGTGCCATGAAATCTCAAAGAAAGTTGGCAGTGCTACAGCCTAAAATGAAAATTCTCCAGAAGAAATTCAAGGCTGATCCTACTCAGGCCAATAAAGAGATAATGAAATTATTCCGAGAGGAAAAACTTAATCCTTTTGGTTCCTTTTTCTTTATCTTCGTTCAAATGGCTATTTTTATTATTCTTTATATATTTTTCACTCAGGCCTTGAAAACGGATTGGAGCACTTATCTTTACCCCATAATTTCCGGAGTGCCGATTTTGAATTATACCTTTTTGACTATTAATTTGCGAACACCTAGTCTTATTTTAGCCTTAATTTCTGCCCTCCTTAATTCGGTTATGACTTTTGTCCAGCCCAAGGTCGGTCAAAATAGACTCATGATTATGTCTTTGCCTTTTATAATCCTGCTTTTCTATAAAAGATTTCCAGCCGTTATTCTTCTTTATTGGGTTGGTATTACTCTAGTCAGTATTGTTCAGGAAATTTTAATAGCCCGGGAAGCTAAATCATCTCCGGAAAAATAATGGAAATTTTGGAGGTAAAAAAGTCTCTAGAAAAATTATTAAAATTAGCCGGTTTTGGTGATTTTAATACAGAAGTGCAAGAAGATTCCCAGGTAAAAGTAGTGAGGTTTTTAATTAAATCTGATTTTCCTAAGGAAAGTAGCGGACTTTTAATAGGGCAAGGGGGAGAAAATTTATTTGCTTTGGAATATATTCTGAGAGCTATGGCGGAAAGATATCTTCCTGATCCTTCCTGGCGCGTATCATTGGATATTAATAACTATTTAGCTATCCGGGAGGAGAAACTCAGAGAGTTTGCCAGAAAGATAGCCCATCAAGTTGCTCTAAGCAAAAAGGCGGTAGAACTACCGCCTATGCGTCCTCGTGATCGCAGAATTATTCATTTAGAATTAAGTTTTTCTACCAGTGTTGCTACAGAATCAATCGGGGAAGGAAAAGAAAGAAGGATAGTGATTAAGCCATTGTTGGAAGAATAAGACTTATCCAGCTCCTGATCCTCCACCTCCACCGGATCCAGTTGCACAAAACCAGCAATTCGTTGCCTTGCAACTACTTGAGTGTATAGCTACATGAAAATGGTATCCAGTAGTTATTGATTCCCAGCAATTCTTATTATATTCATTATAAATATCTAGCCCAACTCCATTAGCAATATTTATAAATTGTTCCTGATTTACTGTTGTCGGATTTTCTAATACAAGGTCAACACAAGTTCCTTCTTTGTGGCAAGGATCACTATGCTGAACAAGGGTAGCACAAGGGACATCATTAGTAATACATGTTTCTGTAATAATCCATTTAAGATCAACTTGTTTAAGATTACTTTGTCTAATAAGTTCTTCTAGATTCTGGATGATTAAACTATTTGCGTAAGCATTTCCCTGTTGGAGCCGAGAACTTAACTGAATATTATTAAAATCTTTTAGATTGGCCATACTAGATGGTATTGGTAAATCTTTTACAAATGGTTGTAATTGCTTTAGAGTTGGTTCCTTAGTTTTTAAAATATCAGGATTAACAGTATTAAGAATAAGCCAAAAACCAAAAAGAAGGAGAAGCCCGATAATAGCATTTACAATTCTTTCTTGAGCATCTTTCTGTTTTGCAGGAGCGCCACTGAAGACAGCATATTCAAATCCAGCATAGATAACCATGGCAAAAGCCAAGATACCTGCTAAACGGAAAGCCCACTGAATTATAATTTTTACAAGATTAGTAAATCCTCCTTCTGTAGCCATACTTTCTCCTGCCTTAGCTAAGCCTGGAACCCCTACTTCCCAAGTAGGAGTATTTTCACCTAATACAGGAGTTGCTAATAAAAAAAAGGAAGAAATAAGGATTAGTGATATTAAAAGCAAAGATTTAATTTTCATATTTGCATAGTTATATTTTGAAACAATATTAGGTGATATTAAATTTTACTGCTTTTCTAATTCTTCTTTAGCTTTCTTTATCTCTAGGAGTTGACTGGGGGTAGAAGTAATAATCTGATCCTCAGCATAAGAAGCGATAATTTGAATAGCAGCATGTTTATCTTCTGCAAAGAATAATCCTGTTCCTACAGGAGACTGGAGGAGAATAGATTTTTCTTGCTCGGTGAGCCCAAAAGCCATTCCAATACGATCAATATTAGCTGGTGACTGGCGGAGTAAAAAGGCTAAGGCAGAGTTAGTAATAAGTGGTTTTCCATAGGGAGAACTGAGAGCATCTTCCACATCCTGGGAAATAAAAGTGATTCCCAAATAGTATTTACGAGCTCTTTTTACTAAACCGAAGAGAAAGGCTGCACTTTCATCATGACGGAGAAGCCACCATCCCTCATCAATAAGCATTAATCTCTTTTTTAATTCTTTTCTAATAGAGGTCCAAACGTAATTAAGAACTACATACATAGCGATAGGTCTTAACTGCTCTTCTAAATCTCTTAATCCAAAGATTGCTAAACGTTGGGTAATATCGATATTAGAAGGCTGATTAAGAAATCCAGCATAGGTACCCTGGGTATATTTATATAATTTTGCTGCCAAATCCTCTCCTCCTTCAGTGCCTTGCAGTACTTTTTCCAAGTCTTCCATTAAGGGAGGATTCTTTCTTTCAGCAAGGTTAATGGGAAAGATGTCCCGGCTGGCATATGTTTGGGTAATAGCCTTATCTATAATAATTTCCTCCTGGGGAGTTAATCCCCCTACCATTAATTTAACCAGACCAGTAAGATTAAGGACGTGGTTTTTAAATACCTCCTCGGAAGTTTCGTCCTCTCCTACAAAGGGAAGCTCAAAAGGATTAATATGATTTTCAGAATCAATAGAGATTTTAAAGTAATCTCCCCCTAAGGATTCGGTGAGATATCGATATTCATTTTCTGGATCAACGACTAAGACATCTGTTCCTAAAAGTAATGAGCGGAGAATTTCTAATTTTATTACATAGCTTTTTCCAAAACCAGACTGACCGAAAACAATCATATTAGCATTAGGCAGAGAAAAGCGATCAAAAATAATCAAACTATTGTCATGCTGGTTTATTCCATAAAATATTCCCTTACTTTGGGTAAGATTAAGAGAAGAGAAAGGAAACAGAGTAGAAGCAGGTTGAGAATTAAGAGGAGTAGCAATGAGAAGACGGTCAATTCCTAAAGGAAATGATGATTCTAGCCCCTCAAATTGACGGAATACTGCTGGCTTGGCATAAATCATTTGCTGTTCCAGAATATTGTTAATTTTGTTATTAACTTTTTTTAATCCTTCCTGAGAGTTAGCAGAAAAAGTAATATATACTCCAACGTCAAATAATTTTTCGTTGCCTTGCTGAATAAGAGTTCTCAATTCCTCAATATTATTCAGCCCTTCTTCCAGAAGAGGATTACGCACTAGTCCTCTTTCGGCTTCAATAGCAATCTGAGCCTGTACTTGGGCAGACTGTCGTCTCAATTTACGTATAATTTGACTAGTGCTAATAGGATGGAAGAACACAGAAACATCAAAGGATTCATCAATATTCACAAGACGAGAAAACCAATTAGAAGCCAGGTAACGAGGATAGGTCAAAACGAAAAGAGTGGAATAATACTCACTACCCAATTTTAGAAAATTGGGGTTTATCTTCAAACCGGCTGGAGCAATCAAATCCTGCAGTGTGGTTACTGCCTGCTCATAACTTGTTTCTCGGGGAGAAACTGTTTTTTTGGGAAATAGAGGAAAACGCATAAAGTGTTTAATTAATTAAATTCCTGGGGCAGGTTTAATGATTCCTTTTCAAAAGTTTCTGGATTATACAGATTGTAAAAGAGTTCAATTAATTCTTTGGTTGTTAACGGTCTACTTAGCAATCCTATCCGGGTAAGGGAAGAAATAAGATTGTCCTGACGGATCATTAATTGCTGCTGATAACGATTAAATTGTTCCGTGGATATGAAAACCGCTTTAGAAAAAGATTGGTGAGTAAGATTAAGGATTGACTTAAAAGAGGATGCTGTTTGTCCGAGGATAGTTTTTGGCGAAACAACGATAGGATCATAAGGGATTACTACATAGAATTTCTTTTTCATAATATTATTTTCAGCAATTAATCCTTTCAGAAAACTATGGTAATCACTCCCCTGAAGCTTAAGAAGGTCATTTTCTTCCTTATCAATACGTTCCTGGAGAAAATCAAGATAAGGAGCAATATTAATCCGTCGAGAATGGACAACAATCTCTAAAGAAAAATCCAAATGATTCAAAAGCCCCCGCCAGCTAGCAAGGATAGAATTCTGTTCATCTTCTGATTTTAAATCTAAGTTTATCCCTCCAACTTCTAGAACAGAGCGTAAAGAACCATTCTTTAAAATAATAACACCTCTCTTTATTTGATTAATAGAGATAAGGGACTGACTGCTAAGAGATTCTTTCTTTGCCATTTATTTATTGATCCAAAGTGTTACTTAACTTATTTAAAACATCCGTAGTTATGCTCTTTTTTTGCAACGGAGCAGATTCGGTTTCTTGGATTTCTGGTGTGGTTTTCTCCTCAGGAAAGTAATTGGCAGCAACCTTTGCCTTTTTCCAGAGATAATACTTAGGAAGCCAGAGATGACGGATAGCAGAAAATACTAATTTATACGCATAAACCCCACTGACTTTTATTAATGCCAATACAAAGCCAGAGGGTAAAAGAATAACAGCAGCAATAATGAAAAACCAAAAAGGAAAAATTAGGAATGAGATGAAGGTTAAGGCTACAAAGGATAACAAAATCCAGAGCTGAGTGAAAGTAATCAGCCCCATTAATTTTATATCTTCTTCAATAAACTGGGGTACTTGGTATGTCATAATTAAGCTTTCCCAAAGGGGCTTTTAGGTTTGTATTTGGAATAGGAAATCGGTTTTTGCTCCTTCGATATTTCTTCTTCTTTCTCCCGCTCTTCTTTTAATTTCACATCAAAGATATAAGGAGTTTTTTCTTTCTGTTCAGTTTTTGGTTTTCCCTCAAAAGATTCTCCTTTTTCACCTGAAAAAACTTGTGAAGATGCAGATTCATCTAACTTTACAGAGGGTTTCTTTTCTTTTGGCACAACCTGTTTTACTTTCTTCCATCCTTCTTTGGCAAGTTG
>Ga0268278_1001992_pt1 | contig 11173 bp, 9 predicted proteins | sample saktaG_3_FD_190135 | JGI IMG/M metagenome (GOLD analysis project Ga0268278, IMG submission 190135) | Saline water microbial communities from Sakinaw Lake, British Columbia, Canada - sak_2010_1_5_55m | ecosystem: Environmental > Aquatic > Non-marine Saline and Alkaline > Saline ... | reverse complement strand
CCAGTGAGGCTGCCCCCAGCAGGTCCGATTGCAGGGCAATACGGTTCCTGTCCCGCGTGACCATCTGGTAAACCGGTTCGATACCTGCATGGAGGAGGGCAACAGATGCTGCAAGGCTGGACATGGCCACGCCGTAATGGTTATCGGCGACATTCACGGCAACGGGGCCGTTCCGCAAAGAGGCGGCGCATTCTTCAACTATGCCTGTTCCCGCCCCGGGCCGGGGCAGGAACTCTGCCGTAACGATAAAATCCGTGCTCTCGATTTTCTTCGCCAGTTGACTATTAGATCTCATTATCTTTTCCTTAATCAAAAGATATCGTATAGACTATTGTTATTCCTTATCGAGCTCCGGTTCATCGCCTGCGTATGAGCTGCGCGGTGAAGCCTTTATCCTGCGGCAGAAATCATCCAATTCTCTTTTCACCTGATCCAGGCCGCCTTCACCCATCCGGATCATGACCATGCGTCCCCTGCCCAATCCTATCTCCTCCAGAAGAGCGTCCACAGCCTCCACGCGCCTCTGCGCGCGCAGGTTGCCTTCAAGATAGCGGCAATCTCCTTTTTTACAGGTAACCACCGCCACTCCGTCCGCCCCCGTCTCGAAGGCCTTGGTCAGGTACAAAATATCTATTTTGCCGGAACACGGCAGCGGGATGACCTTGATCTCAACCCCCTGCCCGTTATTGCCATACGAAAGCTCGGCGGGATCCAGGCTGCTTGAGCAGCAGAAGAGATCGATCTTGAGCCTGCTATTATTCGCTACGTACATAACACGCCGCCTATACGGATTATGGAAGCCTATTGCCGTATTATAGCAACACAATAGGGGGCTGTCAAAAAGTTATGCCTTTGATTTGCCGCGAGGCAAGCTGAAATGGAAACGGCCCCTTCAAGGGGCCGTTTCCATAATAGATCTTAATTTTATTTATCTGCTATTAATACCTTCTTGGACCACCCCTGCCGCCACCACCGCCACCGCGCTGGCCGAAGGAAGACTTGCCGCCCCCCCTGCCACCGCTGCTGCGTCCTGCACCACCACCACCCTCGCCGCGGGGTCGGGCGCCGTTGACTGTGATCGCCCTCTCCTTGAGCTTCTTGCCGTTCAGGCCGGCGATAGCCGCCTGGCCTTCCTGCAGCTTGGGCATCTCCACGAAGCCGAAGCCCTTGGACTGCCCGCTGTAGTTGTCCTTGATAATAGCTACAGACGTGACCTCGCCGAAAGCTTCGAATTCAGTCCTGATATCGCTCTCAGTCACCTCGTAAGCCAGGTTGCCCACGTATATATTCATGGTGCGATTATTCCCTCCTTAATTTAAACGGCGCAGGGACATTCTCTCCCGCTGCGCCTGCCGGGCCGGCTGCAACTACCTCTGTGGCTTGATGCTGCTGTAGCATTCGCTGCAGTAAACCGGTTTGTCCTGGCGCGGCTCAAAGGGCACTTCTGTCTGCTTGCCGCACTGGGCGCACGTGGCGGGGTACATCTTGCGCTGGTAGCCGCCGCCAGACCTGCCGCCGTCGCGGTTAGATTTCCTGGCCTGCCTGCAGTCAGGGCAACGCTTGGGTTCATTGGTGAACCCCTTGGATGCGTAGAACTCCTGCTCTGTGGCGCTGAATGTGAAATCCTTGTTGCAATCAGCGCAGTTGACCGTTTTGTCGGTGAAACCCATGGGATGACCTCCTGATTTAATATTTATGGCTTTTAGTTGCGGTCATCCAACATGAGAAGATATCAGAGGAAGATCAAGATTCAATCTACCGAAGCTGGCACTAACCTAAACAGAAACCACTGTATACACTCTACAACAAAATGCTACATAATGCAATTCAATAAGAATCACTTGATATCACATCTGCGACACGGGTACACCCGGCCTGCACAGGTCAATGCTATGTATGGATCGCCTGTAGAAATGTTGTTACTGAACCGGGGTATTGAGCATTATTTCAGCCAGTTGGGCACGCTCAATTGCCACAGCCGCAAGGTCACCTAACGCTTCTAATAACCGTACCTGCTGGATGGGCATCTGATCAGTTCTATCGGACAACCAAATCCCCATCACACCTATCGCCCTTCTCGTTGCTTGCAAAGGTAAATAGAGGGCTCTGGCATCAGGCAATGTGTCTGTATTGCGCCCTGTTGCCTGTTGATGTTCAAAAGCCCAGAAAGCCGTCGCGGCATCATTTTCATCTAAATTGAAACTTATTTTCTGAAAAGGATGGGCCAATTTGCTATCGTTCTCAGGGTCCGGCAATAAAATAACCGCATCCAGCCCGAGTGTTCTCTTTATGTAGCTGACCACCGTATTTATAGTATCTTCTAAGTTCAGGGCGGCAGTCATCTCGCGGCTGAGCGCATATAGAGTGGCAATTGCGACCTGGCGCTGACGCGCTGCTTCTCCCTGCTTGCGAATGCGGGACGTCAAATAGCTTACAACTATGCCAACCAGAAGCAATACGACAAAGGTAAAAATGTACTCCACGTCTTCCACAGCGAAAGTAAGGACGGGAGGGATAAGAAAGAAATCGAACGCCAGTACGCCGAGTATACATACCACTATTGACGGCCCGAACCCGAAATAGACGGCTGCAATGACCACGCACAGCAGGTAGACCATGATCAAGTTAGCCGGGTGTATACAGGGTTGCAGGAATACACCGATCAGCGTAGCTGCAATGACCAATCCCAGGCTAATCAGGTAACCGCGCCAGTTAAAGGAAGTTTTTGAATCGGACTTTCTGTCTTGCTCAACCGGCTCTCCCTTGCCGCTCACAACATGAATATCAAAATGGCTGCTCTTACGAATAATTTGAGCACTGACAGAGCTTCGTAACATTTCTTGCCAGCGGCTTTTCAGAGGTTTACCAACAACTATCTTGGTAATATTGTGCGTTTTCGCATAGTCTATGATCGTGTCCGCCACAGACTGGCCCTGTAATTCCTGGACATCAGCGCCTAATCGCTTGGCCAGTTGCATGGTATGCGCCAGTCTCTCCCTTTGGGTGGCAGACAACCTGACATTGTCGGGAGTCTCAACATAGACGGCAGACCATTTCGCGTTCAACTGTGAAGCAAGCCTGCGGGCACTGCGGACCACCCTGTTGGCCAGGGGGCCGCTATTTATGCATACCAGGAGATGTTCGGCCACCGCCCACGGACCCTGTATAGCCTGTGTCTGCATGTAGACCCGGGTCTGCCTCTCGACATGCTCAGCCGCAATCCGCAGGGCGATCTCACGCAGGGCGGAAAGGTTACCCTTGCGAAAGAAGTCCTTGACAGCGTGCGCAATCATCTCGGGTACATAGACTTTTCCTTCTTTCAATCGCAGTATCAATTCATCGGGAGGCAGGTCGACCAGTTTTATTTCGAAAGCCCTGTCGATAATTGAGTCGGGGACCGTCTCTCGAACCCATACGCCCGTAATCTGGGCAACTGTATTTCTCACACTTTCCAGGTGCTGTATATTGAGCGTGGAGTAGACGTCGATCCCGACGTTAAGCAATTCCTCAACATCCTGATAACGTTTTGGATGTCGTGAGCCGGGGGCATTTGTGTGTGCAAGTTCGTCCACCAGCGCCAGTCGTGGTTTGCGTGCCAGCAACAGGTCCAGGTTCATCTCGGGAATAAGGATACCGCGGTAATCTACTTGCTTACGCGGGAGAATTTCGAGGCCACCTAATAACCTCTCCGTTTCTGCTCTGCCATGTGTTTCAACATAAGCGACAACCAGGCCCGCCACATCCTTCTGCTGCTGTGCATCCTCCAGCATGGCGTAGGTCTTGCCCACACCGGCGGCAAAGCCCAGAAATATAGTCAGTTTGCCCTGGCTCTGCTGTTGTTCCTCAGCCTTGATACGCGACAGCAACTGGTCTGGACTGGGACGGCTTTGCCGCATATTTTTTACCCCTCCAGGTCAAATTTTAAACCTCGCAGGCAGGGAAATCCATTTTATTTGATTTCGTCCAGCGATAGATTTAACTGCAGAACATTTACTCTCGGCTCTCCGAGGACGCCGAACTGACGGCCTTCGGTAAAGCGGTTTACCATCTCCTGAAGTATCTCCTCGCTCATATGCCTCTGCCGCGCAACTCTCGGCACCTGGTACAGGGCTGCTGCCCGGCTGATATGCGGGTCAAGCCCGCTGGCAGAGTATGTTACAAGATCCACAGGTATGGACAAAGTATTCCCGGGGTCAGACTTCTTTAAGGCCTCTATCCTTTTCTGAACACTGCCCAGCAGTTCTTCATTGGAGGGGCCATAATTTGAACCGGAGGAGGCCGACCCGTTATAGGGTGACGGCTGTGTCGCAGAAGGCCGCCCCCAAAAATAGCCTTCCTGGTCAAACTGCTGGCCGATTAACTCGGAACCAATATATTTACCTTCGCTTTCAATCAGACTGCCGTTCGCTTGATGAGGAAACACGATTTGAGCAATAAGCGTGATAAAGAGCGGGTAGATTATGCCTGTAAGCAAAACCATGATACCCAGCAAGACGAGCGCAATTCGTAGCTGCCGGGATATCGCTGAAGACTGCTGTTTTTCCATCTTTTAAACCAATTTGAGCGCTACCAATAGCATATCAACCAATTTAATACCGATAAACGGGGCAATTAATCCCCCCACACCGTAAACGAGAAGGTTATCTCTCAGGAGCGTTGCTGCGCCCACCGGACGATAAGGTACGCCTCGCATAGCCAGCGGGATGAGCGCAATGATTATCAGTGCATTGAAAATCACTGCCGATATCACGGCGCTGTGGGGTGTGGCCAGTTGCATCAGGTTCAAGGCCTGCAACGAAGGGTAGATGACGGAAAACGCCGCCGGGATAATGGCGAAGTACTTTGACACATCATTGGCAATGCTGAATGTAGTCAGGGCCCCCCGGGTCATCAGCAATTGCTTGCCTATCTCCACAATTTCAATCAGCTTGCTGGGATTGCTGTCGAGGTCGATCATGTTGGAAGCTTCGCGGGCAGGCTGTGTCCCCGTGTTCATAGCCACCGCCACGTCGGCCTGCGCCAGGGCGGGAGCATCATTGGTTCCATCACCGGTCATCGCCACCAGCCGGCCGCCGGACTGGAAATCGCGTATCAAGCTCAGCTTCATCTCGGGAGTGGCCTGCGCCAGGAAGTCATTTACACCTGCCTCGGCTGCGATGGCTGCCGCAGTCAGCGGATTATCCCCTGTTATCATAACCGTATTGATACCCATCTTACGCAACTGAATAAAACGTTCCTTGATGCCGCCCTTTACAATATCCTTCAAATACACCACACCCATTGCATCCCCGTTGCGGGCAATCACCAGCGGAGTGCCTCCGGCTTTAGCAATATCATCAACTATCGTACTAAGCTCCGAGGGTATCTCTTTTCCCATATCTTTAATATACTGGATGATTGCGTCTGCAGCCCCTTTGCGGACGCTCATTCCGTCAATATCAACTCCGCTCATACGCGTCTGAGCCGAAAACGGGATAAAACGCATCCTGTTTTGAGTGTCCTCCCCCGCAGTACCCCTGAGGGAGTATTTATTTTTGGCAAGCAGCACTATACTCCTCCCCTCGGGCGTCTCATCGGCCAGAGAAGCCAGTTGTGCTGCCTCTGCTAATTCAAGCTCGCTGATTCCGCCTATAGGCTTGAATTCAATGGCCTGGCGGTTGCCCAGCGTGATAGTGCCCGTCTTATCCAGGAGCAAAACATCAACATCCCCCGCTGCTTCCACCGCATGGCCCGATAGCGCGATAACGTTCCTGCGGATAAGGCGGTCCATCCCCGCGATGCCGATGGCCGGCAGCAAGCCCCCGATAGTGGTCGGGATAAGGCAGATAAGCAGTGCTATCAGTACAGTCAGGGTAATCGGCGCACCCTGGTGATTTACTTCAACTGTATATAAAGAGAAAGGTAACAATGTGGCGCAGACGGCCAGAAAGACGATGGTGAAGGCTGCCAGAAGGATATTCAGCGCGATCTCATTGGGAGTCTTCTGGCGCCTGGCGCCTTCGATCAGGTTAATCATATGATCGAGGAAACCTTCGCCCGGATCGGCTGTAACTGTAACGATTAGCCAGTCTGACAACACCCGTGTCCCCCCGGTCACAGCGCTTCTATCTCCCCCTGATTCACGAATGACGGGTGCGCTTTCTCCGGTAACCGCGCTCTCATCCACCAGTGATACACCCTGGATTATCTCGCCGTCGCTGGGGATAATTTCCCCCGCCTCAACGACAAAAATGTCACCTTTTTTTAGCATCGCCGAAGGTATAACCTCAAATTTCGATCCGTAGATCGGCTTGTCAAGCTTGTGAGCATTCATTTCTTTCCGCGCACTTCGCAGTGTTTCTGCCTGTGCCTTCCCACGTCCTTCGGCAATAGCCTCGGAGAAGTTAGCAAAAAGTACGGTCAACCACAGCCAGAAAGCTATGACTCCAACAAAACCCGCCCTGGCCTCGCCATAGCCGCAAAGGGCCAGTATCCACAGAATAGTTGTCAGCACGCTGCCAACCTCCACCACGAACATGACCGGGTTGCGCGCCATCCAGAGTGGATTGAGCTTTATCAGGGCATCGATCAGAGCGTGTCGATAGATTTTTATATCAAGCCCTGCTTTCTTTTTCTGCTGCTTCATAGCCGGCTAATCCATTCACCCTGCTCAATTTTATATATTGATTGTTGCAATTTTATTAACTGTTACCTCGTCATCAGGTACTCCGCAATGGGGCCAAGAGCCAGTGCCGGGAAAAAGCTGAGGGCGCCAACTATTATGACAACTACGATCAGCCAGATAACAAAGAGGGGATCATGGGTGGGAAGCGTCCCGGGTCCTGCCGGGACAATTTTTTTACGGACCAGGGAGCCGGAAATGGCTAAAACAGGTATAGCCGTCCAGTAACGGGCAAACAGCATGGCCAAGGCCAGGGCAGTATTATAAAAGCCCGTGTTGGCTCCGAGGCCTGCGAAGGCGCTGCCGTTATTATTACCTGCTGAGGAGAACGCGTACAGTATTTCGCTGAAACCATGTGCGCCGGGGTTAAATACCGCCGCTTTGCCGTCAGGGATGGACATGGCAATGGCTGTGCCGAACAGGACCAACAGTATGGGTACCAGTACTACCAGGGAAGCCATCTTTATCTCGAAGGCTTCAACCTTCTTGCCCAGATACTCCGGCGTGCGTCCGATCATTAACCCGGCTATAAATACGGCTATAATGACAAAGGTCAGCATGCCGTAAAGCCCCGATCCCACGCCTCCAAACACCACTTCACCGAGCTGCATCAGCCACATCGGGAACAGACCACCCAGTGGCGTGAATGAATCAAGCATGCTGTTTACCGATCCGTTGGAGGCCGAGGTCGTAGCGGTTGCCCACAACGCTGAATGGGTTATTCCGAAACGGACATCCTTGCCCTCCATATTTCCACCGGACTGGGTGTCACCTGCTGTTTGATCGATGCCCAGGGCGGATATGGACGGATTACCACCCTGTTCCGCTACAACAACTATAGCAAGTATCACCACAAAGACGATCGTCATGGCCGCAAGTATGGCCCAGCCTTTGCGCGTATCGCCCACCATCCTGCCGAAGGTATAACACAGCGCCGCCGGGATAAGCAGGATGGCCAGCATTTCCAGGAAATTCGAAAGTGGGGTGGGGTTTTCAAAGGGGTGCGCAGAATTGACGTTGAAGAACCCGCCCCCGTTTGTGCCTAGCTGTTTTATAGCAACCTGCGAGGCGGCAGGGCCCAGTGCCAGCGTTTGTTCAGTCGAGGACTGGCTGTTAACTCCGGGAACCGGCTGCAGTACCGACACATTTGTATATCCATTCAAGGTCTGAATTACACCCTGCGAAACAAGCGCCAGCGCCAGAACCAGTGAGAGGGGCATAAGAATATAAATAACGCTGCGGGTCATGTCTACCCAGAAGTTTCCGATGGTAGTGGCCGAGTGCCGGATAAAACCTCGTACCATGGCGATTAATATAGCCATCCCGGTGGCCGCGGACAGAAAATTCTGCACCGTCAATCCCGCCATTTGTGACAGGTAGCTCATCGTAGCTTCCCCGCTGTAACTCTGCCAGTTAGTGTTGGTTACGAAACTGACTGAAGCATTGAAGGCCAGGTCGGGTGGCAACGCAGACAGACTCTGTGGATTTAACGGCAGTAAATACTGAAGGCGCAACAACAAATATAAAAATAGCAGCCCTACAAAATTAAAGACCAGCATGGCGACAGCGTATGTTTTCCAATCCATCTCCTCTGCACTATTCACCCGGGCAATGCGGTAGATGAGTCGCTCCAGAGGCTTAAAGACGGGATCGAAAAATGTGCGTTCGCCCTGGTAGACGTGCGCCATATATAGGCCTAAAGGCTTGACAAGGAACAGGAGGACTACTAAATATACACCGATCTGGATTAAGCTGAATGCAGTCATTTAAACCATTCCGGTTTAAGCAAAGCGATAAACAGGTAGACAAACAATGCCAGGCATAGCAGGCCGGAGATAATCGAAAGAGTATCCATATAATTGTTACAGGCGCGAAATGACGCCCAATAACGCTATGCTGAGAAGAAAAAACAACGTAATCAAGCAAATAAAAGCGAGGTCAAACATATATCACGATCTGGCTACATGATTTCAGTCAATTCAGCTTATACTCTGTCAATTCGAAATTATTATACAACTGGTGTCAATCCGGCAACTTAATGTACCGTGGTCATTTAACCTCCGGCGTCCTCATCTGTTATACTTCTCTTTCCCATTTTTAACATGAATGATCTGAGCTTTTTCAGGCGTTACATCGTGCCCTGTCTGGCCGGATTCCTGCAGTCGACTTTCCTGTGGGCGATCCTGACCTACATCACTATCTACTGGGTGGACCTGGGCTACAGCCACCTGCAGGTGGGCATATTGATCGCCGTCTTCCCGCTGGTGTCTCTGGCACTGATGATACCTTTCGGAGTTTTCGTCGACCGTATATCGCCCAAAAAACTGGTTATGGCCAGCCAGTTCATCTTCGCGCTGAGTATAGCAGGACTGATGATGACACATGACTTCTGGCCGACCATGCTGCTGCTGGCGTTGGGCGGTGCAGGCAGCGCGCTTTTTAGCAACGCCCTCCCGTCGCTTTTCTATAAGACCCTAGGCGCCAGCATACGCGGCCTCAAGCTGGGCTTCTTTACAGCAGGCATACTGGTGGGCTACGGCCTTGGCTCATTGCTGGGCGGTTACATATACACCGGCTTCGATATGAACGCCATTTTCCTGTTCTCGCTGCTGGGGACGGTCCCCATGTTGCTGCTGAGCCTGCTGCTGGCGGACGTACCCGGCACGCGTGTAAAGATCAGCGACTACCGCGCCGACCTGTCCAGCAAGTCGGTGCTCATCTTCGTCATACTGGTATTCGCCTTCTCCCTGCACGCCGGGGCCGAACAATCGAGCTTCAGCCTATTCCTAAACAAGGATATCAAGCTGGACAAGGAATCGGTGGGCTGGCTGTACTTCATCCATGCCAACGTCATGGCCGTGCTGTCCATCGTCAGCGGGTACTACGCTGACCACGTCAACGCACGCGGTAAAGGGCTGGCCGCCCTTTATTACACCGGAATAGCTGTGTCGGGCCTGACCAATATCATGCTGATGTTCACCACCAATTTCGGCAACGTCCTGGCCACACGCCTGACGCATGCTGTGGGTGACAGCCTGACGCTGGTAACACGCAGCCTGATCGTATCCAATCTTTTCGTCACCTCGCGCATGGGCGGCAATCTGGCCACCATCCAGACCACGGTGACGCTGGGAACTCTCTGCGGCTCTGTCATCAGCGGCGCAGTCCCCGGATACTCATCGGGATTCGTCATCGCCGGAGCCGCGGCCGTCCTGGCGGTCGTCTATGCATTAATAGCCAGGCCTGAATTCTGACCGCGTTTTGAGTTAGAATATATACAATACAGCTTGCGGAGGGATGCAGCATGCCGGCCAACCTGACGCCGCAGTATTTTGAAGCGGAGCGGCGCTTCAAGAGCGCTACCACGCCCGAGGAGAAAATCCAGGCCCTGGAGGCCATGCTGGCCGTGATGCCCAAGCATAAGGGCACCGACCACCTGCAGGCCGACCTGCGGCGCAAGATCGCTAAAATCAGCGAAGAGGCCGAAAAAAAATACGCCACCAGCAGGAAAAACTTCAATATCCGCAGGGAGGGGGCGGGACAGGTGGCGCTGATCGGGTTGCCCAACACCGGCAAGTCGCTGCTGCTGGCCTCGCTAACCAGCGTCAGACCAGAGGTTGCAGATTATTGTTATACCACCAAATCGCCCAACGTGGGTATGATGCCTTTTGAGAATATCCAGATACAACTGGTGGACATGCCTGCCATAAATATGGAAGAGTCGCGCGTCTGGTCCAACACTGTTGTGCGCAATGCAGACTTGCTGGCAATCGTGGTGGATCTTACCAGCAATCCCGTGCAGCAGGTCGAGAACACGCTGCAACACCTGGAGGACATATCGGTCGTGCCGTGCAAGGCAGGCACAGACTACAGCGGCGCCGGCCTGCGCGAGCGGCGCACCTTCATCATAGGCAATGTGGGCGACCTGGATATCGATGATGAAGGGATAAAGGCTGTAGAAGCCAGGTTCGGCGGTTGGATAGATTCGATCAGGGTTTCGGCCGCAGATAAGCAAAACCTGGAGGAACTCAAACGGCAGGTATTTTCGCGCCTCCAGATCATGCGCGTGCACACCAAGTCCCCCGGTGCCAGGGTGGATCTGACCGATCCTGTAATACTGCCCGCGGGCGCGACTGTCAAAGATGCGGCCGAGGCCGTGCACAAGGATTTCAAGTCCGGGCTGCGCTATGCCGTGATCTGGGGCTCCGGCAAGTTCGACGGCCAGCGCGTCGGTCCCGAGCATGTGCTGTACGACAATGACATCATCGAGCTGCACGTATGAGCCTCGACCATGCCTTTAAGGTATAATTCTGATAATGATCGCCACCCTCCGCAAAAGCATCAATAGCCTCAAAAAGGACAGGGAGCACGGGGCGGGATGGCTGACGTTGCAGGCGCTCGAGATACTGCGTGAGGCGGCTTCTCTGGAGCAGGCTGCCGATGCGGATAAACTGCTGGCATCGCTTGGTAGTGTGATAGCTGCGCTGTCGGAGGCGCGCCCCTCCATGGTTT
>Ga0268278_1001988_pt1 | contig 11178 bp, 9 predicted proteins | sample saktaG_3_FD_190135 | JGI IMG/M metagenome (GOLD analysis project Ga0268278, IMG submission 190135) | Saline water microbial communities from Sakinaw Lake, British Columbia, Canada - sak_2010_1_5_55m | ecosystem: Environmental > Aquatic > Non-marine Saline and Alkaline > Saline ... | reverse complement strand
CAGCGCAGTTTCGTGGACGGGTTCAGCGTGACCGCGCCGGCCGGGACGTACCGGTTCCGGATCGCAGTGGCTGAGACGAGTTCGGCCGGCTCTTCCGCGGGGACCCGCGAGGACACTCTTAGGCTCAAAGGGTTCAACGCCGGCCTGGCCCTGAGCTCGCTGGAGGTCGGCTCCAGTGCGCTGACCGACACGGTCACCGGCGCGGTATCGGTTATACCCAACCCGTCGCACCGGTTTCCCGACAAGGGTCTGGAAGCGCTGTACGTTTACTACGAGGGCTACAATCTGAGTCCGGACAGCGATTTCTACCGGGTGAGGGCGGCAATCGTCCGCGACCGGGGCGGAAAGCCGGACACAGTGGTGAAGACCCAGCCGCTGGCGAAGCCAAAGCACGGCGCGAGTGCGGCCTACGCGCTCGGCGTAAGCACGGCCGGAGTGGAGCCGGGCGCATACACGTTTGCGCTGGAGTTGACCGACCTGGCAGCGAACCGGTCGGTGACCGCTGGTCGGGGTTTCGTCATCGGCTCGAACGAGCCGGAACGAGCCGCGGTCGGGCCGAGCCTGGACAGCCTGAGTCCGCTGGAGCAGAGGTACTACGACCAGATACAGTACCTGGCGACTGCGAAGCAGGTTGCCTACTACAATGTACTCTCGGATTCCGGCAAGCAGGTGTACCTGGCGAAGTTCTGGGGGACACGCAACCTGGCCGAATTCAGCCGGCGAATGGAGACCGCGGACGGGCGGTTCCGACAGGCGAAGACGTCGGGCATCAACGCCGACCGGGGCCGGATCTACGTGAAGTACGGCGAGCCGGATGCGGTCGAGCAGAAGGTGGTCGAAGCCGAAACCAGGCCGCGCGAGTACTGGCATTACTACGGAACCGGCTACGTGTTCATATTCATCGACATCCGCGGGGACGGGAATTACCGCCTGGCCTGGACCAACGCCAAAGACGAGCCGAGGACCGGGCTGGAGTCCTACCTGACCCCGGATGAGGAAGAGCAGTTCAAGTAAGCGAGGGGCGGAAGGCAATGGACGAGGTGGACGAGATGGACGTTGTGGACGGGGGCAGGTGCTAGCATGGCCGTGGCGCTGGTCGAGCTGCATCCGTTCAAATCCGAGCTGTGCGATATACCGGCGGGGCTGGCCGTGCGGCCGGGTGACGTGGTCGTAATCCAGGACGAGGACGGTGAGGACGTCGGCAAGTTTGTTTCCTACGAGGATTCGGATGAGAGCCGGAGCGTCGTGTTGCGTAAGGCGAGCGAAGACGACCTGAAGCGACGGCAGGAACTCGATGAGGAGACGGACCAGGCGCTTGAGGCTTTCTGCCGGCTCAAGGAGGAGCACCGGCTCGGGATGCGGGTCGTCGGGGCGCACTGGCGTCTGGACCGGAAGAAGATCTGTTTCTACTTCGCTTCCGAGGAGCGGTTCGACTTCCGCGCGTTGCACAAGGCCGTCTCGGCGGTGCTTGACTCACGGGTCGCCATCAAGCAGATTGGCGTGCGCGACCATGCCCGGCTGCTGGGCGGGCTTGGGCCGTGTGGGCGGGATCTGTGTTGCCGGAGTTTCGTGCGCGAGCTGAAGCCGATCGCGCTGCGGATGGCCCGACAGCAGAACTTGTTTGTGGAGCCGTCCAAGATTTCGGGCCTGTGCGGCAAGCTGCTCTGCTGCCTTGCTTTCGAGGACCAGAGCTACCAGCAATGGCTGAGAGAGACGCCATCAGACGGGAGCACGGTGAAGACTGAGCGCGGACCGGCGGTCGTGACCGGCCACGATGCAATCAAGCGGCGCGTGGCGGTGCGTTACGAGGATGGAACCGAGCAGTCGGTCGCGCTCGAAGAGCTGGTGCCGCATCCGGTGGCGGCGCAGGGAAGGACGAAGGCGGAATGATGAGGGCGGAAGCCAAGAGCCAAAAGCCAAAAGCGAAAAGCCAAAGCGCGCGCAGCTGGCTCGCGAAGGTCGCGGCCCGGGAACGCGTCAGTCCGGCACTGCTGGAGAAGCATTTCACCGAGGGCAAGGTGGCGGTGCTCTGTTCCAAGCGCCGGAGCATCGTGCCGTTGGCAGTGGGCAAGGGCATGACCGTGAAAGTCAACGCGAATATCGGCACGTCTCCGGACACGAGCGACCTCGCGAATGAGCTGGCAAAGCTGCGGGCAGCGGTAGCCGTGGGCGCGGACACGGTGATGGACCTGTCGGTGGGCGGCGACGTTGATGAAGTCCGTGCGGCCGTGATCGCCGAGTCGCCGGTTCCGATTGGCACTGTGCCGGTGTACCAGACTGCGATCGACGCGCGCCGCAAGGGCAAGTCCTTTATCGCTGCGAGCGCCCGGGAAATCCTTGCCGGCGTCGAGAAGCATCTCCGTGACGGGGTAGATTTCATCACGGTCCATTGCGGGATCAACCGGCGGAACGTTGAAATCCTGGCCCGCGCCGGCCGGGTTTGCGGTGTGGTCAGCCGCGGCGGCTCGATGACGATCGAGTGGATGCGGCGCAACCGGAAGGAGAATCCGCTGTACGAGCATTACGACGAGGTGCTGGCCATGGCCCGGGAGTACGGCGCCGCGTTGTCGATTGGTGACGGACTGCGGCCCGGGGCCATCGCGGACGCGACCGATGAGGCGCAGGTGGCTGAGCTCCTGACCATCGGCGAACTGGTGCAGCGGGCGCGCGCGGCCGGAGTGCAGGCGATGGTCGAAGGGCCGGGCCACGTGCCGCTGGACCAGATTGAAGCGAACGTGAAACTGGAGAAGAGCGCGTGCGATGACGCGCCCTTCTACCTGCTCGGGCCGCTGGTGACTGACGTGGGCTGCGGCTATGACCATATCACCGGCGCCATCGGCGGCGCGCTGGCGGCCTGGTACGGCGCCGACTTCCTGTGCTACGTGACGCCGTCAGAGCATCTTGGCCTGCCGACAATCGAGGACGTGCGGCAGGGAGTGGTCGCATCGAGAATCGCGGCCCACGCCGCGGATGTGGCGCGGCACCATCCCGGGGCGGCAGACTGGGACCTTAAGGTCTCCCGGGCGAGGGCGGCGCTGGACTGGAAGGGGATGATTGCCGGCTGCGTTGATCCGCAGCGGGCCGAGACGATATTTTCAGCCGCCCGTTCCCGGACGGAAGGGGCGTGCACGATGTGTGGTGAGTTCTGCGCAATCCGGCGGATGACAGCGGCCGGCGGCCAGCCGAAGCGGGGCCGGCAGAGTAGCTCCGGACGCAGGGGCAGGAAATGAGTTGGATAACACTGGAGGAGATGATTCATGGTTAAGCCGAAGTACAAGCTATACACACCCGGACCGGTTGACGTGCCGCTGGAGGTCCTGAAGGAGCTTTCGAGCGGCCTGGTCTATCACCGCGAGGCTTCGTTCGCGGCGATCTTCGAGTCGGTCCGCAAGGGATTGCAGAAGCTCATGCTGACCGCCAATGGCGAGGTCCATTTGCTGACCGCGTCCGGAACCGGCGCAATGGAGGCCGCGGTGGTGAACCTGGTCAGTCCCGGTGACAAGGTCGTAGTCGCCACGTCGGGTCGGTTCGGCGAGCGGTGGCGCGAGATTAACCTGCGGTACGGCGCCTTCGTGGATGAGATGAGCCGGCCCTACGGCGAGCCGATCCCGCCCGAGGAGCTGGAACGCAAGCTGCTGGGCAACGACTCGGCCCGGTGCGTTTTCACCACCCTGACCGAGACATCGACCGGGGTCCTGAATGACATCAAGGCGTTCGGCGACGTCTGTCACCGATTGAATCGAATCCTGGTGGTCGACGCGGTCGCCGGGCTCGGCGCCGACGAGCTGCGTATGGACGACTGGCACGTTGACTTCGTGGTCGGGGGATGCCAGAAGGGCCTGGCGGTGCCGCCCGGGGTGTCGTTTGTCGCCTTGAGCGAGCGCGCGGCCGAGCGAATCGAGCGCGCCAAGTCACCCCGCTACTATTTCGACCTGAGAATTGCCCGACGCTACGCCGCGAAGGGTCAGACCTCGTGGACACCGGCTATCTCGATAATCTACGCCCTGGACCTGAGTCTCAAGCGGCTACATCGCATCGGCATGCCCAAGTACTGGAAGGCGCACCAGCAGATCGCCGACATGATGAGGGCAAAGGCCGCGGGCCTGGGTCTTGTGCTCTTCCCCAAGCGTCCTTCGAACGCGCTGACCGTCATGAGGATGCCCGAGGGTGTGGACGGGGCGAAGGTCGTGGACATCTGCAAGACGCGCGACCGGATTCTACTGGCGAACGGCCAAGGCGACATGCGCGGCAAGATAGTGAGAATCGGGCACATGGGACCGGTCACCAAGGTGGAGATGACGAAGGTCTTCGGTTGTTTCCAGCGGGCGCTCAAGCAGGTCCGCAGTCACGCCAAGTAGCTCAGCAGTCACTCCGCGGTTAGGCCTCCACGAAGGAGCGACAGCGCGCGGGCATCTGCGGACCCTGCCGCACGACTCCGGCCGGACAGCTACTGGGAGTCTTCGCCGGGAAGGCGGAATCGCGCCATCAGGCGCAGGAAGACCGTGAAGTAGTTGAGGGACGAGACGATAATCAGGATAGCCACGGTGTAGTCAACTGCGGCCTTGTATCTCATCAGCGCCGGCAGCTCGAGCGTGTAGAAGAGTATCATCAGCGCGAAAGCGCAGCCGGTAATCTTGCCGACAACGTCCGAAGAGACCAGCGACCCCCGGACCTTCATGATGATGCCGCTACCGGCGAGAATCACGAGGTCTCGCAGGATGACCGCGCCGGCGATGAGGAGCGGCAGGTCGCGGATGAAGACGAGCGTGACCAGAACCGAGCCAACCCAGACCTTGTCAACGAGATGGTCAAGGACCCGGCCGAGATTCGAGACCTGGTCCAGCTTCCGGGCGAAGTAGCCGTCAAGCGCGTCGGTGCTCCACGAAACGATCATGACCGCGACCGCGGCGGTGCCCTGGTGCTTGAAGAGCAGCAGCAGCACGACCGGTAACAGAACCAGCCGCGAGATGCTCAGGATATTCGGAATCGTGACAATCCGTGCGGCAGTCGAGTGGTTGTTCTTCGTGTGCGGGGCAGCCGGCTCGGCAGGCAATGTCGGTTCAGTCACGTCGGGTCCGGGCGGCGGTTTCAAGCATCTCGCGCGCGTGGGCGACGCCCGCGCTGGTCACTGCCGCGCCGCTGGTCATGCGGGCCAGTTCTTCGACTCGGCCTTCGGCGTCAAGGGGTCGAATGGCTGTAAGGGTGCGACCGCCTCGAGTTGACTTGGAGACCATCAGGTGCCGGTCGGCATACTTGGCAATCTGGGGCAGGTGAGTTATGCAGATTACCTGGTGGGCGCGGGCGAGACGGGCAAGGCGCTTGCCGACCGCCTCCGCCACCTTGCCGCCGATGCCGACGTCGATCTCGTCGAACACCAGGGTCGGAACCGGGTCGGCCTGGGATAGCACGCTCTTCAGGGCCAGCATGATGCGCGAGAGTTCGCCGCCGGACGCGACCTTGCGCAGCGGGCGCAGTTCCTCGCCGGGGTTGGCCGAGAACAGGAACTCGGCCGCGTCAACTCCGGACGACGTGAGTCGGAAGCGCTCGCCGTCACGTTGTGGCTGCGCCACCGCCGGGCGAGCGTAGACGCCGTTCGGGTCCGGAGTCCGGGTCAAATTCACTGAGAGCGCTGCCCTGCCCAGACCCAGCGCCTCGAATTCGTCCTTCAGCCGCTTCTCGAGTTCAGACCGGGCACGGCCGCGCTTGCGCGAGAGCGCGTCGGCACCCGAAGCAAGGCCTTTCTTGAGCCCGGTCAGTTCCCCGGCCAGCTCGTCGCGGCGGGAGTTGCCGAGTTCGATTGAGTCGAGTTCGGCTTTGAGCCCGGCTTCGAAGGTCGGAAGCTCGGCCGCGCCCAGGCCGTACTTGCGTTCCAGCTTCTCAATCAGGAAGAGACGGGTGTTGACCGCGTCCATCCGCTCGGGTGAGAACTCGATGCCTTCGCGGTATCGCACCATCTCGCGCCAGAGGTCGTCGGCGCCGGCCTGGGCCTCCGTCAGTACCGGGCGCCGTTCGGCCAGGCCTGGGTCAAGTTCGGCAAGCTCGGCGAGTGCCTTGCCCGCCGCCCCCAGCAGGCCGATGATGGAGCCTTCCTGTTCCGAAAGCAGTTCCTCAAGCTGGCGCGCGAGGGTGAACCTCCGTTCGGCAGTCTGGAGCAGTTCCCGCTCGCGGTTCAGCTCTTCGAACTCGCCGGGTTTCACCTGCGCGCCGTTCAGTTCCTTGAACTGGAACTCGGTCAGTTCGCGCCGGGCCCTGCTCTCGGCCAGCTCCTTCTCGGTCCGGGCCAGCTCGGCCGACGCGGCTTCGAACGCGTGGAACTGCCCGGCGAACTCCTGACGTTCCGGCCCGAGTCCAGCGTACTCGTCGAGAATATCAAGGTGGACCTCAGGCTTCAGCAGTAACTGGTGCTGGTGCTGGCCGTGCAGGTCAACCAGCCGGTCGCCGAGTTTCTGGAGCGCGGCCACGGTTACGCCGGAGTCGTTGGCGTAGGCCGCGCCGCGGCCGTTCCGTTCGGTGCGGCGGCGCAGCAGGAGTTGGGGTGCGCCGTCTTCAGCCACGGGTATGCCCAGCCCGGAACACTCGCCGGCCAGTTGCCTGCTCACGTCGAACCGACCTTCGACCAGCGCGGTGTCCGCGCCGGTGCGAATCATGTCGGTGTCCGGCTTGTCGCCGAGCAGGAGTGAAAGCGCGCCGATGATGATTGACTTGCCGGCGCCGGTTTCGCCCGACAGCACGTTCAGCCCCGGGCTGAGCTCGATGGTGAGGTCTTCGATCAGGGCGTAGTTCCTGATTCTGATTTCGGCAAGCATCGCTACCGCTGGCTGCCGGTCCACTTCAGCTTGTCGCGCAGAATCTGGAAGTAGGTCTTGCCCTTCGGCGTGACGAGTCGAATCGTGAAACCGGCGCGGTTGACGCGGATTGGCCGTCCGGGCCGGATTGTCCAGCGCTCCTGGCCGTCAAGGTTGAGCACCGCGGACTCGGACCGCCGGCTCAGTTCCAACTCGACCCGCGCATCACCGGGGAGAATCATCGGCCGGGAGGCGAGCGCATGCGGGGAGAGCGGGGTCAGCAGAATCGCATCTATCGTCGGGTAGACGACCGGACCGCCGGCAGCCAGCGAGTAGCCGGTGGAGCCGGTCGGAGTCGCGATCACCACGCCGTCGCCGACGAACCGTGTGACCAGCACCCCGCCGGAAGTTGCCACGAGCTCAATGGCACGGTTGGCCGGCCCCATGTTTACCGCGACATCGTTGAGGGCAAAGCCGGTCCTGCGGGCGTAGCTGCAGGCGAGCACCATCCGCCGCTCCTCGGTGTGGTCGCCCCGGCAGAAGGCCTCGATGCCCGCCTGGGCCTCCTCCGCCGAGAACTCGGTCAAGAAACCAAGGCCGCCGAGGTTCACACCCATGATTGGGACGTCACGACTGCCGACCAGCCGCGCCGCCCTGAGCATCGTTCCGTCACCCCCGAAGGCGACGACAAGGTCAGCCTTCCGTGCAAGGCCGGCTGCGGGGCAACATTCGGCCTTGACCCGGAGCAGCTTCGCGGTGCCGGTCGAGAGCAGCGGTTCGTGTCCGGCAGCCCGCAGCCGGCGCACGAGTTCCGGTACGAGCTTCGCCGCCAGCGGCTTGCCGCGATTGACCATGAACGCGATGCGCTTGCCATGTAGACTTGGCCTCGGCGGCCCCTGTCGGACAGTGCGGACTCTGGATATTGGGCTCTTAACTGCTAACTCCTAACTGCTAGCACCTCGCAGAAAGGCGTAGCGCACTCTGCCCGCAAAGTCGCGCTCGATTTCGGCAGCCGGTGCCAGCTTGCGCACAACCGCCTCGTGGGTTGAGTCAATCTCGATTGCCAGCAGGCCGCCGGGTCTGAGCAGGCCGGGGCCGAGTGCGAGCAGCATTGCGACAATATTAGCCCCTTTTGGCCCGCCATCAAGAGCCAGCTTCGGCTCACGGCGGACGTTGCGGTCCAGCCTCGCCAGTCGAGAAGTCGGCACGTACGGCGGGTTGGAGATGAGCAGGTCGAGCCTTCCGCGCAGCCGGTTCATGACCGGCTCGTCGAGGGCCCGCGCCTGCACCAGCCGAATCCGGCCGGTAAGGCTGTAGCGGGTTACGTTCTGCGCTGCCTTCGCCAGCGCGGCCTTCGAGGCATCCACCGCCAGGACCTTCGTGCTAGGAAACGCTCGGGCCAACGCAATCGCGATACACCCCGACCCGGTTCCATAATCCACCACAGACAGCCTGCAGCTTACAGCTTGCGGCTTACAGCTAGACCGGATGCGGGCCACCGCTCTTGAGACGAGTTCCTCGGTCTCGGGGCGCGGTATGAGGACGCGGCGGTCTACCGCGACGTCGAAGTCGAGGAATGGGGCAGACCCGGTCAGATACTGCACCGGCTCACCGGCCTTGGCGCGCGCGACGAGGCGACGGAAGCGGCCGGCGGTCCGACTCGGAACCGTCAATCCGGAATAGAGTTCGTGACGCCGGGCTCCGAGCAGGTGCATCAGCAGATACTCCGCGTCCGAGCGCGGTATCGAGCCAGCCGTTCCGTTCAGCAGTTCGACCGCGCTGGCGCGGAAGGCACGGTCTGCAGTCCGTCCGGGCCCTTTGTGTCCTCGTGTCTTTGCCGCCTCTCGACTCTCGCCTCTCGTAACTCGTAACCCGCAACTCGCAACTCTCCCTTCCCTCACTCGATTTCGGCCTCGGCCTTCTCGAGCGCCGTGAACAGCGAGTCGAGGTCGCCCTCGATGACCGAGTCGAGGTTGTGCACGGAGAGGCCGATGCGGTGGTCGGTCAGCCGGTTCTGCGGGAAGTTGTAGGTCCGTATCTTCTCGCTCCGGTCCCCGGAGCCGATCTGCTTGCGCCGCGTCGCGGTTGTCTTTGACTGGCCCTGGAGACTTCTGGCTTCGAGCAATCGCGCGGCCAGCACCTTCATCGCCTTTGCCTTGTTCCGCTGCTGTGACCGTTCGTCCTGGCATTGGGCGACCAGGCCGGTCGGTACGTGGGTGATGCGGACCGCCGACTCGGTCTTGTTGACGCCCTGGCCGCCGTGACCGCCGGCGCGATACACATCCACGCGCAGTTCGTCGGGGTTGATCTTGATGTCTACTTCCTCCGGTTCCGGCAGCACCGCCACGGTGACCGTTGAAGTGTGAATCCGGCCGGACGCCTCGGTTTCCGGGACGCGCTGAACCCGGTGCACGCCGCTCTCGAACCGGAAGTGGCGGTACGGTTCGTCGCCATCGACCGCGAATATGACTTCCTTGAAGCCCTTCAACTCGCTTGGCCGCGAGTCCATGACCTCGATCTTCAGGCCGTGGGTCTCGGCGTAGCGCGAGTACATGCGGTACAGGACGCCGGCGAACAAGGCCGATTCTTCGCCGCCCGCGGCCGCCCGGATTTCGACGATACAGCCTTTGTCCCAGTCCGGCGACCGGGGTCGAAGCACGGTCTCAAGTACGGCGCTGAGCTTCTCGATGCGTTGGTTCAGGTCCGCGAGTTCCTTCTGGGCCAACTCGTGCATTTCCGCGTCATCGGTCGCGCGGGCCATCTCGTCGGCCTCCCGGGCCTCTTTCTCAAGGCGTTCATACTCCTGCAACTGCTCGAGCGCGGCCGCGGCCGCCCGGTACTCGCGGGTCAGACTCCGCAGCAGCGGAATGTCGGACGTTACCTTCGGGTCGCCGAGCTGTTTCTCAAGCTCAGCCGCACGAGCGCGCATCGGCTCGAACCTGCGGTTGAACTCAAATGCCGGTGTGGGCATGATATGGCACAGCCAGGTTGTCGGCTAGAGGAAAAGGGCGCGGCCGGCGCCGGCCGGGGTTGGGGGAGCGGAAACGGGTGTCTCAAAAGCCACGGGCCATTATCCTGCGCTTTTGCCGCATGTCAAGTCGGCGAGGCTGCCCTGAATCCGACATTGGCACCACAGGAGCCTGCAAACACGCCTCGCAAGGTTGGATGGCGACCCCATCTGACAGGTGTTGTCATTCCGAGCAAAGGCGTCCTCGCCGGAGTCGAGGAATCTCGCCTGAGAGACCCCTCGACTCACTTCGTTCGCTCGGGGTGACAGGTAGTTCCAAGTCGGTTCTTGGGGGCTGCGCGTGCGGTCCTCACCGGGTCTGAGAGGACGGGCTAGACGGTGTCTTTGGTTACGACCTCGATCTCGACCTCGCCGATCCCGCCTTCGATGTTGACGTTCAGGGACACTTTCGATTTGACCCAGCCATCGTTGGTCCAGGCTTCGCCATCATTGGCGAGGCCCTTCGTTCGTACGCGGCCGACGCCACCAGAGGCCTGGACGCTGACCCCGATGTCCGACGGCAGCAGCAGCTTGAGCTTACCGATGCCCGCTTCGACGTCCGCTGTCAGGTCGGTGGTTGTGCCGGACAGGTCGATTCGTCCCTCGCCGAGCCCGGCGTTGACCTTGAGATAGCGTAGGTTCATCCCGCGAGTATCGAGGTCCAGCTTGCCCACGCCAATCTCTATATCGAGGTCCATCGGCACTTTGTCCGACAGCTTGAGGTCCCACTCGTAACGGACGTTCGAAGGCCAGGTGGCGCCGACCACGGTGGACGGTTGTTCGATCGTCAGCCGGCCGAGGCCTTCTTTCACTTCGTAACTCACCTCGGGTTTCCAGTCAGAGATGTTATACTCGAACCTGGCGTCGAGAAGTCCTTCGGCGCCGCCGGTGACGGTCAGTTTGCCCACGCCCAAAGCGACCGAGACCTGCGTGGACTCGGCCTCGCCAATCTCGACCTTGCTGTCCATCGATACGGTCTTGTGGACCTTGGGCGCGGGTACATAGCACCCGGCACCGGCCAGCAGTAAGGCGGCCATCGCCGGAAACAGAGACAGTTTTCTGCTCACGCTTGCTCCTTTCTCGCTGCGCTGCATCAGTACGACGCCGGCCGGAGGCCGGTTGTTGCAGCCTCCGGTGCCGCGCCGCCGATCTTGGAGGCGGCATCGGCCCGCGCTAGAATGACGCATGATAGCAGGACATTTCACCGACGTCAAAGAAGATAGGCCGCAGATGGCCGGGATGCAGGCGACGATCCGCTGGCTGATTGCCGAGAGAGAAGGCGCGCCGCACTTCGCCATGCGGGTCATCGAGGTTAAACTCAAAGGCGAGAAGATACCGCTCCACCGCCACGACTACGAGCACGAGATATTCATCATCGAGGGAAAG
>Ga0268278_1001981_pt1 | contig 11214 bp, 10 predicted proteins | sample saktaG_3_FD_190135 | JGI IMG/M metagenome (GOLD analysis project Ga0268278, IMG submission 190135) | Saline water microbial communities from Sakinaw Lake, British Columbia, Canada - sak_2010_1_5_55m | ecosystem: Environmental > Aquatic > Non-marine Saline and Alkaline > Saline ... | reverse complement strand
CTCCGCCTGGCGCCGGAAGATCCGGTTGCATCGGTGTTCATCCAACGTTGCGCCCAACTGCTGGAGAATCCCGGTTTAATTGATGATAAAGGTATTTTTAACATAACCATTAAATAGAAAAGTGGGTAGACCTATGAAAAAAATAATCGTTCTTATTCTTTTATGTTCGCTGATCCTGTCGGCCGAAGACAAAGCCAGTATCCGACAGGATAATACGCATTTCCGCCAGGGACCGGGAAGTTATTATCCACTGATCGGAGTCTTGGTAAAGGAAGCCATTGTGACGATTCTCAGTGAGACCTCGGGCTGGGTAAAAATCCGAGCCCAGACCCAAGAGGGCTGGATTTCAAAAAATGCACTTTCCAACACCGAGCGGGATAATTCCAGCCTAAATGACAACAGCTTTCTCCAACCCTCTCAGCCGACCCTAATATCAAAAGCTTCAGCCAGCGGGGCAGTGAGAGGATTTGCCCAGACCTATCTTCAGAACCAGAAGGCCGGTTCGGATTTTCTGAGTCAATATGATGTGCAGTTTTTTCAGCCTGCTGAATATGAACGTTTCAGGACAGAAACCTACCGAAATCGGAATGTCGAAAAAATCAATAAACGCTATCGTCACATCAATGTTGAAAATCCTAAGCCGGAAATCAATTCATACATAGAAAAAATGGGTTTTGCGGTTGCGGCCCAGATCGCTAATGGCGGACTGGACACCGATATTCAGCAGTTAAAATATTTGAACATGGTTGGTAATCTTATTGTTGAAAATACACCGCTGTACTATTATCCATTTAAATTTTACATTCTTAGCGACAGCCGGCCGGTGGCTTATGCTGCACCGAACGGAATGATTTTTGTCTCCCGTGGTTTATTAAATGTTATCCGGAATGAAGCCGAATTGGCCTGCGTCCTGGGACATGAAATTGCACACGTGGTTCAACAGCATGGTTACGCGGAAGTGATGAAGCGGTCGACTCAGATTGTGGCGGAGGATGCGTTTTCGGAACTGGAAGCCGAAAGTCCGGCAGAATTTTCCGATGCGGAACTGGACCAGATGGCGTTTCAGATGTTTGAAGCGGCCACATCCCGCCGACAGACGAAATACGAAACCGAGGCCGATATGCTGGGTGTGATTTATGCCTACAGGGCGGGATATGATCCGTCTGGATTGCCCAGCGTTTTAAGTCGGATTGAAACCCTGACCCAGCGGGATTTCTGGCACCCCGAATCCAACTGGCAGTACGATGCCATTGAGGGGCGGGTTGGCGAAATTAATGATTTTATTTCCGATAAATTGTCGAAAAACCCGGGCTGGAATGTCTCTGACAGTCAGCGGTTTTCAAGATATTTCAGGTAAATTGATTAGATTTTCTTGACGTAAATGTACTTGGCGTCACCGGGCGCATAGAAATCATCGAGAACGGCATCTTCGGTGTATGCACATCGCAGATAAAAGGCGCGGGTCGATTCATACTGGCCGCGACCCGAGGTCTCAATATAAACACGAACTCCTCCAAGTCGATGAATGGCTTCTTCGCTGATCATCAATAGCTGCTTGCCGATTCCGGCTCCGCGGTAATCATTATGGACGGCAATCCAGTAAAGATCAAAACTATTTTGAGTTGCGGGAATCGGGCCAAAGCAGGAATAGCCAATTGTTTTACCATCGATTTCTGAAAATATGAAATGATACCCGCTTTCAATGCCTTTTTCCAGGCGCTCTGTGACCAGTTCGACGGCGATATCAATTTCATCCTGTGAAAAAAATCCGGTGGAACTGACTATTTCACGGATATTTTCCGGATCTTCCGGACGGACGACATTACGCCATTCCGGCTTAAGTGTTGGCATGGTTGGGTACTCCGGTGTGATGATTGTTATAATGGACATTAAACCCTTTCCAAAGACCTGAGAAAAAGTGGCGGGCATTGATTCCGAGTGAACGAACGGCATAACCGCCTTCCTGAACGACAAGAAAAGGCAGACCTAACGACCCGATCATTGTGCCATTTTGCTCGAAATCCTTGGCATTCAGACTCCAGGAGCCGGTCGGATCTCCTTTAGCGGTGTCGAGTCCCAACGCAATAATGATAAATTGAGGACTGAAGCGCTGAATATGCTTAAGAGCCTTGTCTAAAATTTTTCGGTATTGCTCGCCGTTCAGCTTTTCCGGTTGTGGCAGATTGAGGTTAAAACCAATGCCGTCGCCTTCGCCAATTTCATCGGAAAACCCACTGAAATAAGGATAGGCGAAGTGCGGATTTCCATGAATGGAAACGGTTAGAACGTCGGCACGGTCGTAAAATATTATCTGTTGTCCGTTTCCATGATGGTAATCGATATCCAGTATCGCTACTTTCCCGTACTGACTTAAATGATGGGCTGCAATTGCCGTGGAGTTAAAATAGCAGAATCCGCCGAACACCTGCCGCTCCGCATGGTGACCCGGAGGACGAACCAGTGCATAACTAATGTAATATCCTTTTAATAATTGATCTGCTGCTGTCATGGCGCAATCGACGGCCCGCTGGGCAGCCAGGAAGGCATTCTGATTCAATGGCGTAAAGGTATCAAAACAGTAATAACCAGCCCGGATAGGCAAGTCTTTTGGCGGACGTGCAGCATTGCGAATCGGGAATACGTAGGGATAGACAGATTTATTGTCAGGAACATTTTTGCAGACATTTTTCAGGTACTTGACAAAACCGGCATCATGCACCGCGGTGATATATTTTTCTGTATAATGGCGAGGTTGAAATTGCCTGAAAAGTCCGGTTGGAATGATTTCCTTTAAGATCGACTTGATCCGAACAGGAGATTCTACATAACCTCGTTCATGGACATGATGAATGGTGTGCTTTTCATTAATGACCAATGCAATTGGTAGATCGGTAACTGTGGATGTCTTTATGAAAGGGATTTTATCCTGTTCAAAATATTTAAACGGGCGCAGGCAGACCGGATCATCCTGAAAAGATTCAACGACCATTGACACATATTCCGGCGGACACAGTTTAGCGTATTTTCGTTCCAGAATTGCCCGTGTGATTTCCCGGGCGTGTTTACGTTTTAATGGTTTACCCTGACCGAGATCGTCAAGCACCAGATAAGGGGCACAAGAGTCTTTGGGATCGACGGGAGTTTCGTATGCAGTATTGCAGATTGGCCGTGCTCCGTAGCCCTCATAAAATCGCAAGCGGGCGGCATTCTGCTTCAGAAATTCGGATTTACAGATTGCCGGATCATCGGGTAAACATTCAAAAAACAGCCCAACAACACCGAAATGGAGTGCCGTTTCGCGTACTTTTTCATATAATGCTCCGCCAATTCCGCCACCGGTTCTTTGCTGCGCTGCGGCAATATAATCCAGGTAGGCAAAGTTAAAATCGGCGGCATAGTGCAACAGGGCAAAACCGCGAATATGTCCATGTTCATCGTCGGCTACGTACAGTGTGGATTGGAATTTGTGCTTTATCGGGTCCCTGAGGTGTTCGGGAAGTTTGTCAATATCCCGCTTGTTCAGGTCGCGGAATTGATTTTTCAGAATCGTCTGGACCTGAGAAATTGCCTGGCGATTGATCGGTAGACTGTCATCGTAAATGCGCCGGATTCGGAACACGGATTTATCCTTTATTCGGGTTGAATATTAATTGAATTTGCAAGAATACGGGCGACAACCTGTTCGAAACTCAGGTTTGCCTGACGGGTTGCTGCAACAAAGCCGCTGTCCGGTGATATACAGGGATTTACGTTAATTTCCAGAATCCAGATATTGTTTTGTTCGTCTACCCGGAAATCCACCCGGGCATAGCCGCGCAGTTTGAACACATTCCAGCAGCGCAATGCCAACTCCGACAAGTGGTTTAGTAAAATCTGATCAGTCTCATCAAATTCAAAGCTGCGGACAGTGTTTTGATATTCAAAGGAACTCTCATCCCATTTGGCCTGGTAACCGACGATCTGGGGTTTGGATTCGGGAAAATCCACAAAGCGGATTTCGGCTGCCGGCAGAACCTCCGGACCATCTGAATTTGCCAGAATCGACAGGTTAAACTCGCGGCCGGGAATATAGGCTTCCGCAAAGCAGTCGCCGAATTCTGCCGAACGATTTTTCAGGGTTTCTTCCAGTTTTCCAAAATCATACACAATGGAATTCTCGTCAATTCCAATGGAAGCGTCATCGCAAACCGGCTTGATAATATAAGGTGGCTTTATTTCAAACTGGCCGGAAGCGAGGTTTTCCTGGGTCAGCCAGGGAGGAGTTGGCAAATTCGCCGAATGCATCAATTCCTTTGCGAATACCTTATTGGTCGTAATATACAATGCATGGGCGCTTCCACCGGTGTAGGGAATCATCAGATGCTCCAGCAATGTAGGGGCGAAGTGAATGAATTTTTCAATGCTGTTTATGGATTCAACCAGATTGAATACAATCTCCGGATTGAGCCGTTTGATTGATTCAGAGGCTGTCTGCAGGTCTAATGTTACGGGAATCGAGTTTACGGTGTGTCCCAATTTCCGGAGAGATTCCGAAACAAAATTGACCTGAGCCAGTACATCCAGGTCATCTTGACTGGATGCGGTACTAACATCATTATAGAGTATACTGACTCTCATGATTGCATCAATTTAAATTCAACCGTTCCGAAGCACTGTCAAGGATCATCTGGAACAGCTGTTTGTAACTGATCCCGTATTGTTTGCAGATAATCACAAGGTCCGAGCGGACAGGATTAATGCCGGCCAGGGGATTAATCTCCATCAGGTTCGGAACTCCGTTGGCATCAGCACGAAGATCGATACGGCCGGCATCCCGGCAGCCGATTCCCTGCCATGCAGCTAAAGCAATTTCTTCGGCCTGCTGAGCGGCCACATCATTTACGCGCAGGTAGTCGACCTTGGTCTCGTAATTTTCTTTGTTCTCATAGGAATATGCACCCGGTTCGGCATTTCTGTTCAGGATAATTTCAACGACGCCTACCGATCGGGCTTTGGAACCGGTGCCAACAATGCCAACCGTAAATTCTCTGCCAGGCAAATAGGATTCAACCAGAACGGGCTGCTGGAATTCCTTCAGCAGTCGTGAACAGGTTTCAAACAATTCAGTTGCGGTATCAATGATAGATTTCTCTGTAATACCTTTTCCGGTTCCCTCGGCAATGGGCTTTGCGAAAAGTGGGAATGGTAGATTGACTTTTTGTATATCTGCGTCAGAATGAACTTCGATAAATGCAGGAGTCGCAATTCCCAAGTCGCGCAAAACCCGCTTTGTCATGCCCTTATGGAGGGTCAGTGCCGTTATCAAGGGATCGGAAAAAGTGTAAGGGATATTATATGCATCCAACAGTGCCGGTACTTGAGCTTCCCGGGCAATGCCGTGCAATCCTTCCGCAATGTTAAAAACCAGGTCCCAGCGATCGCCATCATTAAGGCGCCTGGTGAGGTTCCATATATTACCAATTCGGTCGGTCTGATGATTGAATTCTCTGAGAGTAGTATCAATGGATTCAATTGTGTCCATCCGATCGAATTCAGCGGTATCTTCCTCACTGTACCCGAGTTTAAGATAGTCTTCCCGCAAATCGTATGTAATCCCAATTTTCATGTGATTTCCGTTTTATTTTTTTGATTGGTTCTGAATGTTTTTGCCGACCGTACCCCCGGAGTCGGGATATCTGAATATCTTGCCTTCATAATTCCGTAGTAACAGATTATCTCCATCGCGACCCACAACATATTCCGGCAAAAGCGGGATTTTTCCACCGCCTCCCGGTGAATCGATCACATATGAAGGTACCGCGTAACCGGATGTGAAACCCCGCAAACCAGCAATAATTTCCAGGCCTTTGTCCACAGTTGTTCTGAAATGGCCTGAACCTTTGACCGGATCACATTGATAAAGATAATAGGGTTTGACCCGGATTTTCATCAAGCCCTGGGTTAGACGTTTCATGGTTTCAACATTATCGTTGATGCCTTTCAACAGAACGGTCTGACTGCCCAAAGGTAAACCGGCATCAGCAAGGCGATTGCAGGCCTGGGAAGTTTCCGGTGTTAATTCATCGGGGTGCGTAAAGTGAATGCTCATCCAGAGCGGATGAAATTGTTTTAGCATATTAACAAAGGAATTTGTGATTCGCTGAGGAAGGACAACCGGGACTTTTGTTCCCAGGCGAATGATTTCCAGGTGCGGTATCTGGCGCAGGTGTTTCAACAGCCATTCCAGTTTTGCATTTCCCATAGTCAGGGGATCGCCTCCGGAAAGAATGACATCGCGCACTTCGGTATGAGATTTTAGATAAGCAATCGATTTTTCCCAGTTCTCGGTATTAAAACGATGCTCGGTGCGGAGGTTGCCAACGAGACGCGAACGGGTGCAATAGCGGCAGTAAACAGCGCAGAATCCGGTCGTCAGAAACAGGGCCCGGTCAGGATAGCGGTGAATAAGTCCAGGGACCGGTGAATCTTCATCCTCGGCCAACGGATCAATTGATTCTTCCGGTGATACCAGGTATTCGCCACCGACCATGATGACCGATTTACGGATCGGTTGCTGTGAATTATCCGGATCGAGAAGGCTGGCATAGTAGGGAGTAATCGCCACTGGCAGTGATCCGCTGTGACGCAGGATTGCATCCCGTTCATCTGATGAGAGGTGGACAATCCGCTCGAGGCCGGCCAGGTTGATAATCCTGTGCCGAACCTGCCAGCGCCAGTCGTTCCACTGAGTGTCAGATGCATCCGGATAAAACCGGTTCCGGAATTGTTGGGACCTTGAGCTTATTGTGAGATTTACCTTACTCACTTCCTCAGATCGTGGTTTTCCGATTTTCCACTCACCCGTCGTAATAATATCCCCAGCCTTCGATACTTGTAGTTCGGAGTAAAAGGATTTTGAAAGGGATTTAACGGGTTTATGTTTTACATTGTTTGGAGCGGGGATGGACAGTTCAGACTGATCAATCGATCCCCTACGCGAGTCGGGGGGCTCTTCTTTTTCTTCGTTGTAAATTTTTTCGCTCATGTGCTTTTAAAATTCCTTAATTTTCGATTATCATTTCGGTGATAATACCCTCGAGAAAAAGAGAAAAAACATAACGCCAAGTAATGTATACAGGTTTAACACTTTTGCAAGGTTATTTTTTAATATTTTCACAAGAAATAAAAATATTTTTTCATGTGTATAATCTATGTAGGGGATAAACATTTACTAACACTTCAATCTATTTTTCCTGGTTTCCCGGTCAATAGAAAAAGTGGATTAGAACCGGATACGGTTTCTGCCGGATTGCTTGGCTTCGTAGAGTTTTTTATCGGCTTTTTGAAAAAAATCTTCTTTGGTTTTGACGGATTTTGAATTGATTGCAGTAATCCCGCCGCTGATTGTGATCCGGATTTTAGTACTGGAAAGGCTGCTGAACGGATAGTCTTCACAACGTTTTCGAATACGTTCGCCAAGTACTATTGCGCCTTCCAGGTCGGTGCCCGGCAGAATCAAAATCAGCTCTTCACCGCCGTAGCGGCAGGGTATGTCGATATCTTTCCGTACAGCTGCCTTTAAAATATCAGAAAGTTCTTTGAGAATGATATCGCCCTGCTGATGCCCGTATGTGTCATTGATGTTCTTAAAATGGTCAATGTCAAACAGGATTATGGCAAGCTCCGAATCGACACGTTTCAGGCGGGTGATCTCTTCCTGCAGACGAATATCAAAAAAGCGCCGCACATACAGACCGGTTAAACCATCGATGGTGGCCATTTGAAACAGGCGGGCATTTTCGATCGCAGCTGCGATCAGGGTTGTAATAACAGTAAAAATTTCTTCGTAATTTCTGGTTATTTCAATATTTGGGTGATGTTCATAATTAATAAAACCGATGACTTTATTATTGGTCCCAACAAGGGGCAAACAGGTACATTTCCGGTTCTTTGAAAATATATTAAATGTCGGAATCGGATAATCATTTTTCCGAATACATTGATAGTCAGCAGTCTGCTTGGTATCCAGTACCTCGGCCAATGGTGTGTTTTTAATGGGAAATTGGGCCGTGACGGTTGTGTAATTACCTTTGATCATTGTACCGGCAACGCTCACAGTTTTTCCGTCATCATTTAGTAGTAACAGCGACAGGTTCTGGCTGGAACTAAAGTCAGCAATGGTGCTGATACCATGAAAAACGATCCGCTCCAAATCCAGTTCGGCAACTAGTTGACGGGTTGCATATTTCAGGGTTTGTAAGGTTATTTCAATGTCATAGGTGTCTGATTTCATTATCATGTATAAGCCCTTATTGTTTTATCTGTTATAAATATAAATTTTCAGATGGCATTTTCAAGTAATTACTTAAAAAACATTATCATCTAATTTGTGAGATTATTAAAGATGACAACCTTTTTTCTTTAAATAATTCTAACGTAGTGCTATTTTTGGAGCATACGCCGAGAATATTAATGAAAGGGAAGCATGGACCGTAAAATTGAAAAGAAAAAATGGACATTGAAAAAAATAGCCGGTATTGTAATTGCGGTCGGGATTGTGGGTTTTATCGTTTACAGTATATTTTTTAGCGATCATAGCTCCAAACTGAATGTTCAGGAAGAGCGAATTACAATCAGTACTGTTGCGAACGGCCCGTTTCAGGAATTTATTCCGGTTACCGGGACGGTCATTCCAATTAAAACCATTTATCTGGACGCTATGGAAGGCGGCCGTGTGGATAAAAAGTTCATCGAAGCCGGTACGTATGTTGAAAAGGGTGATAAAATAATACAATTGGGTAACACCAATCTGCTGATGGACATCATGTACCGTGAAGCGGAGCTTTTCCAGCAAAGCAATAATTTGCGCAATACCCGTTTGGCGATGCAGCAGAATACTCTGGCATTACAAGCCCAGCTGCTGGAAGTAAATTACCAGATTCAGCAACAGCAACGGGTTTACGATAAGCAGACCGAACTTTACAATAAAAACCTGGTCTCGGAGCAGGACTGGGAAGAGGCTCGCGACCGATATAATTATCTGATACGGAACCGTGAACTGACCCTGCTCAGTCATAAACAGGATTCCATTTTCCAGGAAACACAGATTTCACAACTGGAGATGTCTCTGCGAAGAATGGAAGACAACCTGGAAATTGTCAAGCAAAACCTGGATAACTTGACAGTCAAAGCGCCGGTTACAGGTCAACTGACATCTCTGAATGCCGAAATCGGGGAATCAAAAGTCCGGGGTCAACGCCTGGGCCAGATCGATGTTCTGGATGGTTTTAAAATTCGGGTCAGGGTTGATGAATATTACCTGGCGCGCATTGACATCGGACAAAAGGGTGAATTTACTTTCGCCGGTGTAACCCACCAGATGCGCATTGATAAAATTTATCCCGAAGTACTGAATGGCCGCTTCGAGGTTGATATGCTGTTTGAAGACACCGAACCCGAAGGGATTCGTCGTGGTCAGACGGTTCATATCCGCCTTGAACTGGGCGATCTGTCCGAGGCAATATTGTTGGCCAAAGGTGGTTTTTATCAAAAAACCGGTGGACAATGGGTGTATGTTGTCGATCCATCCGGTGAATTTGCCATCAAGAAAGACATTCGTATTGGTCGCATGAATCCGGAAGTTTTTGAAGTCCTCGAGGGTCTTGAACCCGGTGAACGGGTGATAACCTCATCCTATGACAGTTACGGTGATATTGATAAATTAATTTTAAAGAAATAATCTGTGAAAAAAGAGGGAGTAAGATAATGATTAAAACAGTCAATTTGAACAAAGTTTTCACGACAGAAGAGGTAGAAACAACCGCTCTGAACAATGTAACTTTTGAGGTAAAAGAGGGTGAATTTGTAGCGATTATGGGGCCATCGGGTTGTGGGAAATCAACCTTGTTGAATATTCTCGGTCTTCTGGATAATCCATCATCCGGAGAATACCATTTTGTTGGTCATGAAGTGTCAAAGTATTCCGAGAGACAGCGGGCGAATTTACGGAAAGAAAATATCGGTTTTGTCTTTCAGAGTTTTAACCTGATCGACGAACTGACAGTCTTTGAAAATGTCGAGCTGCCATTGTTGTATCTCGGAGTTCCGACAGCCGAACGGAAAAAACGGGTTGATGAAAAACTCGAGCAGATGAATATTCTCCATCGCCGGAATCATTTTCCGCAGCAGCTTTCCGGTGGTCAGCAGCAGCGTGTGGCTGTTGCCCGTGCCGTCATTGCCAATCCGAAAATTATTCTGGCCGATGAACCTACCGGTAACCTGGATTCCGCACATGGCGATGAAGTCATGAAAATTCTGACCGATCTGAATGATGCGGGAACGACGATTCTAATGGTAACTCACTCTCCGGCCAATGCTGAACTGGCGCACCGGATCGTGCATCTGTTTGATGGTCAGGTTGTTACCGAAAAAGCAGGCGTGGAATTTCACGTTTAATCAATAAGTTCGAAATACAGACTTTGCTGAAAAAGTCAAAAAAGCGACACATATGATTGGAAGACCAAACTATAAATGCCGGATTTTTATCCGGCATTTTACAATTTTTAGGGGGTTGATATGCGCGAGATAGTATTATCTATTCCATCCATTGAACCTGAGCAGAATATTGAAATTGAAGTCACAATTAATGGGAAAAAACGGAAATTGAACTATCGGGTTGAGTTGGTTGCCTGGGAGGGTGACTCCAATAATTCCGATGACCGCATCAAAACATTACGCCATGTGATTAATGAGCATGATAAGGATTGGGACCTGGTTCAGATCGGTGTGCCCGAAAGAGATTCGATTCCCATAATGTTTCGGAAAAAGTAATTTTTCAATTATTACACCAACATATCGATATAAAAGGGAGAGGGGATTTTTATGTTTATTAATTATCTGAAAATAGCGGTTCGTAATCTTTCTCGAAATAAATTTTATACATTGATTAATATCCTTGGATTGTCAATCGGGATTGTCTGTACACTGCTGATTATACTCTATGTCCGCTATGAATTTTCCTATGACAAATACCATGAAAAATATGAACGGATATATCGCCTGGATTCCGATTTTTTTATTGGCGGGAAAAAAGATCAGTTTGCCGTGACAGCCTTACCCCTGGGACCCACGTTGAAAACGGAGTACCCGGAAATTGAGGAGTTTTGCCGTTTCTTAAAAATGGATGATCAGACATTATTGAAATACGGAGACAAGGAATTTTTTGAGACCAACCTG
>Ga0268278_1001977_pt1 | contig 11226 bp, 11 predicted proteins | sample saktaG_3_FD_190135 | JGI IMG/M metagenome (GOLD analysis project Ga0268278, IMG submission 190135) | Saline water microbial communities from Sakinaw Lake, British Columbia, Canada - sak_2010_1_5_55m | ecosystem: Environmental > Aquatic > Non-marine Saline and Alkaline > Saline ... | reverse complement strand
TTAGCTCTATTATAGAAACTACTTTTTACCAACCATATTTTTGCACCATCGGGATAATTCTTATCCGGTGATTCTGGTAAATTTATGCCTAAATCTTTTGAACCAGAAAACACTAAGGTTCCGTCATCATCAGACAATCCATAATCTATAGCGTAGCCTGGGTTATTTCCAGCCCAATCATCTGCATAGTAGATTAAATCGTATTTTGTATTTGAATCAAGGCCAACTCCAAGAAAATTATAATTGAATGTTTGTGCTATTGAATCGTATTTTAAGACACCGATTGTTCCGTCTGTTTTAAAATCAGTATCATATTTATTATTCATAAAAGAGATTTGATGGATTGGTTCTGGAGCATCAATTTGCTGAGCTAAAATCTCTATATCAAAAGTTATCTTATCACTCTGAGCCCAATTGTTAGTATCTTCTTTTAAAGAATATGTCTGTTTAACAGTAACAGTTTCTCCTGGATATAATATTCCGTCACCGTTATTAGGCTCAAAAGGCTGATCTGTTGATACTAGATTAATATAATAATCTTTTATTTCATCTAAAGTAATGCCTGCTTCTTTTTCAACAACTAAATTATTATCAACATACATTTCATAAACCATCGCTGTATCAATATCGTTTTTAGACTGACCACCATTGTTAGCATCATACCAGTCTTGTTCTGGTTCAATAATCCCATTCTCTTCAGTAGTTATATTTTTAATAATCTTCCACAACTTAATTGGATAAGTTCCAACATTTTCTATCACAAAAGTTATCTCTTTATCTTCACCTGGTTTAACATTTTCCCAATTAAAGGTACCTGTCCATGGATTTTGTCCATCAATTTCTATATCAACAGTCCCTGTTTGGATAATATTATTACTACTTGTCTCTGTATCGCTAAAATAAGCGATTGTTCCACCGATGACGACAGCTGATACTACGCCAATAACGGCTAAACTAATTATTATTTTTTTCATAAGATTGATTATTTTTATTTAAACCTTTTATGGGTTGCCCCATATTCACAAGTTATGAGGCAACTGAAAAAGGCTTAATTTTAAGCTTAGTTTTTTGTATAGTTCACTAAACCAGTCTCAAGTAAATAGTTAACTTGATTCCAGCCAGCCCAAACACCTCCATTCCAATCAGTTGTTGGAACAAGCCAAGCCTTAGCTGAAGTCATTGTTCCACAATCATAACTACCAGAGAAAGTAATCACACCTGCAGAATCTGATACTGCACTACCTGCAGCACATGCAGCCGATGGATTAACCCAAGGATCTACGCCAATTAACAAAGTATAATCTGTTCCTGTTAATTTGACCGTACCATTGATTGTGAAGTCAAATAAAGAACCTTGCGTTTTATATGCTAATGTTGCTTTATTCTCATCGTCAATTGTCTTGTATTCAGGACTAGCTGTTTTATTATCTAAAACAACTTGAGCATAGCCATTATCAGAAGTTAATTGATCACCTTTGATAGTTATATCAAATGACAATTGATCACCTTGATATTCATTTTCAGCAGCTTCACTAAAGTGATAACTTTGAGTTACTTCCATATGCCCACCAACTGGAATCATTCCAAGAACCACTGGCGTTCCGTTTCCATAGACAGCATCTATGGTCATATTATCTTCTTCACTATAAATTGTTTGCCACCAAATAGGATTTGTTGTTCCACTGTCTGCATAGACCTTTACGCTCAAATCATAGATAATTTGAGTTTGAACATTGTCTTTTCTTGTTCCAGCTTCTGCTACACATTCTGGCTCAGAAGAAGTATTGCCACTAACAAGATCACAATCATAGTTTTCAACTCCACCAGTTCCTTCAATACTCGTTAATGTTTTAGAAATATTGACTGGGTTTGTTCCTTCGTTTGTTATATCAAAATTGATATAACCTGTTTCTCCTGGTTTTAAATCACCAATATCATATTTTTTTGTCCAAGGATTTTCGTCATCAATAGCAATATCAATAGTTCCAGCAGTAAAAGTATTTCCTGTACTGGTCTCTGTATCGCTAAAATAAGCGATTGTTCCGCCGATGACGACAGCTGATACTACGCCAATAACGGCTAAACTAATTATTATTTTTTTCATATTTTTTTATTGTTTACCCCCTCTTTTAAGATTCGTGCAAGCTGTCCGTGATTCTTTTTTTCAAATGCCCATAAGCGCTTTTAAATTGCTTTAACTGTTTTTCCCTTGTGGTGGCATCGCTCTGTGATTTAAACGATTCGTAATAAACCAAAGAAAATGGGCCTCTTTGTGCAGTTGAAAAATTTCTTTTCTTATTATGCTCTTGAATTCTTCTTTTAAGATTATTTGTATATCCTATATATAATTTTTTATCTTTACTACTCTTCAATACATAGACATAAAACATAAATCCTAAAAGAGGGGGTTAAATTAATTCATTTCCGGTCGACCTTTACCCTTCACCTTAACTAAGGTGAAGAGTTTACTCTAATTAAAAAAGAGCCCGTGTTTTAATATATAAAAAGTATGTATCTTATATACTAAAACCCGAGCTCCGATAAATAAATTTTCTATTAATTGTGAAAACAAAAGTTTTACTTCTAGTCCTTGCACTAGATATGTATTACGTATATTACCTTTCAACATTTTTAATGTTACTGCCAATATGGATATTAGTCAAGAAATCTTTTGAACAACTTTTCCACAACAACTTTTATCCTAGGACAAAAAACAAGGAAGAGAAATAAAATAGGGGTAGTGTTTTATTAACACTACCCCTTTGAGAACTATTTTTAAGAACTTAGTTCCCTTGGCATCAAGGCTAATTAGCAGACATACTGTAAGTGCCATTGAGACCATTATTGAACGATACTATGCCTCCAGTAGCTGAGCCGCCACCTGGTAGAACATAATCTGCATTATAGGTGAGCGAATTTGTACCAAGTCCAAACTGTACAAGTTGCCCACTTCCAGTAGCGGTGACATTTCTTATCCCGCCACTATAATTTGTCGATGAAGTACCGGTTTCTCCGTTCGTCCAACCCCAGATATTACTGTTAGACATAGTCGCCAGACCATCGGTGCTCACACTAAGACCAAGATCAGTTTTCAATATACCGTCCTTCTTAGTAGTCACCTCTTTCGCAATATAGTTTCCTTGTAGAGATGGCGCTGAATACGGATTAGTAGCTTCCGACCAAACATACATACTGCCGACCGACTTCAGATTCATAGCGACTTGATCATTGTTGCCTGCCGCCCGTGCGTAGAAAGTGCCCTCTACGTTATTGGTATGATTCGCACTTAATACATTGAAATCTTGGTAGTCTTGAAATACAAAGTCTGCTCCACCGGGATATGAATTAAGATTCACATAGGAATTTAACGAACCGTAATTTCCTTGATTGACGCTATACGTTCCGATAAATCCGCCTGTAGCCATTAGTTGATTTTGCTGTCCAATGGAGCCAGGATGCCAGGTCGAAGAATCAAAGCCCGTAGCAGTAATATTTACATTTCCGAACCCTACATCCATATTGGCATTGACGATGTTTCCACCCATCACAGGTATTGATATCATCGACATCATAACAATAACTATTAGAAATCTGATTTTCATGTTTTACTCCTTTTTTTCGTTTCGTTTCTTTCTTCGTTTCTTTCTTCGTTTATTCACTTACTAATTACCTTTTCATTCACATATAAAAGAGATTACTCCTCCTTTCTAGCCTTGTATTTCCATAGGCTTATCAACAAGGATTGCTTTCGTTTATTCCAACGTCGTTTCTCCTGAAACAATGTTGATCATTCTTAAAACTTCTATTCCCTTAGTAGTTTTCCCCAATTTCTCTTTCTGTTCATCCGAGAACAACGGGAAGACAAATGGACTTTTACGATCATCCAGCACGACTTGGTAACCTTGGCTTTCAGCAAAAACTATCCCGTCATGATGAATTTTTCCGCAACGGTAGAGAAGACGATCAACCAAGAATTCTGGTTTTTCCTCTACCAAGGAAGTGAAAGATTGAGCACAAATATAATCAACTACCTCTGTTTGAGCTCTTTCTTTAATCAAATCCTTTGCAGAGGCAATCTCAATATTGGCAAACTCTTCCAGTCCAAACCATGAAACAATTCTGAAACCTTCAACCCCTTTCTGCCGAGCTGTTACAACGTCGTAACCAACTTTTGTAATAAGCTGTTCCCTGCTATGGGGGTCTACAAGATTAAAACTAGCAGTTATGGAACTGCTAACCTCTTTCCCCGAAGCGCCAATTCCAGCAAAATTGATACCGGCGGCACGACTTGCCTCAGCTTGAGTAATTTCCATGACACTTCCAGTGACCCAGATCTCTGCTAAGGCCAAACGGTTATTAACATTTCTCTTAACCGAATTTGGGTCAAAAGGAGTCAAGTTAGCAAGAATATTGGTTCCCGGAATTGCTGGATGACCTGAAACCTCCATAAGATATTTCCTTATATCTTCTCCAACTACGGGATTCCGGTTTATAAGCACATACCCAGCCCTGGCGACACTAGATTCATAATACTTCGGTGTATCTGAGCCTAGGGCTGACGTATATGTAACTTGTCCTACGCTTGCGTTTTCATAGGCACCTGTCCTATTCCCTATATCACCCCCGATGGCAACATTGAAGGGAACCTCAAATTTAAAAATCCCTTCTTTGCCATCCTTGTTTATTACCCTGATGGCGTACATCGCTTTGGGGATGTCATTCAAATCCATTTGAGTCAAAGGTTTCACCAAGCTTAACAAAGGACGCTCCCTTGATGCTTGGTAATGATCCTTACTCTTTTTTGAAGAACATCCTGTTCCCGCCAAAAGAGCTAATGAAAGAAAAATACGTAATGTTCTTCTCATTATTTACCTCCTTTGGGGGATGGATTTCCCCAAGAGTTATTCGTCACACTAAGAGATCCTGTCACGTCCGCGCTGACATTAACCCAAGTGCTCGTTGAGCCGGCTTCGTAACGATAGGTATCGTACGAGGTCGCATAAGTAGTCTGATAGGAATTGTAAACATCGTTGTGATAAGTATTATATACTGGTCTATAACGATTCCCAATTCCTACTTTACTATCAATGGCCATACCATATTTCAGCTGGGCCGTTATTGGATTTCCATCAGGAGCACCTCCTGCTAAATGAAGCGCCCCCAAGTGGACTCCGGCATTCAACGTACCTGCGTTAACACTAACGCAGACAAACAACAACACCACAATTGCGAGAAAAGCGATTTTTCTCATACTGACTACTCCTTTCGTAAAAATTAGTAAAACAAAAAACGTTCAATAACTAACTTTTCACTTCCTTCTCCTTTCTTTTCCATCGTTTTATATATATAAACCTCACTGAACAATTCAGTAAGAATGTTTTTCAAGGAACTTAATCGTAATAGCATAGTAATATATATAAGAAAGACTGTCAATAGTCGGGAATTAAAAAGGAGTTGTTTCCAACTCCTTGTTTTCTGGTTAAACACGACCACAGATAGTTATCACTATCACTATCTGATCGCTATAATCCCCTGCTTCTAAGATTTCACTAAGACCGACTAGGCCTTGAAGATTGCCGTAAATCTTTGCCTCTCGACAAGGATCTAAAATTAAGTTCTTACTATTACAGCTTTCCTCATCAAAACCGATCAACAAAGACCAATCTATATCTTTTGACCCTTCATACTTTTGAATCTCAACGAAGATAAGAGCTGGGAAGTTTGCCCAAGCCCGAGCTAGTGGACCGTTGTATTCAATCATTTTTCCGTCAAAAGGACAATCTAACTGAATCTTCTCCTTCCAAGGAGCTATCCATGCGTATTGACTGACTCTAAGTTGAACATCAACCGCACAAGAGGCCGACCTTCCGTCCCAATGATGAATCCGATTAGCATCAGCTCCAATAGATAAAGTAAATAAAACAATGATTACGATAAGACATTTTCCTTTCATCTTACTACTCCTTAAAAAAACAGTTATAAAATTGTTAATGCTTCTAATTTCAGATTAACACTGAGGCAAATGCTGTCAACTCAACAAAAAAAGGAGCTACAAGTGTAGCCCCTTTGCCTCTATTCAATTTAAGGCATATATGCTGGCATAACAGTAATGACAATAATGTCTCCTGCTACACCATGCGTTCTCTCAATAATCTTCCGAAGTTTCACCTCAGTCATATTAGTAGGGAATTCACTCCCCTTAACGTGAACCTCTTCGGAAAGAGTTGAATTCTCTTTTGAGATTGAAAGAGTAACATCTCTGTTATTCTCAATCTCAAGAGAACCTTTGTCGTTAATCTCTGTTTTCACAAATGGAATTGTCTTGATAAAAACAGAGATACTCTTTTGATTCCGTTCCCTTGCTCCAAACAATGTTGAAGCAAACAGCATTGACACCACTAAAATCCTTTTCATCGTCCTTGCTCCTTAAAAGTGTTTAAAAAGTTGTCAATGCTATTAATATATCACAAATATATTATTGTGTCAACTTTTTTAAAAACTGTTTCAGGAGAAAAAACCACCTGCTTGTCTTGCAAACTATTGTAAAGTACAATGAAAGTAATGTTTACTTTGAATTTATTTAAAGAAAAAGAGAAGAGGAAAAGCTGGAAATTAAATAAAAATAATTTTACTTTTATAGATTTATTCGCAGGGATAGGTGGTTTCAGAGTGGCATTGGAAAGTTTCGGAGGAAAATGTGTTTTTTCTTCTGAATGGGATAAAGATTCTCAAAATACTTATCTAAAAAATTTTAAAGATATCCCTGATGGAGATATAACTAAAATAAATGAAAAAACAATACCTGATCATAGTGTTTTGTGTGCTGGATTTCCCTGCCAAGCATTTAGCATATCCGGAAAAAGATTGGGCTTTAAAGACACCCGAGGAACACTTTTTTTTGACATAGCACGAATAGTAAAACATATTAAGCCTGAAATTTTATTTTTAGAAAATGTCAAAAATCTAACAACTCATAATAAGGGAAAAACAATGAAAGTGATTGAAGATAGCTTAGACGAATTGGGATATAATCATTTTTCAAGTATCTTGAAATCAAGCGATTACGAAATACCTCAAGCGCGTGAAAGAGTATATATAATAGGATTTAGAAAAGACTTAAATATAAAGAAATTTACCTTTCCCAAAATATCGAATAAAATAATCACTGTAAAAGACATTTTAGAAAAAGAACCTTCCATCAAAAATGTTTATATTAACAGGCCCGATATAAAGATAATTAAGGAAGAAAAAGATATTATAGATCCTAAACGCCCCTTTCAAATTGGACAAATAAATAATGGCGGGCAAGGTGAGAGAATATATTCTATTTTTGCAACAGGCATCACATTGTCAGCTTATGGGGGCGGTGCAGCCAGTAAAACTGGTGCCTATTTGATAAACAAAAAAATAAGAAAATTAACACCTAAAGAGTGTGCTAGAATGCAAGGCTTTCCTGAAGATTTCGAATTACATGAAAAATCAAATATATCATATAAGCAATTTGGAAATAGCGTCTCTGTGCCAGTTATAAAAAATATATTTAAAGAAATAATTAAAACTTATCCTGTGATAATTAAAAAAATATGAATAGGGAAAATTTAAAAAAACTAATAAAAAGAGGGTCATCAACTGCCAAGAGAGGTTTCAAGAATGAAAAAGATGTTGTTATAAAATTCAATAATTGGAAAGAAGATTCGGATGCCCAAAAATGGTTAAAAATAATGGGATATAATCTTGATAAAATAGAGAAAGTAAAAGCAACTCAAATAACAGGTTCCCATAAAACCGATGTTCAGGTGGAAATTAAAATATATTTAAAACAAGGGATTGGTATAGAAAATATATCTATAAAGTTAGTTAGCAATTCTCAAGGATTTAATCAAATTGATAAAAGATGGGTTGATAAATATACTGAATTATGGAATATACCTAAAAATATCTCTGATAATTTAAAAATGTTTACTGGAGAAATTAAGTCCCCAAAACCAAGTCCGAAAGATAATAGAAGAATATTTCTTAATGAATTAAGCAAGAAAGAACAAAAAGAAATAATAATCTTTTTGAAAAAGAATAAAATACTAATAGTTAATGATTTATTTAGGGGACGAGATAATTTTCCTGCAACATGGATGCTGATATATCAAAAAGACATAAACATGTGGACACTTCTTCCAATATCATTTGTGATGAATTTTTATGGAAATGGTAAAATTTTTATAACTAGTCAAGGCAGTTTAAAAATAGGTAAGATAGGAATTCAAAGAAAAGGAGGTGATAGAGGACGATCTTCTGCTGCAATGCTCCAGTTCAAAATCAATCCTTGTGAAATAATAAATTATATTATTAAAAATAAATAAAAAAATGTGCTTAACATGGTTAAGCACATTTTAAATCATTCCGAGAACAGTTCGCGGAATTTACTTTCTAAATTCTTAAGCACGTTTTAGTTGATTGTGTTTCTTCTGAACTTTCTCTGGTATCTTTTTCTTATTCTTAGATAAATAATCATAAATAGCTTCGTATAAAGCATCGACAGCAAGGAGAGAACAGTGTATTTTAATGAGAGGTAGACCTCCTAGTTCTTTTAATATTTTACTGTTGGTTATTTTTAAAGCATCTTTTATTCTCTTTCCTTTAGCCAAATCAGTTACTACGCTACTAGTAGAAATAGCAGCTACACAACCAAAAGTTTCAAACTTAACATCTTTGATAATATCATCTTCAACTTTAATATATAAACGCATTTCATCTCCACAAACAACATTACCAACTATACCAATTCCATCAGCATTATTTATCTTCCCGTAATTGTGAGGATGCTGAAAATGTCTTATAACCCCTGAACTATAAGTATTACTTTCCATATGGTGATATCTCTCTTAGCTTATTAACAATACCTGGTAATATCTTAATTAACTGATCTATATCTTCTTCTGTCGTCCATCTTCCTAAAGATACTCTCAAACTACCATGAGCTTCTGCTGGTTTTAATCCTGTTGCTAAAAGAACATGATTTGGTTCTAATTTCATTGAAGAACAAGCAGAACCAGTAGAAACAGCTATTCCATTCAAATCAAGTTGAATAGCCAATGACTCTCCTTCAATAAAAGAAAAGATAAAACTAGCATTATTAGGCAATCTTTTCTTATTATGTCCTGTTAAATAAGCCTTGTCTATCTTTAAAACATTCTTTATTATCTTATCTCTTAATTTAGTTAATCTTAAACCCTCTTTCTCCCTTTCTTCAGCACAAAGTTGACAAGCCTTAGCAAAACCAACTACACCAGCAACATTAACCGTTGAAGAACGTAAACCATTTTCTTGTCCACCTCCATGTAAAAGAGGCTCTATACCAACACCTTCTTTGATAAACAAACAAGCTACTCCTTTCGGTCCACATATCTTATGAGAACTAGCAGTTAACAAATCAATGTTGGCTATATCAATAGGAACTTTCCCAAAAGTTTGAACAGCGTCAGTATGAAAATAGACATTATGTTTTTTACAAATCTTACCAATCTCTTCAATCGGTTGAATAGTCCCTATTTCATTAGACCCATGAATAATAGAAACTAAAGTTGTGTCTTTAGTGATTGCTTTCTCAATATCTAAAGGATTAATTAAACCTTTCTTATCAACAGGAATTCTAGTGACCTTGACTCCTTTCTTTTCTAACCATTCAGCTGTTTCTATTATACAAGGATGCTCAATAGAGGAAATAATAATATGCCTGCCCGCCAAATGGGCGGGATTTCCTTTTATTCCTTGCCTACCGACAGGCAGGCCTTTTAAAACCATATTATTACTTTCTGTAGCTGATCCAGTAAAGATTATTTCATTAGGTTTAGCTCCAATTAAATTAGCAACTACCTCTCTGCTCTTTTCTAAAGCTATTTTAGCTTCTTGACCAAAAGAATGAAGAGACATGGTATTACCAAACTTATCGGTAAGATAAGGGAGCATGGCTTTAACCACGCTTGGATCAACAGGACTTGTTGCGGCATAATCTAAATATATCTTCTTCATTTTATTCGTATCTTAAAGCATCAACTGGTCTTAATTTAGCAGCACCTCTAGCTGGTAGATAACCAGCAATACAGCCAATAAGGAATGAAAAAGCTAAACCAAAGATAATCAACCAAGGACTCATTGAAGCTTTGAGATAAAAAGCACCTGTTGTTTTGATAGCAAACTCAGCTCCTTTAGCCATGCCCAGTCCCAAGATTATACCACCCATACCGCCAAACAGTCCGAAAAAACCTGATTCTATCAAAAAGATTAAAGTAATTGTATTTCTTTTAGCTCCAACTGCCTTCATAATTCCTATCTCTTTAATTCTTTCATGGACAGAAGTATACATTGTATTCATAATCCCAATAGCTCCTACTAAAATAGCGATTGAAGCAAAGCCAAAAATAGCTAATTGAATCATATTCATTATATCATTAACTATCCCAGCTACTTTCTCTGAACTTAAAACTGAAAAAGAAGGAGAATCAGAACCTCTCACTCTTTTTCTAGTTTCAGTTAATTCTTTTTTAATGTTCTCAACAACATTATCAATTAAATAACCTGATTCAATTTTAGCCAAAACCCTTTTGGCTCCTTTTCTTTCTCCTGTAATATCACCGAATACGCTTAAATCAACTGTCATTGTTGAATCATCTTGTTTGTTTCCAACGGAATTAAGTATCCCTGTTATAATAAACTTCTTACCATTAATACTAACTTCGTCATTAACTTTCAATCCAGGAAAAACATCTGTTTGGATAGCACTGCCAACAACAAGCTCGTTTCTATTAGAGTTAGGCCAACGACCTTCTTTAACACTCCAACCAAAGTCACTTTTTAAAACGTCTAAACCATCCTCTAGGGAAACTCCATTAATTAAAATAGTCTTAACAACACCTTCGTGTCTAACTGCTTCCCCTTTGTAGTTCATAGGAACGATAGTTTCTACTCCATCAGCTTTTTTGATTGCTTTCATATCATCTTCTGTTAATTCCAATCCACCAGCCATCATTGTTGCCATACTAGTCACATCCCCTGGCATAACAATAATCAAATCATTACCCATCATGTTAAGCTGTTGCATCATCGCTCCCTTTATTCCTTCACTTAAGGAGAGTAAAGATATAATAAGGAAAACACCAATAACAACACCAATCATTGTCAGCCAACTTCTAACTTTACTTCTGCTTAAACTCCTTATAGCTATTTTTATAT
>Ga0268278_1001972_pt1 | contig 11235 bp, 6 predicted proteins | sample saktaG_3_FD_190135 | JGI IMG/M metagenome (GOLD analysis project Ga0268278, IMG submission 190135) | Saline water microbial communities from Sakinaw Lake, British Columbia, Canada - sak_2010_1_5_55m | ecosystem: Environmental > Aquatic > Non-marine Saline and Alkaline > Saline ... | reverse complement strand
CCGCCGGAAGCTTTTGAATAGATAACTAGCTTTTCCCTAGTAATCGAACCTGAAGAATTATCCAATTTCTCGGTAAAATAACCATTATTACCCGGCTCAACTTTTATTATTGGATTGGAATCTAAACTGCCGGATAACTTTATGCCGACAAACCCGCCTGACAAATTCATGGTATTGACATGGGCGCTAATAATATAAGTTTTTGCTTCGAAATTAATCTCTTCGCTGGCAATTGAAGCTCCGGAACTCATCTTTAAAATATTTTTCCCTTCTGGCGGAGAGCTTCCCCCTAATTCTTTCTTGGCTTCACTGGCATTAGTAATTACTTTGAATAAACTGTCGTTCCAGGTAACGCCGCTGGTATTGCTCCAGCCAACCGGATAACCGTTGCCTCCGGCCATTTCAAAACCGCCGTTAGATAAGCTAATCACGTCGCCGACTTGCTCCATTCCCCCTAAAGGATAATAATTATTGCCTAATTTCCCGCCTTCATAACCAAACTTGGAATATCCGGTTGAATTGCTAATACTAATAATACTGGTAACATCGCCGGTTTTAAATATCTGCTCCGCTTTAACAGAGGAAATAAAATTGCCGCAATTACCGTTATCGTCAAAACTATTACAAAGCCCGACGTCAAAGCAGACATTATTATTGTTTTCATCCTTGATATAACTGCGGCAGGCTAACCACCGGTCGCAGACTCTATTTGGCGAAACTTTTATCAGCTGATTGGCGTTATTATTGCTTCCCGCTACCGGCGCTATGCCGCTCCCGTCATTAACGGTCAAATCCGCGTTAAAATTCAGTCCAGTTAAACCGTTTCCGCCGTTCTGAGAGCGCTCATTAAATAAAATACAGCCTTGTTCAAAATCAACCAAACCATTGCAGGAACTTTTATCTAATTCCTGCTTTAACCTATATTCAACTATGGCTTTTTTAAGGTTTAACTCTCCGGCGCTCGTGCAATTATTCCTACCAGAAGAAGTATTAAAAAATATAATTGATGAAGTATCGGAAACGCCAATTGAGCTGGCGGGACTAACTAAAGTATTGTCTTCTTTTAATTTATATAAAGTTGATTGTAGGCAACTTATTGAGTTAAACCCGGCTCCTATCCCCTTTAATATATAGAGGGTGGATGGTTCAAGGCTGATTTCTGCGTTATTTCCATAACTCGCGCCTGAAGCCGGCTTGCTTATCGGGTCAATATATTCGCTGCAGCCTCCTTCAGCCGCCGGGCAGGTTCCGGCCCAGCCATCTGGCTGATAAACAGTCTGGCCTTCTCCGCCATAACCAAAGGTTTTTAGCTTGTTGGTCAAACAGGGAGTATCAACCCCTTCTAAAACACAAGTTTCTCCATTAACGCAGTTTTTGTCAGACAAACAAATTTTACCTGTGCCATTGCATCTTTTTACCTTCTTTTTATACCAACCCCAGCCGGTTTCACCTGTTATCTGCCGCCATTCGCAAACCATATCGCCCGGGTCCTTGAAATAAGAAGGACCATCTTCCGAAGACCAACCAGCGCAGCCCTCGCTTTCTTTCCCGCACAAGATATCGACATATTTGTCTGGATTGTTTTTTACATAAACATCGCCATAAACTATTTCCTCCCCATATTTATAAGGCGAACCAAAACGGCTGCAGCCCTTATCGGCCTTATTGCATTGCTTGGCCGCGTCATAAACCACATAGGTAAGATTATCTTCTTGGGTATTTACCGCCGGATTTGTAGTTGAAACAGAAGCGGCGGCGTTGGTTGAGTTATGAGTATCGATCATTAATTCGCAGCCTACGGCCGACTCCTGGCATAGATGGCTGAAATTGTGGAGATAATGCGTATTTTTAGCTCTATCCTGATATTGGCTGCAACCTAACATATAGAGAGGGAAAGGATTGCCGTTTATATCCTGATTGCAGGAGTCCGGTGTCTGCCAGGAATCTCTAATTAGATAATAACGGTCAACTATCTCCGTTAACCTTATATCATCAATAAAGAAATTCCCGTCAGCCGTGATTGCTAAACTTTCTTCCGTATCCGCCTCATGGCTTAATTTAGCTAAATTAAATCTATATAATTTCCATTCGCCGCTTAAAGCATTGTTTAAAGAACCGGCAGTGATAAATTCTTCTTCGCCATTAACGCCAATTAATTTGATTGAATTAAAAGCGGTCGCGTTGTCTTTCTTAGCAATAAAACTTAAAACATAAGACCTTCCTTTTTGGACAGAAACGCCTACCGTCTTGCTAGTAGAATTGCCGTTCGTTCTTAAAGAATTTCCGCCGACAGTCAAGGCCTCGCTGGCAATATTGCCTGTCCACCCCTGGGTATTTCCGGGAAAATCATTATTTAAAATAATCCGCATATTGTTGCCGCGGTTGCCGCTGTATTCCCGGCAACCAGCTTGGGCAGTGCTGCATCTCTTGCCTTCACCCGGGATAGCCATATAAACGGTTGAGTCATCGGTGCGGCGATAGGCATGGCAATTGTCACTGCAGGAAATTGTCCTGGTATATAAATGATAAGAGATTCCCCCGACTTTATTGTAAAATTGGCGGCAGTCCGGATTATAACTCGGGTCAGTGGCGGGCAGATTATATATTGTCTCGCTACATTCGGAAATATCGTCACTTGTAGTTGCTGGCTGTACGCCATCAGATTTTAAATTAAAAACTCTTAGCTGGTAACCGCTTTCATCGCTTCCTTCCCAAGTATAAAATTCAGCGCAGGTAGCATCCGGCTTTATGCATTGCCTTAAATAAGTATAATATTCTTTGCCTTCCCCGCCTCTGGCTACTTCGTCTAAATTAGTAAATTCATCGCAGCCAGCGGCGTCAGCGCTGCAGGTTTTGGCTGATTTGGGAATAAAATATTCAAACTGACTGCCGGCAAAATTAGTTTCCAACTGAAAATAAGTGTCAAAACCATCGCATTCGGCCGGACAATAATCCCCAACCGTGGTTTTGGCCGGAATGCTTATTTTGTCCGCTACTCCCGTATAGAGTTCACAATTTACATCAGCCGGCTGGCAAGCGCTTGCGAATTTGCTGCAACGGGCAGGCGGGTCAACTTTATCACAGCCAAGGTAGGCCGGAGCTAATTTTTCATAGACGACGTTAGCTACTCCGTAATCTTTGTAAGCTGTCGCCGAGCCGCCGATTTCCAGCTGGATATCGTCAATGTAAAAATTCGCGCTAGCGCCATATCCGTAAATATACAATTCATTAGCTCCGATACTGCCGTCATTATTTAAAGTTATAGCTATTCTTTTCCAGATCCCCCTTTCTGTTATAACGGTCTTCTCCCACCTCGTATCGTTATTGCCAATACCCACTTCTATCCGGTCGCCCTGGACTAAATAAACATAAGCGCTCAAAGTATAAGCAACTCCTGACTCAAAAACAAAATCTTTCGGCATTATTGACTCGCCGCTCCAGGCAGTTGAGGAAGAATCGTAGGAATATAAACCGCCGTTGCCGCTTCCCATCGTGATATGCAAAATTTTTCCTGATCTATCTTCGGCGCCACCGACAATCTCGGCCTGCAGATTTCCCCACAACGGCCAATTATTTAATTTGTCCCCACCCCCAGAAATGGAAACCGTACTGCCGACAATATCGTCTTCAAATCCGGAATTAATAACTAAATTCGTCCCAAAACCGGATTTCGTCCTGATAAATTCATGGCAACCCTCGTCTTCTTCATCGCATTCTTCAACATTATTATTAAAATATATTGAATTGGAGCCGGTCCAATTAACAGAATCAGTACTGGCGGCGTAACCGGCAAACGACGTGGCATATCCTTTGCAGCCGGCATTGCCAGCCGAGCAGCCGCTATAATCCAAAGTATTCTCTAAATAGGAAACTGTTTTACCGTCTGCGGCCCGGAAAGTCTGGCAGGTATTATATTTTGGTTCGCAGGATTCAGCTTCAAAATTCCAGGTCCGGCGCTCCTGCGTGCAATAGCCGTAGGCCTCGCAGGAACCGTCGCTTCTTTCCTTAATGCAGCTTTGTTCATCCGCGCAATAATTATCATTGCGGACAATCGTCCTGATTTTATTCCCTTCACCGCCGTCAATTATTTCATCAGAAACTATTTCCGGACCATAGCCTTCTTTGGCGCAAAAATTCTGCGGCGCTTTTAAAACCCAATTCGGGTCAACCAAACCGCGGCACCAGTCTTCACTATAGCCAATATAAGAATCGCTTGAATCAAAGCAAGCCACCATTTTTGCCAAAGTGGCGTTTTTTAATTTTTCCTGGTGGGAATGCAAATATTCTGCCGCTAATTCCCAGCCGACCGGAATAATCCTGTATTTTCTTAAAATCAGCATAGACCGGTAAGGATAGCCCTGGTTATAAACCGGCTGAATCGCGCTTTCACCCATGGATTTAAAACCAAAAGACCAGTCTTTTAAATACCCTGAATTTATCGCTTCTCCCACCGTTTTCCTCTCCTCTATGGCCTGCCTAAAACCTTCGTCAATTACACAATTAGTCGGTCCGGCCTTACTCGGGTCAGGGCACATAGATAGTTCTGCCAAAATGTCATAATCGGCTCTCGTGTCAAACCTTGGCTCTAATAATTTTCTCAAGGATTCATTAGCGCCGGAAACTCCCTGATTACTGGCTCCGCCCTCGTAATCATAAGGGGAAGAGGCGGGCGCAACGTATCTGCCCAACTTTCTTATCAAATTATTAAAACTGGTAATAGCCAACTGGTTTAAAAAAACATTAGCGGCATCAGCCAGAGCATCGCCGGTAAAATCCCCTACTTTCATAACCTGCGCGTTCATTTTTTGCTGGAGTTCCCTTTCGGCCTGACCAGGAGGACTCTCGCTTTTGCCGGCGATATTTCTTACGTCCAGCCAACCTTTATTGGCTATTAATTCTTTTTCTTTTTCTGCCGCGGTTTTTTCTTTTTCCGCCATAATCCCTGTCTGCAAAGACAAAGCTATCCCTAAATCGCTTTGCGTCGGGTCAAAGGCCGCTTGAAAATTCTTTAAAAAATTCGGGTCTCGCAATTCATTATCCCAATTCTCATACATTTTAGAAAGAGTGCAGGTTGGGGCCTTAGGCCTTTCATATTGCACCAAACCCAATCCTATTTTCATTTTAACGGCCAAACTTGGTTCGCATAAATTAAATTTCCATTCCCTGCCCAACCTTTCTATAAACTCTCCTCCGGCCTGATCCCCTATATTGTTTAAATATGTGCCCCACCCTTCGGTTATAAACAATGGCTTTTGACCTTTTCCGCCAGACCCTATATAAGTAGCCGTATCATAAGCTATTTTATTTAAAGCGTTCCGCAAAGCTGCCTGCAAAGCGTATGAACCAGACTTTCTTATGGCGACAGCTATTGTATCTCTAAGCTTATTGGTCGCTTCAGCTACTGTTAATAGGCTAGCCACTACTGCGTCGGTAACAGGTATTTGGGCATAAACAGGTTTAGCTTTAAAAAGAAAGGGGGTACTTAAAAGTAAAAAAATAAGAAAAACGACAATAAAAGATGGTGTTTTTTTGTTATATTTATTTATTTTTTCTCTTTTGAAAAACATATCATTATTTTAAATTTCTCCCGCCACTTTTTATAATTTATTGTGGGCGGGATCCCGCTAAAGCGGTGATAATTGACCTAATTTCTAATCCTAGCGGAAACTCTAATAAGTTTTTTAGCACCAGCGACATACTGTTTTCATCAGCAGGCTGGTCGCCGGTTTCCACATCGGCGGGCGACATACTTTCTTAGTGATTTTAAAACAGGAGGTTATCCAGCGGGTGCGGAGACCCGCTGGCAGCAGCTAGTCGCGCCGGTTTAGCGAAAATTCTAATAAGCTTACCCCAAAAAATCCTAAGAATCTTAACAATCCCAAAAATCCCATATCCTTATTGGCTCCCCAAAACTTCTTTATAGCTAGCCATCAAATCCTCATCACTGATTTCATTTAATGTTTTTTCATCCATCCCAGACTCCAATAACATTTTCCTTAAAGAGGAAACGTCGCTTTGACCTTGCAATATTTTCTGCAAATCCTGCTGCTGGGTCGGCGTTAATTGCCCCGTATCCCCTAAAGTGGAAGTGGCTGTTTGTAAATTAAGTTGATTCTGTAAATTGCTTTCTCCGCCCGTTGTTCCACTGCTAAGGTCCGTACTTGAGCAGTCTCTGCCTATCGGGCAGTTTGGGTCCTTGCCAGCCTCAATTTCTTCCTTATCAAAAACCCCGTCGCTATCGCTGTCTTCTAAGTAGGGCGAAGTTTCATAAATATTGAGTTCGTCCCAATCTGTTAGACCATCTTTGTCCGTGTCCTTTGTTTTTAAAGATTCCTGACATTCCGGGCCTTGGCAAGTGTCGGTGCTTTTATTCGTCTCGCCTGGGTTATAAGAGAAAGGGCTATTAATGCTTTTTTTAAGCTGAACCATCCAGGCGCCGATTACGGCCACAGCCAAAACCCCCAAAACCGCCACAGCTATTTTCTGGTTTTTACCTAAATTTTGCTTCGTCCTCTGGCTCTGGTCTTGTTCTAACTCTTCATCATCTTTCAAATTATTATAATCTTCCATAAAAATTGAAAATGTAAAAATTAAATATCAAAATGACAATGTAAAATCCAAAATTATTTTCCACTTTTCAGTATTAAAAACTATTTCCCTTTTAAGTTTCTCTCCGTCATTTTAACCTTTTAAATTGTCATTTTTATTTTTGATATTTAATTTTTGATTTTTTATTACTCTAGTATTATTATAACATAAACTAACCAAATTCTCCAAGCAATTTAACCCAATCTTCTAAAGATAGCTCCTGGGCCCTGATTTTAGGGTTAAAACCCGCTTTTTTTACCCTTTTTTCCGCTTCTTCTGGCGTAATATAATAACCGGCCGCCAGATTGTTTTTAAGCATTTTTCTTTTAGCGCTGAATCCTATTTTAACTAATCTAAAAATTCTGTCTGTCTGTCTCTCCCCCTCTCCTTGCAAAGAGCCTGTCCCGCCTGTCCCGAATTTAGTTGAGGGAAACTTAGTTGAGGGAAGCCCGTCAAGGGAAGAGGGCAGGGTGAGGTTAAATTGGATAACAAAGACCCTCTCTCTTTCTTTGTCATCCTCTGCCATCCCGAACTTGCCTGCCCCGTCCGCCTAGACGAGCTGGCCCGCTTCGCCGGAGCGAAAGCGAGGCGAGCGAGGCTGGCTAGCGCCATGCCCCGCTATGCGAAGCGTGGCAAGGGAGCTGGCCGGGGATTTAGGATTCAGCCTGCCTGCCGGCAGGCAGGGAAAAAGCCGCACAGACTATCACCCCGCCAGAGGCGGGGGATCCCGCCCACAAATAATTTAATAAAGAGGCGGGATAATAAAGTGGCGGGACAAATCAGCAAACAAATCCCTCCTCCTACCTCACCCCGTCGCTTCGCTCCTCCCCTCTCCCGCAAGGAACGCAGCGGGGGAGGGGTTGGGGGTGGGGATGGGGAAAAACAAAAAAAGCTTGAGTTTTAAAAACCCAAGTTCTTTAAAATATTACAAATCATTTTATCCCGCACCTTAGAATATCCTGTTGCGAGCAAGGTGCGGAATTTACTCTATCTGAAATATAGCGCCTTACACCCCCAAACTCGTAAAGACAAACTTTACCAAAGCGTAAGAGGTAAAAATTACAATCAAGCCAATCGTCGCCCAAAGTAAAATTTGTTTCCCTTTCTCTACCTTTTCCGGACTACCAGCCGCCGTCATCCAGTTAAACCCGCCATAGATAAACATCAGCAAAGCCAAAGAACCGACAACGCCCAGGATCGCTTTAATGATTCGGCCGATAAAGATTTGAGGAGTAACGTCAGTACCGAGAGGATTAGTGAGGGTAACCTCACCTGTTCTATCAATTTTCTGCGCACTTGCGACATAGACAGAAATTGAGGAGAAAAAAAGTAATATTAATAAAAACAAAATTATTTTTTTCATAAAAATATATAAATAGTAAATAATTACTTACCTAATTATATTATACCAAAAATTAAATGAAAAAAAAAGGGGGTAGTTTTCAGGCTACCCCCTGGAGTTCATTGATTCTGAGAAAGAGCGGCGAGATTACCTTTCTCACTTGGATACATAAAACGTTCAATCTTGACTTTGAATACAACGCCTTCGGGCGCTTTTAAATCATAACTGCCGGTTGAACCGCTGTACTTGTTTATTACTTGCAGCTCCTTGTAGTGCTTATTCCAAGCACCACCCGCCCACTCTTCGAATTCTTCGCCCGTAATCGTAATTCTGTCTTCAAAAAGGAGATCTTTGCTAACATAGGCGATGATCATAGAACCGTCGTCGCCTTTGCCATACCCCTTGCCGGTAAAGGTCTTTTCAAACACCACTACCCAATCCTTGGGTGGAAATTCGGCATTAACCTTCTCCTGGCCAAGATAGCGGATGGCGACTTGCCGTTTGTCCTCGGACAATTCTTCCTTGGCTTCAGCCAGAATCTTTTCGCCGTACTTGGTTTCTTCAACCTGGATTTGTTTAACTAAAGAAGTATCTCTCTTGGCAAAGGCAAAAAATTTTTCAGCTGTATTAAGCTGGGAAAGAGTAAGGCAATCTTTACCGGCCCGGAAGCAGGAATCAGCAACGCTCTTTACCATACTTGATTGGTATTTTACAGCCTGGGTAAAGAAACTTATGGCCCTGTCCACCTCTTTGCTATTCTTCGGACGAATCAAACCGCTAATCGGACGATACATCTTAAGAGAAGCCAAACCTAGGTTAAAATACTTTTTAGCTACTTCATCGCGGTAGGCAGATCGGAAAGTGACAGCCGCTAAGAATTCTTTGTCCGCGCCGGCGAAATTGTTGAGCCGCAAGTGGATGTTGCCGAGCATGAAGTAAGCCTTGGCGTCATCGGATTTCAACTGAATCTGGGCTTCCAGAACGGAGATGGCATCGTAGTACCGGCCGATTTTCATGAAGTTCTCGGCCTTGGTGAAGTTGCTTTCTTCGGCAAAAGCAGAAGTGGTGGCAATCAGGATGATCGCCGCGAGAGTACAAATTATAGTCCGGAACATAGTAGTTCCCCCTCTCTTTCTCTGTATATTGTGATTTTAAAATGTGCGAAATATCTATTTTGATACTACCATAGATTGGGAAAATTGTCAATTTTTTTTGAAAAAAATAAAGGGGGAGACAGTTTTTGGCTATCTCCCCATCATTTGAAAAAATTATTCCTTGGTATAAACGAGTTTCCCCCCGCCAGTTGCTACCAATGTAAGCTTATTACCGCTGATTGAAAATGAATAATATGTTGTAGATGTTAACCTGCCAGACTCATCCCAATTGTTAAAAGAGAGTCCGTCTTCCGAGTATCCATCGCTTTTCAATTCAACGATGAACTGACCAAAGCCAGTCCATGTCTTAGTGCGACTGCCGTCTTTGTTAATAACGTAATCACATCTCACAAATTGTCCTTTTTGTGTCTCTTGGTCATAGGCGGAAAATTGTATAGTTGAGTACCCAGAGCTATAGTCTGAAGTCCCCCAGGTGCCGACAAGAGCTTTCGCGACGCTATCGGCTTTGCTATCGGCTTTGTCATCACCGCTGAAGATGCATCCAGCCACATAAAAAGCAATGACCAGAACGGACAAGAGAATTAGTAATTTTTTCATCGGTAACTCCTTCCCCTTTTTAATTAGTGAAAAAACAATTGATAATCCAAATAACAGAACTATCGCTATTATAGCTACTGATATCTTTTATCTTTTTACGGCCTCCCTCCGTTTGGAATAAGAGTGAAAAAATCAATTTTTTATTATTAAATGAGCTCAATCTATCTACCTGCACTCTATCAAAAATGTCTTTTTTGTCAAGTTTTGTGCGATTGCATCACTAATGTCCGACTAAAATTCAAAAATATCACTTTATTTTTTATGTCGGACAGCATAAATATCCAATAAACACTGCTTAGGAGCCAAATTTTGCCTTATAACAAGCAATGAATTCTTAATAAGGCAACTTTGACTTTAAAATTCAAGTTAAGAGAAGCTATTTTACCCGGACAGCATAAATTTAAAAAAATAAATGGCTAAAATTAAACAACTATAAATTTTAAAAACAAATAAATTGCTATACAGAAAATTTTTATCGGACACTACTGCGATTGCATTTTTTTGAAAAAAATAAAGGGGTATTCTGAAATAATCAGATTACCCCTCTTTAGTAGAGAATAGGAGTCCTCTTGCGCTCCCATCTCAAGTTTTAATTTTCAAGAGTTCAATACGATATACCACCTGGCCGGCGGACAACACGAAAGCCTACGTCGAAGAAGATGGAGTCCGGGTAAAAACCGTTACCGTCTAAGTTGTTGCTGCGAAAGGCCGACTGGCAAGGCATGCTGTATCCGTACCAACCACCGCCGCGTGCTACACGGCAGTAGCCAGAAAGTGCACCAGTGGGATTTGTTTCACTTGTGGAATAGTAACGCCCATACCAATCATGGCACCATTCCCATACGTTCCCGCTCATGTCGTATAACCCAAACGGATTCCCGGGGTAACTCCCAACATCCACAGGATGATCAATGTCACCAGCCCAGTCGATCCCCGTTCTGTAATTCGCTTTCGTTGAAGATATCGTCCCGTCATTCGTCCCGTACTTATATTGTCTTCCCCCCCGGCAGGCATACTCCCATTCCGCTTCCGTCGGCAAATCAAGACCATAATATAAGGCAAACGCTTTCGCCCCGTACCATGTCACCCACACCACCGGCCAGTTCTCATGTCCGGACACCACGCTGAATGAATTGTCGCTGAACGTAATCCAGCAGCGTGCATCCGAATATGCGGTCATTCCTATAAGGCCAATATATATCTGCCCGCTGTACGCCCCCTTCGTCCCTTTCACGCTCAAACTTGTCGCCGTCACGTCCCAGGAGGACAACGCCTCATTCAAATATTTCGCGAACTGTGCGTTCGTAACCTCATAGATACTCATCTCAAACGACGATAGCGTCACCGTGTGAACGGGCTTCGCCTCTGAACCGACACCAGCTTCCACATCCCCCATCTGGAACGTCCCGCCCGGGATGGAGACGAAGGTGATGTTTGGAATCTCATGGGGCTCATTACCAGACTTTGTGGCAATGATGGTGTCGGCTATTTTGTCAAAACCGCTTATAATTACTCCCATACCTGGCGGATTGAAAATATAACCGGTTTTTGAAGGAATGATAGCGTAGTCGCCATTGGCCAAACCGCTAAAAG
>Ga0268278_1001970_pt1 | contig 11247 bp, 12 predicted proteins | sample saktaG_3_FD_190135 | JGI IMG/M metagenome (GOLD analysis project Ga0268278, IMG submission 190135) | Saline water microbial communities from Sakinaw Lake, British Columbia, Canada - sak_2010_1_5_55m | ecosystem: Environmental > Aquatic > Non-marine Saline and Alkaline > Saline ... | reverse complement strand
TGCCATTCCGCCACTTCGGCCCTGGGCAGCACAGGATTTGAACCTGTGACCCCTTGCGTGTGAAGCAAGTGCTCTAACCGCTGAGCTAGCCGCCCTCTAGCGCTATATTTTATTCTTTAACAAGGCTTAAAATCAAGGCGGGGCGGCCATAACAATCGTAATTCATCCAGGTTAGAAGGCCGGCAGCGCCGGCGCTGTGGACATCCCTCTGCATCAATGCATATAATTCAATTACATTTATGCTGCCTTTTCAGACGGGAAAATCCGGCGCTGCTCTGCTGCTGATTATATTCATCACTCTCGCTGCGGCGGCCGCGGCCTGCACATCGCCCGTTCCACCACCGGTCCCTGGCGGTATTGATGGGTTACAGCCCTCAACCGCGACAACGCCAGCCCCGATGGTTCCCGCTTCAGATGAGTCCCAGGCACCCGCCACGACTGTGGTTCCTGCGCCGGTATCAGCGGTCCAGATAAAGCTTATCCACTACAGGGGCACTCTCACCAGGCTCGGATGCTGCAACCCGGGGCTCTACGAGCGCGATGAGTTCGTAGTCATCCAGAACACCGGTCAAACCCACCAGGATATAACCGACTGGCGCCTGACCAATATCACCAGGGGCTACCCGACCTTCATCTTTCCATCACATTTCCCCTGCCTGCCCTACGAGCTTCCGGTGGTGGATACGACTGAAGAGCAGGCCATAGCGGAAAGTTATTACACTGTAACCAAAAACCCGGCGCAGTCCGAAATAAACAGGTTCTCAACGAACACTCAGCAGTCCAAGCCGGCCAATGTGCCCAACAGCGCAGTAGACTGGTCGTCATGCACACCGCTGGAACCCCTGGACTATACGCCCATGAAACCGGCCAGCGGACAGCAGGGCGTGCCCCTGCCGTGCATCCTGTACCCGGGGCAAACGGTGCTGGTTTTCACAGATGAAATTCACTGCCAGACGGGCGGATTTTCCTTTAATTGGGGGCTGGGAAATATCTGGAACAACGAGACTGCCGATACGGCCGTGCTCTATAATGCCGGGGGGGAAGAGATATCGCGCAGGAGCTACCTTACCGGCAGGTAGTGAAAATATTTGCCGCCGCAAGACCGGATTTATTGATTTATTTAATACCTGTGTATATAATCAAGAAAACGGTTAAACATAACGAGTCGGAAATACGTTTCCACTATGGATAGTTATGGATGTAACGGAGAGATGAAATGCAGCAATGGATAAGATGCCCCAGGTGCGGCGCCAACAACGCTCCCGGACAGAAATTCTGCAACGCGTGCGGCACACCTCTGCCGGTCAGCTGCCCCAATTGCGGAACCCCGGCAGGCCCGGGCAGCACCTTTTGCGCCAGGTGCGGCATGACTTTCGGCGGGATGCAGCAGCAGACCGGCTACTATCCGCCACAACAGCCCGGCTATCCTCAACAGCCCGGCTATCCTCAACAGCCCGGCTATCCGCAGCAGCCCGGCTATCCGCCACAGCCGGGATATCCTCCTCAGACCGGCTATTATCCACCACAACAGCCGGGTTATCCACCGCAGCCCGGCTATCCGCCACAGCCGGGTTATCCTCCACAGCCGGGTTATCCTCCACAGCCCACAGGTTATCCGCCTCAACCCGGCTATCCTCAACAGCCGGGATATCCACCGCAGCCCGGCTATCCGCCACAGCCGGGATATCCTCCTCAGCCCCCTCCCCGCGGCGCTTATCCGCCGGGAGCGCGCCCGCCTCAACAGGGCGGCGGCAAAGGCATGCTGATATTCCTGCTGGTTCTGCTCATCGCAGGCCTGGCAGGTTTCGGCTACTGGGCCTACAGCCAGGGCTACCTTAAGAGCATACTCAAGTTCGGCAGCGATAATACTACCAGCACAAGCACGGGAGTCAAGGATACAACACCCCCTGTAATCAGCGGAGTCGAAGTAAGCTCCAAGGCCATCAAGGAGGTGGGCATCCTCTGGAAGACGGACAAGCCGTCCAGTTCGCAGGTGGAATGGGGGCCCAAGGGGTCATTCGGCAACAAGACCGAGATTAAGGATGACCCCGTGACAGATAAGAACACCGCAGGTGTGGTGACTCACGGGGTCGTCGTCAAGGGACTCACCGGCGATACTGAGTACCAGTACCGTGTATTATCGCACACCGCCGGCAGCGTTGATGCCGTATCTGCCACCTATGATTTCACCACCCCTGCGGAATAATCCCGCCTTTTATCTTCGCTTACAGAAATTCTTATGTACCAATCAACAATCCCCTGCCCTCAATGCGGCGCTCAGAACCTGATAGGACAACGGGTATGCGCATACTGCGGGAATACCCTTGCCAGCTATTGCCCCTCGTGTCATGCGGCTAATGCCGCCGACAGCCAGTACTGCCATGCCTGCCATGCCATGCTCCCGCCTACCGGCGCCCCACCGGTTCAGCCGCAATATCAACCACAGCAACCACAGCAATACCCTCCGGCCGGGTACCAGTACCAGGGTCAATACCCTCCGCAGTATCCGCCGTATGCGCAGCAGGGGTACCAGCCACAGGCCCAGCAACCACCGTACCAGGATTACCAGGCCGGGTACGGCCAGTACGGCGATTATAAACCGTACCCGGTACACGGGGGAGGGGCTACCCCGGCGGGCATGCTGGACGGCCTGGTCGGCAGGCTCAAAGAGATTGTGCGCAATGCCAATCCCATACTTCTCTCTTCGCTGGTGGTGCTGGTGGTGGGTATGACCATCTTCCTCATCCTGGCCTTCCAGTTCGGCTGGATCAAGACAGGTTCGACGCCCAAGGTCACCTCATCCAAAGATACAACTGCCCCGGTGATATCCATGCTGAGGGTAAGGGAAGGCGCAAACAACGGGGCCATTATCTCCTGGGTGACCAGCGAACCCTCCAGCACGCAGGTGGAATACGGGATCTGGCCGTACGCCAATACAACCACGCTGATTGAAAGCGACCCCCGCACAGGAATGAACGCCGGCACTCTTACCCACGAAGTGGGCCTGACCAACCTGCTGCCAAGAACCTCCTACATTTACCGCGCGATTTCCTATGATAAAGATGGCAACAAGGGTGTCAGCCAGGACTTGCAGTTCGACACATCCGTGGCAGGCTCGGGCACGCAGCAGAATACTCAGACCCAGACTATATACGAAGGTGAGTAGTAGTCGTGCATTGCCCTGCATCAGCGCCGGGCATACAGTATTGAACATTTAGGGAATAGTCATGCAGCAAAACTTTCTCTGCCCCATTTGCTGGAAAGAGAATACGGCGGGCAGCACGGTTTGCAGCAATTGCCGGAGCCAGCTCGGCCTCCTGGGCGCCGTCAACTCCAATTGCCCCCATCCCGGCTGCCGATGGCCGCGCGTCCCCTATGACCGCTTCTGCGGCAACTGCGGCCGGCCCCTGCAACCGATCTGCCCTAACTGCGGCAACAATATTTCGAGGGACTCCAGGTACTGCCCGAAATGCAGCTTTTTCTGCGGCGGGGGCCGGGAAGGATTAAAATAATCGACTGGAGCGGCCGGACAACAGCGGCGAACGGCAATAGACGATGGCTGAGCAAATCAAACTTATCTCCTGGAACGTGGTCAGCATCCGCAACATGCTGGATAGAGCCAACCTCGCGCCGGAAGGGCAGCAACCGCTGTCCTTCCTCGACTGGCTGAAGCAGGAATTACCGGATATCATCTGCTTCCAGGAAACGAAGCTGCAGCAGGGGCAGGTCCCTACCGGCCTCGAAAATCCGGCAGGCTACTTCACTTCATGGAGCTTTGCTGAGAAGAAAGGCTATAGCGGCGTGGCCACCTTCAGCCGGCAGAAACCTATCTCCAGCAGCAAGGGGCTGGGCATTGCCAGCTTCGACAGCGAGGGCAGGGTGCTGATGACCGAACACCCCGGATTCAAGCTCTTCAATGTCTACTTTCCCAAAGCCTATTCCACGCGGGAGGTAGCCGCATCCCGCAAAGAGGGCGCGGCCAATGCAGACAAAATGGCGGAACGGCTGCCATTTAAACTGGCCTTCTACGACGCGTTGCTAAAGCACGTCGATGCGCTGGCCGGGCGCGGTGAAAATATAGTGATCTGCGGTGACTTCAATGTCGCTCACCGGGAAATAGATTTGGCCCGGCCCAGGGAAAACCGCGAGACGTCCGGATTTCTCCCCGAGGAACGCGCCTGGATGGACAGGCTGATCGACCACGGGTATATCGACACGTTCCGCCACCTCCATAAAGATGCCGGTCATTACACGTGGTGGAGCTACCGGTTCAAGGCCAGGCAAAAGGACATAGGCTGGCGTCTCGATTATTTCTTTATCTCCAGCAGCCTGACCGCATCGCTGACCGGCGCATCTATCCTGAAAAACGTGCAGGGATCGGACCACTGCCCGGTCGGCATAACGTTGAAAATAGATTGAGCAGGCCTTAATATTAGAGGTAATGGCTTTGCAAACTCACGCGGCGGAACGGACTGTCCCTCAATCAGCGGACGAGTGTTACGACCGCCGCAGGCACCTGATCAGCGCACTGCACGAGCTGAAAAGCAGGATATCCGGCATCGAACAGCAGCACCCGTGCCTGCGCGATGACCTCTCTTCCACATGCGATAAGGCCATTTTATCCCTGCAGGACGATCCCTGCCTGCAGGGCAAAGCTGCTGAGATAGAGCCCGCCGGCGCTCCATCGCCGGCAAAAGCGATTAATCCCCTGTCGCTGTTCCTTGATAAGGCCGGCGCCTGCATCATCAACGGGCTGGACAAAATGGGTGACGGCATCATATTTCTGTTGCTTAAAATCAGTAAGGCCATTGACTGAGCGCACTATTCCAGCCTGTACTGACGCTCATTGAACAGACTCAGGCAGGCATCCACTACCTGCGCATCGTAAAGGACACCTTTCTTCTGCAATATCTCCAGCAGGGCTTTTTCGACGCTGAAGGCCGGCCTGTATGGGCGGTGGGACGCCATTGCCTCCACCACATCAGCTACTGCCATGATACGGGCTTCCATGCAAATCTCCTCCCCTTTGAGCCCGCGTGGGTAGCCCGAGCCGTCCAGCCTCTCGTGATGCTGGTATACGATCTCCGCCACCGGCCAGGGGAACTCGATGTTCTTCAGCAGCTCATATCCCACATCGGCGTGGTCCTTGAGCAGGTTGATCTCGTTGGGCCTCAACTTACCGGGCTTGCTCAATATCTCGGCAGGCACGAATATCTTGCCGATATCGTGCAATGTACCTGAGACGCGGATACCTTCGATCTTGTCTTCCGGCAGGCCCATCTCCCGTGCTATGGCACAGGCCAGTTTGGAAACCCTGTTCTGGTGGCCGGCTGTATAGGGATCGCGCGTCTCGGATGTCAGCGCCATCGACTGTATGGTCCCTTCCATGGCCTTCCGCAGCTTTTCCGAGCTGTGCCGCAATTCCTCTTCTATCTTCCTGCGCTCTGTGACGTCGCGCGCCGAGCTGATGATCAATTTTTTAGATCCCGGCATGATGACCCGGCTGTGTACCTCAATCATCCCGGCAGCGCCGTCCGGCCTGACCTGCGCAACTTCAAAAGTCATCTCGCCCCGCTGCGTAATTTCCGCGATGCGCAGAGCATCCAGGGCGAAAAACATGCCTGCCTTATTCTGTTGCCGCGCTTCCCCGGAGACACCCCGCGTAATATCACCCAACCCGGCAGCAGCCTCGTTAGCATAAAGGCACTTACCCTGTTTATCGTGCAGATATACGGCATCGGGTGATATATCCAGCAGCTGCGAGTACAGTTTTAGCTGTGCGACAGATTGCGAGCGGCGGGCGATGAGCATGCCGAGAAACCATGATACGGCGGCCGCCACAGCCACCAGTAATCCCAGCGATACCAGTACCGGCACCAGCATCCCCCCGGCGGCTGACTGCATGGCGTTTCCCGGTATAAACGAAGATGCCTGCACATAGATCAGGATTGAAACACCCGAAAGCACTGCCAGAAAGCCAAAGAATATGGCGGCGAAATACAGCACGGCCAGCGGCTGAACGCTCCTTGATATGCCTTTGATAAATGGATCTTGCATGAGTTTGCCTGCCTTTAAGCCATGTCCTCAGGATCGGCCCCATCAGCGCTGCTATCAGTATGCAACCTGCACCCAGGCCCAGGTTGACCCTGCATTCACTTTACGGCCTTCCTTCCGCGTTGCTCTATGGTGCATTACTCTATCAGAAACAGGTATGAGATTTCAATTTAAACACGTTTCTCTGTTAAGATATTTCAGTGAAACAAGCGCGGAGTGTAGCTGTAATAGGCGCAGGCGCCGTAGGGGGCTATTACGGCGGCCGGCTGGCCGAAGCCGGACATGATGTCCGGTTCCTGGTAAGGCGGGATTATCATGCCGTAACATCCTCCGGCCTCACCGTAACCAGCCCGGACGGAGATTTCCACCTGACTCGCCCCACAGTAGCCAGGGACAGCGCTGAAATCGGGACGGTGGACTGGGTCATCTGCGCGCTCAAATCGACCTCCATACATGTCGCCCAAAAACTGGTCCAGCCCTGCGTGGGCGCGGATACACGCATACTGGTGCTTATGAACGGGCTCGGGTTGGAGGACCATTTTACCGGGTGGTTCGGGCTTGAACGGGTATTCGGCGGCCTGGCATTTACCTGCATCAACAGGGGCAAGCCGGGACACGTGCATCACCTGGCCTATGGCACGGTGACGTTAGGGCACTACAAGGATAATCCGACCGAAATCGAAAAGGCGCTCAAACTATGGTCGGGCAGCAAGACGAGCGTTATCCCCGCCAAGTCACTATTGAAGGCCCGCTGGGAAAAGCTCTGCTGGAACATCCCTTTCAGCGGCCTGTGCGTCGCCGGCGGCGGCATAACCACCGACCGCATCATGTCGAACGCCGGCCTGCACGACTCGTCAAAGGCATTGATGGAAGAGGTGATCTCTGCGGGGAATGCCGACCTGGCCCATCACGGGGAAAGCTCCCGCATCGACCGGGACGCGCTGGTCGAGAGCATGTTTCAAAAGACCTCCACCATGGGAGAGTACAGGCCGAGCACCATGATCGATTTCGTGGAGGGCAGGGCCATGGAGATAGATGCCATCTTCGGCGAGCCGCTGCGGCGGGCCCGGGCGCTGGGAGTGCCTGTCCCCCGGCTTGGCCTGCTAACAGCCCTGCTAAAATCCCTTAACCACGGCCGCTGAAACGCAGAGGGCTACTGCGGCATTTTGATCGCGCCCATCCCCTCAGAAATAGGCACGTACCTGAAGGGGCCTGCGTACTCAAGACCCTCCATGCCCTTTTTAATATCCGGGATATCCCATATAGAACTGATGATCCAGACCACCGTCACCTGTTTGCTGGCGGTAAGTTTTTTAAGTATGGGCGCGAAGTCCCCGGCGCCCTGCTTGTAGTACTCGATGGGGCCTATCTCCAATCCCTCAGATGTGGAACGCTGCTGCATGGTGGCCAACGAGCTTCTTCCGGTATCGTTATCCAGTACCAGGAAAGCGGCATAGTTTTTCGACGGATCGTAGTTGATGCCCGCACCGGGCAGCAGCGAGCATGAAACAAATACCGCTGCAAGCAAAAAGACGGCTGCAAAAGATAAAAATAACAGTTTATAGCGCATCGTTTACATTTCCTTATAGATTTCTTTTATATTATACAGAATACCGGGGAATGCCGTTTAGTACGGGGCCGGGTATGACTAAATACCTATTGATACCTGAGTTACTGCTGCTATAATTAGCAGCTGGAGGTGATCCTATGGGAATCGAGATTATGGGGGGAGTAATCGGGGCCGTATGCCTGGGACTGGCGTCCCTGGCAGCATTTCTCATGGTGCCTGCGCGTGAGCTCAGCGCGAGGGAAAGGATCGGCATACACACGTTTTACTGGGCTTTCGCAGTTTACGCGGCCTGGACCATTTATTATATGTCCGGCGATCAGGGCTGGGAAAAATATTTTTACGTTTGCATACCTTTAATGCTGGGGATGATCCTCAGCCTGCTGTCGGAATTCCAATCGAAGCAGCCGCCCATAAATATAAGCGATGCGCGTTTGAACAAGATAGCAGTGCAAACGTGGCAAAGGCTGCCCATCAACGTGAAGAGGGCCCTGCAGAGCACCGTCATGAATATACAGGGGGTGCCAGAGTGGGGCGAACTGGACCTGGAATATCTCAGGGATTCAGAGGTCAAGGCCGCGCGGTGGTTCACCATCCTGCCGCTGCCGACCAGGGGCATCATCCATGTATCGGAGAGCGACTGTCTGAAACTGGCCGACCATGTAATAATAGAGGCCCTGGCGCACGAGCTGGCCCTGGCCTACCAGTCCACACGCACCCCCTTTGACACAAATGCCATTGAAAAGGCCGGCAGAGAGCTGCCCTACAGCTGGAAATTCAAAAGGTAAGCCTGCCTATATTTTCCCTATTCAACCGGTAGGATTGTTAGACTGATTTGGACATTTAAAAGGGGGGACAGGTTGCATCGATGCAACCTGTCCCTCCTTAGTCACGATCAGTTACTAAGGTGCGGGAGGCGGAGGAGGCGGGGCAGGAGGAGCAGGAGGAGCGGGCGGGGTGGGCGCCGGAGGATGGGGAGGCCTCGGCGGTGAAGGATTGGGATACCACGGTGTTGAGTGCGGGTAGAATTGATATCCGTAGGGATAGGCCTGATACCCGTATGGATAGTTTTGATACAGGTACGGGTAAGTTCTATAGATGACGGTGGGTTGATACACTGCCTCCGGTTGCGCGTAGGTAACATACGTCTTCTGCTGCTGTTGCTGCTGTTGCTGGGATTGCGCCTGGGTAAGCGACTGCTGGGTGGAGCTCAGCTCTTGCTGGGTCGAAGCCAGCTGCTGTTGAGTAGAGCTGAGTGAATTATTAAGTGAATTCACCTGGCTTTGCAAAGCCATATACTGCTCACTGCTCACACCCGAGGTACAACCTGCAGCTGCTACCGTCGTCAGCAGCACTAATGCCACCAGACCAATTGCGAATTTGCTTTTCAATTTTAACCTCCTTTGATATTTATTTATTCTCAGTATAAAGCAGTGATTTTGAATATACTTGACGGCCTACTGATAAATACCTGATATGAAACTGACAATTTATCAGCCCGTCTTAAAACCTGCAACACTATTATTACGGCGGGAAAGAAAAGGCGAAGGCATAGGCAGCGGCTGTACCGTGCCCCGGCATAACTAAGTAATACTACGGATTACAGGCAGGCTGACTTACGGCCTATACTATAACACTCGATTGCTACTTATGGAGGTAAATCAGGGATGGTAAAGATCATCTGCGACAGCACCGGAGACATTCCCGAAGAGATAAGGAAAAAGTACGATATAACCATCGTGCCGCTTAACGTGTTATTCGGCACCGATAGCTATCAGGATGGCGTGGACATCACGCCCGCGGAGTTCTACAAGATGCTGGTGGAAAGCAAGGTGCACCCTACTACTTCCCAACCCGCCCCCGGATTATTTGCCGAGGCATACCAGAAGCTGGCCAAAGAAACCGATGAAATAATAGTGCTGACCATATCCGCCGGCATCAGCGGCACGTATGACAGCGCCATGCAGGCCAAGCAACTGGTGGATAGCAGCCTTAAAATTGAGGTCGTAGACAGCAAGTGGACCTGCGCCGGGTTGTTGCTGCCCACACTGGCAGCGGCCAGGGCGGCCGAGAAAGGCATGAAGCTGGCGGAGATTACCGGGATGGTAAAGGATATACTGCCGAAGATCCGCGTTTACATGATTTTCGACACCCTGGAATACCTGAGAAAAGGCGGCCGCATCGGCAAAGCCAAGGCCCTGCTGGGAGGAATGCTTAAGCTGAACCCTATGTTGACGCTTAAGGATGGTGTGATACACCCGGTTACCCAGGCACGTGGCCGAGCCAAGTCTGTAGATATACTGGTTGATATGATGAAAAAGACAGGCAATCCCGAGGAGATTGTGGTGGAGGATGCCACCACACCTGATGAGCTTGAAGACCTGGCCAAACGCATAAGCTCTGCCATCCCCAAGGCTAAAATAATCCGAACCAAGGTTGGCCCGTGTATCGGTGTCCACGCCGGTCCCAGAATAATGGTGGCGGGCGCTATAATCACTACCTGAAATACACAGGCAAGGTAAATGTAAGGCCATCCCCATTTAAATGGGGATGGCCTGTTTTTCAGGGGATTATATACAGGATGAAATATCAGGGTCCTACAACGACGGTAACGGTAGCGTTATCGCTTCCGTAAATATTGAGGGCGGTCAGCGTATAGCTTGTAGTCATAGCTGGCGATACTGATTGCGAATATTTTGAAGCCGGGATGCCGATGCCCTGATTAATAGTACGTATGGTGTCTCCCTTTATATCCCAGGATAGTCTTGATGTACCACCCTCGATAATGCTGCTGGGTGTGGCAGTAAAGGATCTTATTACCGGTGCTGTGCCATCCGTCGACGTGCTCACCGTAACCGTAGTTTCTGCAGTTTCTGTGCCGAAGGTATTGACGGCGGACAATTTATAGATGGTGGTGGCAGCCGGTATTACCATCGTCCAACCTGAAGACGGCACATTGCCGACATCCGGGCTGATCGAAACTGCCCTTGCTTTATTGACAGCCCAGGTCAGGGTTATATTATCTCCCGACATAATTGAATTGTGGCTGGCAGAGAAAGTTTTTATCTCCGGAGGATCTTTGGTGATGGCCGGGCCTGTTGTATTTATTGTGTTCACAGTAACAGTGACTGACCTGGTTACCGAGCCGTAGTCACTATCAGCCCTCAGTGTATACACGGCGGTCGCAGCGGGAGTTACCTGCATGGTACCTTTTGACGCGACGCCGCCGATGTCTTGATTGATATTAATTGACTTTGCGCCAATGACATCCCATGTGAGTGTTGAGGCCTCGCCGGAATTAATTGAAGCCGGACTGGCGCTTAATATGGTAATAATAGGTGCTTTCGATGCAGTCACCGTAAGCGTGGCTGACGCGGTTGAATTGCCGTTATTATTGGAGGCCGTCAGCACGTACTTGGTGGTGTAACCCGGTGACACATTTTTTGTTCCGCTTGGCGATACGTTACCGACTTCCGGCTGAATGGCAACCGATGTTGCTCCTGTAACGCTCCAGGACAATGTGGCTGCCTGACCCGTATAGATACTGCCTGTGTTGAAACTGAAACTGTTTATGGACGGCAGGGGACCGGTAACCGCGATAGTTGCGGACCTGCTTACAGAGCCGC
>Ga0268278_1001968_pt1 | contig 11253 bp, 6 predicted proteins | sample saktaG_3_FD_190135 | JGI IMG/M metagenome (GOLD analysis project Ga0268278, IMG submission 190135) | Saline water microbial communities from Sakinaw Lake, British Columbia, Canada - sak_2010_1_5_55m | ecosystem: Environmental > Aquatic > Non-marine Saline and Alkaline > Saline ... | reverse complement strand
GAATCATAATAAGATTTATACTTTTTCTTTTCTAAAATTATCTCATAACTCCTTTTAATTTTAATTAACATTTCAGTTATTTGCTCATTTCCAATTATTCTATCATCAATTTGGCGGATTTCACTTAAACAAGTATTCTGAATATTAAGATATTTTGAAATATAGCTGTTAATATTTAATTGAAAGGTAGGAATAAATTTCATATTAGTTTTTGTATATAGACTCAATAGAATAAATATTATTGAGGTTTGTATTAATAGAGTAGCTTCCCTATAATTTAAATTATATGAATCTATATAATTATGCCAGCCCAAAACAGTACCTTGTAATATATCATATATTCGCTGAACCACATTTTCTGCTTCAGTGGTTTTATTTATTGATAGCATTAGATAAGAAAAATAATTAGTATGATCAACATTTGAAATATTTCTACTAAGAGAATTTATAACCAAATAACTATATAAAAAAAGTTTTTTTATATCCTTATTATTTTTTACTAATAATTTTTTCTCTACTAAATTTAGTAATTTTCGATAGATAAATTCTATCGAATCCTTAAAATATTCATCAATAAATGAATATAAATACCATTGATTCTCAAAGCATTTTTTATTAAAAATCTGTAGATCTATAATTAGACTTGATGGACAATTATCAATATCAATAGAATATGATATTAGGGTAGTATTAATAAATAACTTACACAACTTTTCATTTAAATCATCAAAATTTATTATGGTTTCTCTGAGAATGAATCGAATGGTTTTTATGTCATTATTTTTTATGCATTCTATTAATGAATGTATCACAAAATAAGATATATTTCTTTTTTTGTAAAAATATTCATTTATCTTTTTCAAGAATAAATCGTAATCACATTTTCTAATAATTGTTAATATATGTCCTATTTCAGCATCAAGTTCATTATCCAAACCCTTATCATAACCCATTTCTTGTGATTCGCTAAGTTCGTTATTCTCGTTAATTCTTTCTATTAATTCGTTCAATAGATTGTATTTTTGATTCTCTATCAATATTCTTGTAACTTCCTCAAAGCTTATTCTATTTCGTAGTTCATGATGTAACCAGAGTTCATGTTTTATTGATTTTTCAATACATATCCGTAAAGATTTTTCTAAGAGATCATCATGACAGTTTATTAATGTTTCTTTTATAATGTCATTAATTTTGTGTGGATCTTGAACTAGTTCAATTAAATTAAATATCCAAGCATATTTGTTATTTTTTAATAGCAGAATCTCTAAATTAAATTGCAACTCTATTTCTACCTGCCTGGATCCAAACTGAATAGCTTTATCAAAAATATTCAACCAAAATCTTCTACGGTGTATTATAATTTTAAACCCTTCATAATCGTTTTCTTCTACTAAATTTTTAATATGTCCTGAAAATAATTTCGTGAATCTCTTTCCAATTTTATCCCAAGTTTTCGGCAAAAACTTTCCCGGGTTAATTGGTACAGGTATATCACTCATCTCAAACAAATAATTATTTTTGTCAGATTCAAAAATTTGTATTACATCTTCTGCTCTATCATATTTTTTTTCTTCTAAGAATTCACTAAAGATCGTATACAATCTATCTAAATCAGATTTTGTTAGTTTTAATTTTTCAAGTTTATTATTTTCAATTGCACTTTTTAATAATTCATTTTCCATAACAAGTCCTTTTAAATTATTTATTAGCCGAACAAACCAGTGCTATAAAAATAAAAAATTCCAATTACCGGTACAGCACATATTAATGCTGCAATAAAAATTACTGCAAAAAAAGCTAATAAATCTTTCATGGTAAGCTCACCCACTTTATTATTTACGATCCATAAATGCAGGTTACATGCCAATGTTTTATCAATATGCCGTAATTCGCCTAATAAAAGTAAGTTGCTCGGTTTCTGGGGATTATATAACATTTTTTATAGTAAATAATATTACTTTCTCAAGTAAATATCTTTATGTTTCAACATCTAATTTCTTCAACCTTGCTCTGAACGTATGCTCTTCAATTTTCAGCAATCTTGCTGCAGCAGCAGCATTTCCATTGTTGATCTTGAGAGCTTCAATATAATACGCTCTGGGTATTTTGTTGTCAAAATCCAATCCTTGTTCAGGTATAAAAACCTTCATCTCATTTCTGCTCATATTTCTAAAATCAATTTTCGCTGTATCTATTTTGTCCCCGGGATATATAAATGCATTTTCTAAGACAGAGAACAACTCTCTAATGTTTCCGGGGAAATGATAATCTTTTAATTTTTCCAAAGCTTCTTTGGTAATTTCCTTTTTTTTATTATGCCTTGAATTTAGTTTTTTCACATAATACTCAGTAAGTAAGAGCACATCATTTTTTCTATGCCGTAATGGGGGCAGCTCAATTTCTTGCTTCACAATCCTATAATAAAGTTCTTCTCTGAATTGTCCTTCTTTTATGAGATTTTTCAGATCTTTGTTGGTGGCAGTAATTACACGCACATCAACTTTTTCTTCTTTTCCGCCAACCGGTTGGATAGTTCCTTCTTCAAGCACACGAAATAATTTCACCTGCATTGGCAAGGGCAAATCACCAACCTCATCAAGGAAAATTGTTCCTTTATCTGCTTCTTTGAAGTTACCCTCTTTATCGTGTATTGCGCCAGTAAATGAACCTTTTTTATGTCCGAAAAATTCACTTTCAAAAAGTTCAGGACTTATCGCGCCACAATTTACTTTTACAAATGATTGCTCTTTTCGCGTGCTGTTAAAATGCAATGCTTCAGCGATGAGTTCCTTCCCTGTTCCACTTTCTCCATAAATAAATACTGGTATGTCATATTCGGAAAGCCAGTTTATCTTTTCCTTTATGTTCTTTATTGCATCACAATTTCCAATGATGTTGTCAAATTCTAATTTGAGATTCTCTTTAAGATTCTTATTTTCCCTTGAAAGTTTTGTGAGCGTTGTTTTTATTTCATCCACATCTTGTATCTTGGGAAAATCATCCAGATTAAAATTGATGGGGGAAATACCTTTTTCTCTGGAAACCTGAATAAGTTCGGCATCTATCACGCCACCTTGCTGAAGAAATATCCAGCATGCATGCATTGTGGGAGTTCCGGAAGTAATAGATATTGTATATTCAGCATCATTGTTTTTATTCTCATCTTGTACATTTTTCACTGATGCATACATTGCAGGATATACAGTGTTGTAATCAATAGGATTCTCGGAAACTGCTTCTTGGTATTTTACATCCATTTGAGGATAATGTTTTCTACAAAATCTGAGAATGTCAGAAGCTGGTTTCAGATATTTTTCATTGTTGTAGAATATGTAGAGCTTATCGAATTTAATCTCTTCCAAAATCGATAATATTGCTCCGGACTTTTCATCGATGTAGCAATCATTGTTCCCGATAAATGATAACAGTATTTTCATAGTTGCTCTATTTGAAATTTAATTTTCTTAGAGTCAAGAAATTGAAAAGTAAACCCTCAGCTTCTTTTGAGTCCGAACCATTGCGAAGATCTTCTGCTGTTAAGCGAAGAAGCCGAAATTTCGTAAGGTTTATACACACCTCCCGGCTAAAGCCGTACTCCTCTTGATAGAGGAGAATTATGTTAGATTTTGATTTATCGGTTTATAAAAAAACAAAGAATAATTCCCCTCTCGAGAGGGGTGTCCACCAGCCGGTGGACGGGGTGTGTTATTTAGGTCGAACCGTTGCGAAGGTTAAAAAGAAACCGTTCGCAAGGTTCTCAGATTTTAAAATTCCGTCCCGCTTGAGAAATTAAAATTGCTGATCTTCATGGCAGGAACGAGGAATCCTCCACCAAAGAAAGCGCCTGCGATCTCGGCAGTATCTCCAATCTCTTTTATATTAGAGAAAATATTTATAACGCTATCCGTAAAACGCATATTCTTCAAAGGTTTTGTTATCTTTCCATTCTCCACCATATAGAATCCATCCCGCGTCATACCTGTCACCAGCAATGCAATAGGATCGATAATATTTGAATAGTGGAAATGAGTGACAAGTACGCCTTTTTCAGTATTCTTTATCATTTTTTCAACTGAACTCTTTCCTGTATCAAACCTGAGTGCAAAGGGATATGCTGCCTGGGTTGGCAACGGCATTGCGTGCCCGTTATTCTCCACACCTGTCTCTTTTGCAATCCACCGATTAGTCGCAAAACCTTTTGGGACGCCTTTGTGAACAAGCGTCATTGGTTTCACGGGCATTCCTTCAAAATCAAAGGGCTGCGAACCGATTATCGGACTATAGGGATCTTCAAAAACATTGAGTTTTTCCGAAAAGATCTTTTTATTCAAACCATCTTTGAGGAAAGATGTTCCCTCGATATAATCCATGCCGTTAAAACCTCTCCACAAAAGGAAAAGCACAAATTCTGCTACAGCTGCAGGCTCCATTATTACTGTGTATTTTCCTGGCTTCAAATTCTCAGGATATTTGCTCTTCAGCGCCTTTTCGACCGCAATGTTTCCAGCTTTTTCCACATCAATTTGTCGGACATCCTTTTTTATGATCTCGTGCCAGCCGGATGCGGCGCCATCCATCGCAGTAATACTGAATTCTGCATTCGTAGAGATATCATATGCAAAAAGTCCTTTGCTGTTTGCCAAAGCAATCTCAGAGGTCGAGTTAGAAAATATTCCTGCTCCCTCAAGATTATTTTTCTTGCAGATATTCACTGCTTTTGTAATACTTTCTGCACGTTGTTGAGGAGAAAATTCATCAGTCGCTTTGCAGAAGTTTTCAACTTTTTGGTACTCCTGCTCTTTGGGGAGTGGAAGAAGTTTTTCATTATCCCGTTGCATTTTTGTCGCATCAATGGCGGCTTGAAGTGTTTGTTTAAGAGAATCATCATCCAATTTATTCGTGGTCGCAGTTGCAGTTTTTTTACCCATGATCGTGCGAATCCTGATATGATAGGATGTATCGCTTACATTTTGATGTATAAAATTCTCCGCATACCTTGTAAGCGCACTTTTATTTTTAAAGATCATGACCTCTGTTTCAACTTCCTTGGAAAGGGAACAGATTTTTTGGGCAAGCTCGCGCATTTCTGCTATACTATTCTGACTCATATGAACTCCTGAAATTATTTTTCGAATGTTTTTTCATCTTTACTGATGATCGTGTCAAGACTTTCATGTCTCACCACGATTTTGTTGACACAGAGTGATGTGCCTATGATAAATATTCAAGAATATTAGAGAAGAGGTTTCAAATGCCAGTAACTGTCGTCTTAGGAGCATTATGGGGAGATGAAGCAAAGGCAAAGATCGTTGATGCACTTGCAGAAAACATGGATGCAATTGTACGCTTCCAGGGTGGATGCAATGCAGGTCATACAGTCGTTCACGACGATACAACATATAAATTTCACATAATCCCGGTCGGAATCCTTGATCCAGATATGATATGTATTATTGGAAATGGGGTTGTGATAAATCTTGAAAGATTATTAGAAGAAATCCAGGATATTGAATCAAAAGGGATTCATCTTGCAGATAGATTTTTCATAAGCTCGCAGGCGCACCTGACACTCCCTGTTCAGACTTATCTCGATGAGCTGGGTGAGAAATTGAGTGGCAAGCAAGCAATCGGAACAACGAAATCGGGCATTGGACCGACCTATTCTGATAAAGCCGCACGGCTTGGACTGCGCATGGGTGATCTGCTCGATAAGAAATACCTGGCATACAGATTATCAAATCTTATCAATAATAAAAGGGATATGCTCGGTTCATGGCTCGAAAATATCAGCTTAGAAGATTCTGTTGATATGCTTTATGAGATTGGAATTCAGCTCAAACCCTTTATCTGCAATACTCCGTATATGATAAACAATATGATCAAAGAAAATAAAAATATTCTTTTCGAGGGTGCTCAGGGAACACTCCTCGATATTGATTTCGGAACATATCCCTACGTGACTTCATCGAATACCACAATCGGTGGAGCATTGACCGGTGCTGGTATTAATCCAAGAAGCATAAGCAAAATAATCGGGGTAATGAAGGCATATTTTACACGGGTGGGCAACGGACCTTTCCCAACTGAACTGCATGATAAAATAGGGGAATACATTCGCGAAAAAGGGCATGAATACGGCACCACAACCGGGCGTCCACGCAGATGCGGGTGGTTCGATGCAGTCGCAGCAAGTTTTTCTGCAATGCTCAATGGATTCGACGAGATTGCACTTACTTTACTTGATGTCTATTCCGGCTTAGATACGATCGAGATATGCACAGGTTACACGTTAGACGGTCTGGAAATGGAGGAATATCCTGTTGACACACGGCTGTTACAAGAGGTTCAACCTTCATACATTTCTCTTCCCGGATGGAAAGAAGATATCTCGTCAGATAAAGTATTTGAAGAGCTGCCTGAAAATGCCCGAAACTTTGTACACACCATAGAAGAACTGCTTTGCATCCCAATAAAGATCGTTTCTGTCGGTGCAAAACGCAGTCAGACAATATTTAGATAAAGCAGTGTATGAGTATCATCTGTCAAAATCTTACCTTTCATTACTCTAAGAATAAATCCGATCCTCGACTTTTTGAAAATTTTGAATTCGAGTTGAACAATAAAGAGATAAAATGCCTGCATGGAGAAACTGGATCAGGGAAGACGACTCTTTTCAATTTGTTATTTGGTATATTAGAACCAATAAAAGGAAAAATTCTCATCGATACAATTCCATTAAATAAAGAAAAAAAACTATCGGACAAAGTTGCATTCCTCTTTCAGGAATCCGAAAGACAATTTGTTTTCCCGTCAATAAAGGATGAATACAATTTTTTTACTAATCAAAATAATAATATAGATATCACACAACAAATCAAAGAGTTATGCGAAATATTTAATGTAAAAATTGAAGACTTTTTTAATAGAGATATATATGAACTCTCTATTGGTGAACTCCGATTGCTTCAGATTATTTTTTCCTTTTCTGCAGAGACAGAATATTTGATACTTGATGAACCTGCAGATCATCTCGAGAAAATACTCCGCGATAAATTGTTCGATCTCATAAAATCAACCCACAATAGAGGAATGCTCATTCTGACCAAATATCCGGAATTGTACAAAACTGTTGCTGACACGAGTATTCCTATTAATGCAAGGTATGCATGAGGTTTGTTATGAAAAAACTACTTATACTATTAATGTTACTTTTCTTGTGTTCAATGCTTAATGCAGGTGTTCAGGAAGAGTTTGACTTCGCAAAAAAAATGTATGATGATACATTGTACGAGGAAGCAATAGGGAAATTCCAGAACATCATTCAAAAATATCAAACTTCAACCCTTGCAGAGGAAGCTCAATTTTATTTGGGTAATTCCTATATGGAGCTCGAGCAATATGTGAATGCCTCCTTTACATATAAACGTCTTCTGGATGATTATCCTGAGACAACGCTCTACCCACAAACTGTTTTCAAGCTCGCAGAAAGTCTTTTTGAAAGCAAAAATTATTTTGAGGCAGCACAGTATTACCAGGACCTGATCTATAACTATCCGCAAAGTCCTTTTGCACTGCAATCACTCAACAAGATCATAACTGCGTTGAAAAATGCCGGTATGTATAATGAAGCGATTCTTATATCCATGGATATCATTGAAAGTTTTAAAGGAAAAACTCAAATCCCCGGAATTCTGCTCTCACTTTCATCTGTGTATCAACTCCATAATATGCCTGCCGAGTATGAACAAACCCTTTTGAAAATTGTTGATACATATCCACAGTCCAATGAAAAATGGGAAGCGATACAGGAATTATCGCAATATTATTACAATAATGAAATGCCCGATCAAGCCCTGCAATTACTCCAAAATGGGCTTACTGAAACTATACCTCGAGAATTTGAACAATCGCTGCTATTACTCTATGCAGAACTCCTTGAACGAAGCGGAGACAAGCAAAAATCTCTGGAGCAATACAATGAATTTTATCGAAAATTCGACACATATCCACAACGGAATAAAATCGCTTATAAGATTGCATCTCTCCAATTTGCACTTGGAGAATATAAAAATACGATCCTCACCTGCAATGAATTTGAGCAAAATTTTCCTGTGGACGAGTTTACTCCGCAAATCCAATACCTGCTTGCATTTGCCCAATATCACCTCAAAGATTATACCCGGGCATTGACAATTCTAAATAATATTGATATCAAAAAAGCTTCTCTGGAAATACAAAAAGATATTCATCAATTGCGCACACAAATTTTCATAAAACAAAAGGAGTACGAACCTGCGATCTCTGCCTATCTTGGCATTATAAAAAAATATTCTCACATTACTGCAGTTGATTCCGCATATTATGATATTGGTCAGCTTTACCAAGAATATCTGCTAAATTTTAGTGCTGCTATAAATTACTATAATATTATTATCACAACCTATCCGGAGAGTGAACTTCGTGGGCAGGCGTATTTGGACATGGCATTTTGCAGCGAGCAACTCGGTCAATATCAGAGTGCTTCAGGGTATTACAAACAAGCGCTTTCTTCACGTTCTCTCACCACAGAAGAACGAAATAACATTTCCAGCAAATTGAATTATATAGAACAATTTATGGCAAAAAATGAGAGTCAGGCACTTGAAAATCTGGTGCAGACTTTTGCTCATTTCGTGCGAAATAATGATTACATAGCGACGATATATTCACTCACACAAATCTACACGCAGGACCTTAAAGATTTTAATAAAGCCCTGCAACTTCTTGAGAGTGATCCTTTATTTAGCAGTGAGCCAAAACTATTATTATTGAAAGGAGAAATTTTCCTCAAGCTTGCACAAAAAGCAGCGATTGAAAAAGACACTGCCGCTGAAATATATTATGCTGATGCACAACAAATTTTTGAATCTATTGTAACGGATTATACTGACATTCCCGAAAAAGCATATGCAGAATTCTATCTTATCACACTGAAAACCAGAACCTACGAGCCGGGAAGTGAGCTTTACATAACGAGCTTGCGACAGCTCACTCTCTCCTTCATCGATGCCTATACTACATTTCCATATATTGGTAAAGTCTATTTTAATCTCGGGAAAGCGCTTTTGCAATATGATAAATCTGATGAGCAGACGATCACGTATCTCCAAAAAGCTGCCACTCTTTCACAGGATGCTGAGATAAGAAATGAAGCATATCGCTACCTTGGCGATCTTTACCTTAAAAATGAAGGATACATTGCAGCAAGAAATCAATATCAGAAAATTGATGAACCGACCATCTATGCTGATCCTGAACTGCTCTATAATGTAGGATATGTTTATTATCAACTCAAATCCTATTCACAGAGTGCAATCTATTTTGAGTATTATATACAAAATTATACAGCTCAGGAAAACTACATCGATGCGCTCAACCTCCTCGCATCCATCTATCTGGCTATGAATGAGCCGGTTAAAGCAATCTCCTGTTATGCAGTTCTCTCAGAAAAGGCGCCGGATGACGGACTTCTTCGCACACTTCGGAATCTTTATATTGATGAAGATCAGTTTGATGAAGCGATTGAAATTTCAATGAAAATTGAAGCGCTTACAAGTAAGGACAGGCGGATCCTTGCCGGCATCTATGAAGCTCAAGGCAATCTGAGTTATGCAATCCTGCAATACGGACGGATCATCAGCCAGGTTGCCACAGAAGATACTATGCTCATCGACACTCAACATCTTGCAGACCTGCATATGCTGGTGGGGGATGTAAACAGCGCACTGACCAATTATACAAAAATCTACAACTTAACCGAGAGTTATAAAAACCCCTTCGAGAGTTTTTCCTATCTGAATTGGTCCAAAATTGCAGAAAATACAATCGTTGCATACTATAAATTAAAAAATCGGACACAGGCAGAAACATTTGAAAAATATTATAAATCCGTTATTAAGGATAAGATAGATGCCGAAGCCCACATTGCACTTGAGAGGGGAATTTACTATGCTCAGCTCGATCAGAAAAAGGCGCTGAAATTATTTAATGAAGTGATAAAAGATTATGCAGAAACAGAATACGCTGATGATGCGTATCTTGAACTGGCGATCATGGCGCTGGAGAATAAGGAATTTGAAGAAGCAGAAACCTATCTGACTACCTTGCTCGAAAATTTTCCTGATTCCGATCTTATCAATAATGTCTATCTAAAACTCGGATCAATGAACTTCAGTGAGGGCAATTTTCAGGAGGCGCTGGAGTATTATCAGAAAGTCATTCAGCGTGATACAGAAGGAACCTATGCGATGCAGGCGATCGAGAATTTTGCTTTGACCTGCAAATCTATGGGTGAGTGGATGCTTGCGATCGAAGCATATCAGATGCTTATAGACCGCTTCGGTTCACCGGAAATGACTCCCCGGACTATTTTCGAGATCTCATATTGCTATTATATGGATAAAGAATACAGGAAAGCCATACAGCTTTTCAAATCAATTCAGGATAAATTTACAGACAGCGAGGTAAAAGCTGAGATAATCTACTGGATAGGGGAATCGTATTATGGGCTCAAGGAGTATGACCAGGCAGTAGAAACACTCCTCAAGATCGTGTATGATTACAGTTATCTGGATCAGTGGTATGTGAATGCGAATATCAAAATTGCAATCGCATACGAAAAGCTTCAGAAATTCGATAAAGCCCGTCTTTTCTACAAAAATGTCATTGAACGCTACGGCACAAACTCCAATTGGGGGGCTGAGGCAAAAAAATTGCTGGACGCACTTCCATGATCTTCCTCAAAAATGCATCTTAAACTATGAAAAATCTGAAGCTGATAATCTCTTATTTAAAACAATATAAGAAGAGCATTGCCCTTGGTGTGCTCTGCCTTATCATCGTTGACGCAATCCAGATGGTCGTGCCCAAGATCATCCAGCACGTGATCGATTCTTTGCACAATCCCAGCTTCACCATGAAAGCTATTGTGATATTCGCAGGAATTATTTTTGGGCTTGCTTTATTCATGGCTGTACTCCGTTTCCTTTGGCGAATTCTTCTTATAACAAATTCCTTCAAGATAGAGAAGAAGATACGTAATGATTATTATGAGCATCTGCAAAAGCTGTCTCCACGCTTCTTTCAGAATCATAATACCGGCGATCTCATGGCTTATGCCACCAATGATCTTAATGCGGTTCGAATGCTTTTTGGTATCGGTGTGGTGCTCATGTTTGATGTGTTTTTTGTGACGATCGCTTCATTCGCACTTAT
>Ga0268278_1001964_pt1 | contig 11277 bp, 12 predicted proteins | sample saktaG_3_FD_190135 | JGI IMG/M metagenome (GOLD analysis project Ga0268278, IMG submission 190135) | Saline water microbial communities from Sakinaw Lake, British Columbia, Canada - sak_2010_1_5_55m | ecosystem: Environmental > Aquatic > Non-marine Saline and Alkaline > Saline ... | reverse complement strand
CGTACCGCAACAATTGTGGCATCTAAGTATTCCGTACTTCTGGGCATTTCAAAAAGAGATATGAACAGATTCATCGATGAGTATCCCCGCGCAGGCAGTAAAATCTTGAGGAAATTAGCAACTGTACTTTGCACTCATCTTATTAATACTAATAAGACACTTACAGGCAAACGAGACGAGCTTATTACCCTGAAAAAAACCCTTGAAGACAACGAGCACCAACTCCAGGAATTAAAGAGTTCACAGGAAATTGAGACAGAAAAGAGCTGATCATGGATAGAATAAAAATAATCCGCCTTGTGATAGGAGTTATGACCCTTGGGATTGCAGTTCTCGGTATTCTGTTTTATAAATCAATCCTCTCTTACCTGGTAATTTCCGGGATCATTGCCTATCTCATTTCACCCCTGATAAATTATGCCCAAAAGTTCCATATTCCCCGAGCGCTCACGATTTTGTTCGTGTATCTTATAATAATTGGTCTCATCATCATACTGATAAACGTCATTATTCCGCAGGTAAAAACACAGGCAGAGGAAGCTTCAAAATTCTTCAAGCAGATCGTCCGGGATCCTGAAGCTTTCAGCTTGAAATCATTTGGTTTAGATGGTGTTTCAAAATTTATAGATCGTATGCAAACAAAGTTTACCTTTATCAACGTCGATGAATACACTCAAATGCTCGGAGAAAAATTCGTGGGAGTGATCAATGCCATCCCACAGATATTAATTGATTCTCTCAGCGGGATAATCAATTTCCTTGCTTTTCTTGTTGTGATTCCCTTTGTCTGCTTTTTTCTCTTAAAGGATGAACGCCAGCTCATGAAAACTTTTTTCAGCTGGATACCGAATAGATATTTTGAGTTTTCCATATACTTATTTGAGAAGATCGAAGATAGTTTTGGGCGTTACCTGCGCTCCATTTTGCTGGAAACAATAATTGTGACAATCCTGTCGTATATTGGACTCCTTATCCTGGGAATTCCCTATGCGCTTACTCTGAGTATCATTATTGGTCTGACAAATCCGATCAAATTTTTTGGACCCTTTATTGGATTCGTACCTGTGATTCTGGTTATACTGTTCAGTCCTGTGCCCAATGTTATGGTCATCTATGCTATCCTCATGTCAATAATCATACAGCAGATCGACAGCAATATATTGTTCCCGTCCCTGGTTGGCAAAGGGCTTGGCATGCATCCGCTCTGGGTATTGCTGACCGTTATCGCCGGTGGTTATGCATTCGGTGTGCTCGGACTCCTCCTTGCAGTCCCGGTTGTGTTTCTTATCAAAACAGTTATACAGGTTTCTGCATCAAGTTTGAAACAATTTGAAATCATATAATTCGAAATATACAATACTAGATAAATAGAAAGGAGATCTATGGCTCGCTGGCAAACATTAGAAGGTTCTATATTACATACGACGCAGGAGGGTTCTCAGGAGTATTTTCTAAAGGATTTTTTTGAAAATAAAGCTTTTATTCCCAAGACAAAAAGGGAAAAGCAAGAATATGAGGATTTTTCATTTGTGAGCAGTGCAATGGCACTTCTCATCTACGTGGCACAATCGGATGGCAAAGTGGATCAGGATGAAAAAGATATGATCATGAAGGAACTGAAATTCCAGCTCGATCAGCGTCATTTTGAGTATGAAACTCTCGCTGAAGAGATCGGTCCGGATGAGTTAAAAATACTCAACCATCTTTTTGATCATTTCAAAACTGAAATTGCAGAAAAATCATGCGATCTTGATGAAATTATACGGATCATCAATATGATCTACAAGAAGAATCCATACAAGAGAATGTTCCTCGTTCGTTTGTGTTACTATGTGGCATATGCGGATAAGAAATTTTCCAAAGAGGAGTTTGCTACAATAGAAAAGGTCGTAAAGAAACTCGATGTGTCAGTAGCGGATTCAAGCAGGATAGAGCAGGAAGTACGTACTGAACTGAAAATATAAGAATACTCTCATTTTCATACCTCGTGAAATTTGACACAATTTCTCGCTTTCACAGCGTAAGGAACAATTGAATTATTCAGGAGGATATATGTATCAAGGTGGAAAAGGTCTTCAGGACTTGCTCAAACAAGCTCAGAAGATGCAAAAAAAGATGATGGAAAGCCAGGAAGCTCTCGCACAACAAACTGTGGAAGCTTCTGCAGGCGGCGGTATGGTCAATGTCGTAATGAATGGCAACCAGGAGCTCATCTCATTGAAGATCGAAAAAGAGGTCGTCGATCCAGAAGATGTTGAAATGCTGGAAGATCTCATCATTGCTGCGGTGGAAGAAGCCAGGCAAAAAGTCAAAGAAATGGTCGAAAGTGAAATGTCCGGTTTGACCGGCGGTCTGAAGATTCCTGGACTCACTGCATAATGTTTGAAGGAAAATTAGAAAAGCTCAAAGACGGCTTTAAACAGTTGCCCGGAATCGGTGAAAAAACTGCAGAGCGTCTTGCCTTTTATCTTATCAGCCAGGATAAACAGGTGGGATTGAATCTCGCAGAACTGATCAACGATTCGATCAGTTCGATACAAAAATGCGAAAGCTGCAACATGCTGTCCGAAGCAAGTCCGTGCCATTTCTGTAATGATGATGAAAGGGATACTGCTTCTTTGTGCGTGGTGGAAAAATCACAGGATGTCTATCTTATTGATGAGACTGGAGTGTATTACGGACGGTATTTTGTCCTTGGAAATCTCATTTCCCCGCTGGATGGCATAGGACCGAACCATATTAATTTTCCAAAACTCAAAGAAATGGTCGAGAAACAAAATATAAAAGAAATAATACTTGCGTTAAACCCGAGCAGTGCAGGTGAGACAACCATGGCTTTTATCACTTCCAAGTTACAAAGCCCGGCAAGAAAGATCACGCGGCTGGCAACAGGATTGCCCGTTGGCGGAGATATTGAGTACACAAGCTCAAAAACTCTTGCGAGCGCACTGACTCATAGAAACGAATTATAAGATTGGAGTAAATATGGCATCAACTGCTGATTTTCGTAACGGAATGGTCATCCTTTTTAAAGATAATTTATATGTAATTGTAGAGTTTCAACATGTAAAACCCGGCAAGGGTGGTGCCTTTGTACGAACCAAGCTGAAAAATGTGAGAACAGGTCAAGTCGTTGACAATACTTTTCGTTCCGGTGAGAAGGTCGAAGAGATTCGTATCGAAAAGAAAAAAATGGAATATCTCTATAATGACGGCATGCATTTTGTTGTAATGGATCCCGAAACCTATGCTCAGATCGAGCTCAACGAAGAGCTTATTGGGGACAGCAAATTTTTCATGAAAGAAAATACCGAGATAGCGCTTTTTCAAACTGAAGATGAGATCATTTATATCGAGCTTCCTACAACGGTCAATCTTGAGGTGGTGGAGTGTGAGCCCGGGATCAAGGGTAATACTGTTTCCAACGTAACGAAGAGCGCTAAGCTGGAAACTGATCTCGAAGTGCAGGTTCCCATGTTCATCAATAATGGCGATATACTGAAGATCGATACACGGACAGGTCAATACATCGAAAGAGTGTAAACGGACTCGTGCAGTACATAAATAAGCCCATTTACTGCCTTTCATGCGGGGGAAAACTCTCAGAAAAACCGGACGAGAATAATAAACTCCGGCACTATTGCCCTGCGTGTGGCTGGACCTATTATGCCAATCCCATTCCCGCAGCTGCCTGTGTGGTACTGAACAGCGATCACGAACTTCTTCTTATTAAGAGAAAAAACGAACCCAAACCAGGAAGCTGGGCTTTGCCAAGCGGGTATGTGGAGATCGACGAAACTGCTGCGGAGTGCGCAGTTCATGAACTCGAAGAAGAAACGGGCTTGATCGGAAACACAGATAAATTTTTAGGTTATTTTTTTCAAAGCTCACCGATATATAAAAGAGTGATTACTTTTGGATTTCTTATGAAGATAATAGGCGGAAATCTGAAACCCGGAGACGATGCCATGGACGCACGATATTTTCCGATGAATACATTACCTGAAATTCCCTTCACATCACATATAAAGCTGATCTCGATTATCAAAAAGGAATTTGACCTATGATGAAACTCGTACTGGCAACTCATAATAAAGATAAAATAACTGAGATAAAAGCTCTGCTACAGGAGTTACCAATCGAGATATTGACCTTTTCTGATTTTGACCATTTCCCGGATATCGTCGAAGATCGGGATACACTCGAAGGAAATGCAGAGAAAAAAGCACGAGAAATACACGACATAACAGGAATACCTGCAATGGCGGACGATACCGGTCTTTTTGTTGATGCTCTCGATGGAGAACCCGGCGTGTTCAGTTCCCGATACGCAGGAGAGAATGTATCGTACGAGGACAATAGGAAAAAACTTCTTTCGGAAATGAGGGATATTCCTGCGGCGAAAAGAGATGCGGCTTTTAAAACTGTCATTGTGTTGATCGTGACCGAGAAGGAAAATTTTGTTGTTGAGGGGCGTTGTGAAGGGTATATTGGATTTGATGAAAAAGGCACAATGGGATTTGGCTACGATCCGATATTCTATGTGCATGATTCGGGGAAAAGCTTTGCAGAACTAACTGTGGAAGAAAAGAATAAGATCAGCCATCGGGGGCGGGCATTGCAAAAAATAAAAGAAATTTTGGAAAAAATTACAAAAAATACATGAATTAATCGAGGTAGACATGGATAAAAAAGATGTTCTAAAAAAAGTGGCAGAGGAGAATGTAAAGTATATCCTTCTCCAGTTTTCAGATATTTACGGAATGGTAAAAAGTATCACAATACCGGTCAACCATCTCGAATCTTCACTCGAGCATGGCACCTGGTTTGACGGTTCATCGATAGAGGGTTTTGCGCGAATAGCAGAGAGCGATATGTATCTCATGCCCGATCCTGAAACCTATGCCATCATTCCCTGGCTTGATTCTGAGGATGGAAACACTGCGCGGCTGATCTGCGATGTGTATGGTCCAGACGGAAATCCTTTTCAGGGTGATCCACGATATATTTTGAAAAAGGTTCTTCTTGAAGCAGAAGAGATGGGATATTTTTACAAAACAGGTCCCGAAATGGAGTTTTTTCTGTTGAAAAAAGACGACGGATTGCATACACTTCCACATGATAAAGCCGGTTATTTTGATATGACCATGGATCAGGCGTATGAAATCAGAAGAGAAATGACCTCCATGCTGCAAATAATGGGAATCGATGTCGAAGCCACACACCACGAAGTAGGGATTGGACAGCATGAGATCGATTTTTGTTATGACCACGCTTTGAAAACTGCGGATAATGCCACCACGATCCGGTTTGCCTTAAAGGCAATTGCTCAGAAATACAACCTGCTTGCGACATTTATGCCAAAACCGATGGCAGGTATCAATGGAAGCGGGATGCATGTCCATCAGAGTCTTTTCGATGCAAAAGGAAATAATGTATTTTTTGATAAAAAGAATCAGTACAATCTTTCAGAAATTGCGTATCACTTTCTTGCAGGACAGCTCAAGCACATCAAAGGGATGACCGCGATACTCAACCCGATCGTGAATTCCTATAAGCGACTTGTCGTAGGTTATGAAGCCCCGGTATATATAAGCTGGGCTCGCACAAACAGATCCTCTCTTATAAGAATCCCGAGATATCTAGAAGGTAGAAGCCAGTCAACTCGCCTCGAACTCCGCAGTCCCGATCCAAGCTGTAATATTTATCTCGCGTTTGCGGTAATGCTGAAAGCAGGTATAGAAGGTTTGAATATGAAATTGCAGCCCCCAAAACCGGTTGAAGAGGATGTCTATAACTTCAGCAATTCAAAGCTCGAAGAAATGAAGATCGACACACTTCCCGGTTCGTTGCTTCAAGCATTATATGAGCTGAAAAAGGATGGTCTCGCAAAAGAAGCACTTGGCGTACATACCTTCGAACGCTACGTGGAAGCCAAGGAAAAAGAATGGGACGAATTCCGCGTACAGGTTACAGAATGGGAGCTTGGGAGGTATCTGGAGCTGTACTAATGAAACCTATCGATACAGAACCGCTTTATCGCGATGGACTTCATTATGATGCCCAGCACGTGGAGATAGTCGAAGATATTCCTTTTTATATTGCACAGGCAATGAAATGTGGTGGACCGATTCTGGAACTCGCATGCGGGACTGGCAGGATCACAATTCCGCTTGCACGGCAGGGCTTTGATATTACCGGTCTGGATATTTCCGAAGGCATGCTCAAAGTCGCAAGAGAAAAAGCCGAAAGGGAGAATCTTTCCTGCACTTTCCTCAAGGCGGATTGCCGGGAGTTCTCAATTCCCGGGAAATTCAATCTCATCTTTATCCCCTTCAACTCAATTGCACATATCCATGACAGAACAAGCTTCGAAGCACTGTGCCAAGCGGTGAAAAACCATTTTACTTCAGATGGGCATTTTCTCATTGATATTTTCAATCCCAAGCTGGAAATCCTGATGAGTGACCCGAACAAGCGTTTTGCGGTGGCGGAGTATGAAAATCCTTACGGACATGAGATGGTGACGATAACCGAAAATAATGTATATGACAAAGAAACGCAGATCAATCATATAAAATGGTATTATAAAATTGGGAAACGGGATGAGTTTGCAGTCGAACTCAATATGCGTATCTACTATCCTCAGGAGCTCGATAATATGCTCTATTACAATGGTTTTGAGATCGTAGAAAAGCTTGGGGATTTCGACGGAACGCCCTTTGTTTCGGATTCTCCCAAGCAGCTTATTGTGTGTAGAAAAAGATAGTAGCATCATTTTGCACTACATTGTCTTGTCATTCTGAGTGAATCCCGATTCATCGGGAGAAACGAAGAATCTATTACCTTATATTTTTCAATTATAAATTACTATTTTTACTGCAAAAAAAATAGATTCTTCACGAAGTTTATACTGAGTATAGCGAATGTGTTCAGAATGACAATTTTGTTTTTTTCGTGCCTTTGAAATTAGAGATTCACTATTTGTTTCATACGTCCGGATTTACTTTTTTCGTGTAATATATAATATCATCATGCTGTGTATAGCCGGCTTTTGAAAACAAATTCATCGAGGGATCATTCGGATCATCAATAAGTGCTGCATAGATTTCTAATCCTTGTGATGCCAGCCATTTTTCGGAGTGTGTTATTAATTCCTGAGCGATACCTTGATTCCTGTATTTTCTTTTAACTGCCAGGCGATTCAACCATCCCTTTCTGCCGTCATGCGTGACCATTACCGTAGCAACGACCTCGCTATCTATAGATGCTATAAATATCTTGATTTGTGGAAGTTGTAGTTGAGAGAGAAGATTCTCCTTTGTGTCACGCCCCTTTGGTTTATGAGTAAGTTCTGCGTCACGCCAGATGCGGAGGATAGTATCAATATCATGCTTGTCTGCTTTTCGGATAGTAATTTGTGTCTGTTTTAATTTATCCATTTTTCAGTCTCTTTTTTATGTTTTCACTATTGAGTTCGTGCAAGGCATCCTTATCAGAAGCCATTTCGAGTTCTTTAATTATTTCTTTTACCATCATGGATGAAAAAAGCGTAATGCGTATTTTTTTTCAAGTTAATCATTCAAATAAATTATCTCGAACTTATGTCAACGAACTTAATTATTTCGGGTGCAACGAATGCGGTATTCAGGTTTGGTTTAATGAAAATTTAAGAATAAAATAAATTTGACAAGAAATACAAATTATATATCAGAGACATATATATAAATATATGTGGATTTATTTCGATTTTCTAAACAAAAGTAATAATCGAGGATAATTAGTAACATTATCTGGAGTATGATGAAAAATCGTGATAAAGCCAAAAAGATACTAACAAGACACAATGTAGGGATGAACTGGAGATTGGATGTTTTGACTGCAGTTGAAACTGAGAGGAGAATAGAGTATAAAATTAGGATTTCAAAGAAGGAATAAATATGAAAATTAGAAAAAAATCAGATCTTGAAAAAGAATTGGTAAAATTACAGCAGCGGATAATCGAATTGGAAAAATCAGAAACTCAAGGAAAGCTGGCAGAGTTGGAAAACGTACTTAATACTTCTCCCATTCACATTGCTTCTATTGATATAAGTGGTAAATATACCAGTTGGAACAAAGCGTCTGAAGATATGTTCGGATTCACTGCCCAGGAGGTGATAGGGATACTTACTCCTCGAAGGTTTCATTGCAATGACAAAGAAGCAAAAGCTGTTATCGATACTGTTGATAGGGAAGGGAAGTTTGACGATGAGATTACCCTCATCCGCAAAGATGGCTCTGAATTTCCTGCTCAACTCTTAGTTTCCAAAACAATCGATTCTTCCGGTATTCATTTAGGTTATTCAGGCGTGGCAGTGGACATCAGCGAACGCAAACAGTCGGAAAAAATCCAATTAGTTTTATCTTACATTGCCAATGCAGTTAATACCACAAAAAACCTGGATGAACTATATAAAATTATACACAAACAACTCGGTAAGGTTATAGATACGACAAACTTTTATATTGCACTTTATGATGAAGATAAAAATGTAATAGCATTCCCCTACTATATTGATGAAAAGGATGCGAAACCTGAGCCTGTACCCAAAAAACTATCAAAAGGTCTAACTGAGTATGTAATACGGACCAGCAAGTCATTATTAGCGCCAAAAGAATATTATATTAAACTTGCGAAAGAGGGTAAAATAGAGATATCAGGTTCGATATCTGAAGTATGGTTGGGAATACCTCTGCGAATTGAAAAAAAGGTTATAGGGGTTATGGCTGTACAAAGCTACAAATATGCTTCTATTTATAATGAAAAGGATGTGGAGATTTTAGAACTTGTTTCATACCATATTGCGATTGCTATAGAGCGCAAGCAGGCGGAAGAAGCTCTAAAAGAAAGTGAGGATCGATATCGTAACATTTTCGATTTAATGCCAAATCCTGTCATTATTCATTCAGAAGGAAAAATAGTGGCAGGCAATAAAGCTGCTCTAAAATTTTCTAAAGTAGAAAATCATGAAGAATTTATTGGTTCTCCCGTTATAAATTTTGTCCATCCGGATTATAGAGAAAAGGTAGCAAAAAGAATCTGGAAAATAATAAAAGGAAAAGGTCCCGCTAATCTGATTGAAGAAAAGTTTATAAATGCAAAAAATGAGATAAGAGATGTTGAAGTTGCTGCTATACCTACAAAATTCGGAGTTAATGATTCGGTTCTTGTAGCTTTTAGAGACATCACCGAGCGCAAGCAGGCGGAAGAATCGCTCACACTCTTCCGGTCTTTGATGGAACAGTCCAACGACGCCGTTGAGGTGGTGAACCCGGAAACGGCGCGTTTCCTTGATGCAAATGAAAAGGCTTGCGCGGAACTCGGCTACACACGCGATGAATTTCTGTCGCTTAAGATCCACGACATTGACCCCATCGTGGACAAGTCCGCGTTCCCGAAGGTTATGGCGGAATTGCGGAAATCGGGCTCGATGATGCTGGAAAGCCTGCATCACCGCAAGGACGGCACGACATTCCCGGTCGAACTCAGTCTCAGATACGTTCAGCTGGGTCGAGACTATGTGGTCACCATCGTGCGCGATATTACCGAGCGTAAACGGGCGGAAGAAACGATTCGGGAAAGCGAAGAAAAATATCGTAACCTTGTAGAAAGAGCAAGTGACGGTATAATTGTTATCCAAGATGGAATTATCAAGTTTGCAAATCAGCAATTAGTAAAAATATGGGGAGGTACGACTGAGGAGATTATCGGGACTTTATTTACAAATCATCTTCATGCAGGTTCGAAGGAAGAGTTGATTGAACGGTATAGAAGGCGGATGGCTGGCGAGGAAGTTCCCGCTATGTACGAAACTGAGCTTCAACGGAAAGATGGAAGTAAATTATATGCTGAACTTAATGCGGGAATAACACTATATGAAGGTAAATCTGCCGACTTTGTAATTATACGCGACATCACCGATCGCAAAAAAGCAGAAGAAGAACTTCAAAGAAGCGAAGAGCAGTTCAGATTATTTGCCGAGAATGTTCCCGGTGTTGTAAGTATTTATCAATGGCATCCTGATGGACATCGCGAGTACATCTATCAGGGACCTGGCTTAAAAGACATAATTGGCGAAGAATTAGCAAAAAAAATAGATATAGCTCCTGATGAGTATTTCAAGTTAATACCGGAAGGAGATTTTAAAGCACTGGATGAAGCATCTTTAAAATCTTTAGAAACCAATAAAAATTTAGATTTTGAATACCGTCTTAAAATCGATGATTCGAATATAAAATGGGTTCGTGCTCTGTTCAGTATGACCACCCAAGAAAATGGAGTTATCCTATGGCAGGGAATTATTTATGACATAACCGAGCGCAAAAAAGCAGAGAAAATACAACAAACATTATACAACATTTCAAATGCTATTAATACAACTGATAATATGCATTTACTTTGCCAAAATGTGAGAGAGTTTTTGGGAAATGTTATTGATACAAAAAATTTCTATATTGCTTTATATGATGAAAAGACCGATGTGATTTCCCTACCTTTTGAAGTTGATGAAAAAGATAAATATAAATCCTTCCCAGCCGGTAAGTCACTTACTAAATATGTAATCCAGTTAGAAAAGCCTTTGTTTGCTCCACGCAAACTTCAAGATGAATTAACCGAGCAAGGCGAAATTGACATCGTTGGAACTCCATCTGAGATCTGGCTGGGTGCTCCTTTGAAAGTAGAGAACTCGGTCATCGGGGTTATTGCGGTTCAAAGCTATGATGATCCAAATCTTTATACTGAAAAAGACCTTGAAATGTTAACTTTTATTTCAGAAGAAATTGCTCTTGCCATAAGACATAAACAATCTGAAGAAGATCTTAAAAATGCACATGAAGAATTGCAAAAGCGATTGCATGATCTTGAAATTTTTCACAATGCCACGATGGGACGCGAGGTTCGCATCATTGAACTGAAACAACAGGTGAATGAGCTGTTAGTACAGCTTGGGAAAAAGAAGAAATACAATGAGTAAGAGAGAAGTGACTAGAGTTCAGAAGAACGAAGCGAAACTGGACTTGAGACGGAAGGGCATGACGCATTATGAACTCCACTCCGAATAAATTAGGCGTGAAGTCCAGTCCGGAAATCATTACTCAAACATAAATAAGGAGTCAACTATAAATAACTTTAGATAGATTTGGTTCAAAATTAGCCTTAAAAGAGGTTTTGTTCTTTAACATAGCATAGAGTGTTTTGATCAGTTTATTAGCGACGGCAATAACAGCTTGTTT
>Ga0268278_1001963_pt1 | contig 11283 bp, 10 predicted proteins | sample saktaG_3_FD_190135 | JGI IMG/M metagenome (GOLD analysis project Ga0268278, IMG submission 190135) | Saline water microbial communities from Sakinaw Lake, British Columbia, Canada - sak_2010_1_5_55m | ecosystem: Environmental > Aquatic > Non-marine Saline and Alkaline > Saline ... | reverse complement strand
CCGGGTTCTGCGGCAAACCAGCAGTCCCTGTGTTGACTGCCCTCTGAAGGATACAATCAACAGCGGCACGATCATTCCGCTTGTGAAATACGATGATCGTTATAATGAATATTTCGAAGAACGTTGCTTTCCGATCCTTTCCGAGGAAGATACGATTGAATCATTTATCCTTTATGTCAAAAACATTACCAAGTCCCGGGAATTGGAGGAAAAATCATCCCAGATGAAAAAATTGTCCGCCCTGGGGCAAATCAGTTCCGGTGTCGCCCATGATTTTAATAACGTTTTAACCGTTGTGTTGGGCCGAGTCCAACTGATGAAAAAACTTTCCTCAGACCCACATATGCTGAAGAGTCTTGATATGATCGAGAAATCGGCTCTTGACGGTGCTTCGAAAGTTAGAAAAATACAGGAATTTTCGCGCCCAAACACCAAAACACTAAACGAATCCATTAATTTAAAAAATATTATCGAAGAGGTTCTGGAAATAACTCGCCCTAAATGGGACGTCGCTTCTAAAATTAGAGGAATCCTCATTGAACCGGTGATTGATCTGAAAGACAATCTCTTTGTTCTCGGTGATTCTTCGGATTTGCGCAATGCCTTTACCAATATCATCTTCAACGCCATTGATGCAATGCCAAACGGCGGCATACTATCCATTAAAACTCAGCGGTCTGACAATTATGTCACAGCCGATTTCAAAGACACCGGCATGGGCATGACCGAAGAAACCATTGAACGTATTTTTGATCCTTTTTTTACAACTAAGGGTGTCCTCGGCAACGGCCTCGGAATGAGTGAAGTTTACGGTATTATTAAGCGCCACAATGGCAAGATTACTGTGCAGAGTGAAGTCGGAGCGGGCACAACCATCAAACTAAGATTTCCAACCGTCAAACAGAAAGCTGAAATTGTAGCCGATTCGGGGTTCGATCTGACCGGAGCATTTTCCATATACATTGTTGATGATGAGGAATATATTCTTGAAACACTTAAGGATTTCCTGGCCGATATGGGTCACCGGGTACAAATCAACACAGACCCCAACGATGCTATTGATGATATTTCAAAACAGGCCTACGATATTGTCATCACAGATCTGGGCATGCCCGGTATCAGCGGGCTGGAACTTGCCGAAAAAATCAAAGCCATCCGGCCAATAACCCAGGTGATATTAATTTCCGGCTGGGCGCTCAATCTCAAAGCCAGCGACATAAAAAACAGGGTTGATTATGTAATCAACAAGCCGTTTTCCTTTGAAAAGATAAACTATACGCTGTCGGAAATCGAAGAAAAGCTGCTGGTCCTGTGTAAAAATCCAGCGGAATGATATGAAAACACCGGGAAGAACAAACCTATTTCAAATATGCCTTTCATGTCTGATTGTCATCCTTCTCTCTTCCTGCCAGAAGAGCCGACCCCGACAGTTCGAACACTCCGATCTTTATCCAAAAACCGACCATATTCAAGATGGCGGCACAATGGTCATCGGTATCCGGGCAGAACCGGAATCTTTAAATCCCCTGTTCGCACTATCACAATCATCCCGAAACATCATTGGACTTGTTTTTTCCCGGCTGGCTGACATAAATGAAGATTTAACGAGTTTCTCTCCCCGTCTGGCAAAATCCTGGGAGATTTTCACAGACAATCCCCAGATAATATTTCATCTTAGAACCGATGCACTCTGGCAAGACAGAACACCATTCACATCCAATGATGTCGTTTTCACCTATCAGATGCATGTTGATTCAGCCATAGCGTGGGATGGCATTGCCTATAAGCAAAATATATCATCCGTAGAAGCGCCCAACGATTCGACGGTGGTGTTTTCATTTTATCAAAACAGTCGTTCAATGTTAATGGATGCCATTGAGGGCTACATCCTCCCCGCACATATTCTTCAAAACATTCCTCCGGAAGATCTGTTTACCGCAGATTTTAATCGTCACCCAATCGGCACCGGCCCTTTTGAATTCGGCAGTTGGGTCGATATGCAAACCCTTACTTTATTAAAAAACAATAACTTTTATGAACCTGGTAAGCCGCATCTTGACCGGATCATTTTCCGGATAATTCCGGATAATTTTAATCTATTAAATCAGTTAAAAGCCGGTGAAATCGACTTGGTCGAGGGAATCTATCCAAAAGATTATCAAACCATTTTACAAAACTGGAACCAGGGTCAGTCCATTATCCGGCCAATCAGTTATCTCGGCAGGCGTTATGACTTTATTGGCTGGAATATGATTGATCCCGAATCATACCGGTTTGCCATCGAGGCCGGAACACCCCCGGATGCGATCAAAGATAACCTGAAACCAAACACATTGTTTGGCCGCCAGGAAATACGTGCTGCCCTGACAATGGCCCTGGACCGGGGTGCGATAATGAACACTGTCAATTTTGGTATGGCCGTTCCTCTAAATGGTCCCGTTCCACCAATCCTTGCGTCATATAATGAGTCGGCAAATGCCTCCTGGGAATACAATCCTCAAAGAGCAAAAGCACTTTTATCAGAACAAGGTTGGATCGACAGTGACGGGGACAATATTCTGGATCGAAACGGAGTTTCCTTTGAATTCGAGTTGTTAACGGAAAGCGGCAATCTCCGCTGGGAACAGGTCGCCACCATTGTTCAGGCCCAGCTGGCGGACATTGGGGTCCGGGCTACACCACGGTTCCTCGAGCCCGCCTTGCTTTATGGAAAACTGTTACCGGCGAAAGATTTCGATGCTGTTGTTATCGGCTGGTCTGTTGGGCTCACACCAGATTTTTCACCACTGTTTCACAGCGCCACCTTTTTTACACCATTCCATTTTACCGGATACTATTCTCCCGAATATGACCGCCTTGATGAGCTTTCAAAAACAACTTTGAGTGATGCCAAGGCCCGGGAATATTATAATGAAATTGCCCGGTTGTTGTCCAATGATCTGCCCTATACCTGGCTGTATTACCGCATGGAATGTTCCGCCGTTCACAGTCGCTTTAAAGACATTATCTACGATAAACGTGGCATCTATATCAATCCGGAAGACTGGTGGATTCCGCAAGGTGAACGGTTGTACATAGACAAAGTGTTCCAAAAATAATATGTTCCATGGCATTGTCAGGCGACTACTCAGTGCAATTCCCACTCTGTTGATCGGGATAACGCTTTGTTTTCTGATTATTCACCTTGCGCCCGGTAATCCCGCAATGCGATTTCTCAATCCCTCCCAGTCCGCAGAAACCCAGGAAATCATTCGCGAACGGTTCAGCCTCAATCAATCCCTAATGGTTCAATATGGTCACTGGCTGGAACGGGTACTATTCCATTTTGATTTTGGCTATTCCTTTTATAATGGAAAATCTTGTGTGGCAGTATTAGCCAGTGCATTGAAACCAACCCTACTACTCTCTTTTTGGGCATTAATTTTTGCCCTTTTTGTCGGCATATCTCTTGGAATTGTTGCGGCCACCAAGGCCGATACACGTTTTGACCGCATCATAAACAGCATAATGATGGTTTTCATTTCCACGCCGGCATTCTGGCTCGGCCTGATGCTCATTGGACTGTTTACAATCCGGTTGGGCTGGCTGCCCGGCTCTCATCTGCACTCATTATATTACGATCAGTTAAACGGTTTCGGGCAAATATTGGACTCTGTCAGACATCTCATTTTACCTGTTTTAACATTGGGACTTCCCCTGGCAGCCACCTTGTTTAAATATATACGAGCCGGGATGGTTGATGCCCTGCAATCCGACTATATATTGGCGGCCAAAGCACGGGGATTCCGTCAATCGACAATATTATGGAAATACTCTTTGAAAAACTCACTCCTCCCTGTTGTCAGTCTTTTGGGAATGATAATTCCGGCATTATTAAGTGGAGCGCTTATCATCGAAGTTGTTTTTGCGCTTCCCGGAGTCGGCAGAGCAATGGTAACGGCGGTGTTTGGCCGGGATTACCCGATCCTGATGGCCGGTGTCAGTCTGGCCTTTTTCATCGTAATTCTTTTTAACATAATTGCGGATATCATCAATATGATTTTAGATCCAAGAATTCAAACCGGATCAGGAGGATTATGAAAATCTTTCCGCAAAAAATCTTAAAAAACCGGTCTTTGTCATCAGGATTCACCACAGTTGCCATTGTTTTTCTGTTTTTATTACTAGGCCCGTTACTTACTCCAAACAATCACACATTCCAGGATTTATCGGCCTCTTTACAGACCCCGTCAGTTTCCCACTGGATGGGCACCGACTATTATGGCCGAGATGTATTTGCCCGGCTGGTTTACGGAGGACGTATAACATGGCTTGTGGCCGTTATTTCTACATTTTTTGCTGTATGTATCGGAACAATAATCGGCCTGTTCTCGGCATACCGGGGCGGCTGGATCGATTTTGTTGTCATGCGCTTCGTCGATGTCATGCTGGCATTTCCCAAGCTGTTCGTTGTATTATTAATTGTTGGGCTTGGCGCTTCATCGACAAATCTCCTAATCGGGGTGCTTGCCCTGTTTTCCTGGATGGAAATTACCCGGATTGTACGGTCAGAAGTAATCTCCCAGAAAAATCGCACCTACATAAAATCCGCCCGAGCACTGGGACTTGGAACACCCCGGATAATTATTAAACATATTCTACCAAATATTCTCAGCCCGGTAATTGTATCGTCCGTATTGTTGATTTCAACTATTATACTGGTGGAGTCCGGTTTGAGTTTTCTGGGACTGGGCATTCAGGCGCCCAATGCCAGCTGGGGGTCCATTTTAAACGATGGAAAAATCGATCCGCTAGGCACCTGGTGGCTTTCCGTACCAGCCGGATTATTAATCCTGACAACCGTTACGGGCTTTAACCTGATTGGCGATGGTCTTCAAAAACTGTTTGACCCGAGGAAATCGTTGTAGGTATCCATGAATAGTCCAATACAGAAGCAACCCGTTCTCGAAGTAAAGAATCTTAACGTTGAATATCCAGTTAATTTCCGAAGCGGTTTTCAAAGAGAAACTAAACAAGCCGTTATTGACGTATCTTTTAACATTTTCCCCGGCGAGTGCTTCGCTATTGTCGGTGAATCCGGATGCGGTAAAAGTAGTATTATTGATGCCATTCTAGGATTTGTTCAAACAACAAGCGGAACCATCCTGTTTGAAAAACAGGATCTGATGAAATTGTCCCTGCAACGTTTTCGCAAGTTGCGTCCGAAAATTCAGCCAGTCTTTCAGGATTATAATCAAGCATTGAATCCTCGTCAGCGCATTGGGGACATTTTTAAAGAAACCCTGCCGAGGAATCTCCGGGAATCACAAACAGATCAGTTATTGACTTCGGTCGGCCTGAGCAACGAAATTCTGAATTATTTCCCGCATCAACTAAGCGGCGGACAAAAACAGCGCATTGTCCTGGCACGGGCGCTCAGTGTCAAGCCCTCTCTGCTACTACTGGACGAACCGGTAACGTCCCAGGATCTGTCCGTAGCGGTTCAAATCGTTGAACTACTAATTTCACTTCGGAAAATCATGCCCATGACATTTTTATTGGTTTCTCATAATTTATCAATTGTTCAATTGCTGGCCGATCGTGTGGCCGTTATGAAAAACGGACAGCTTCTTGAACAGCAACCATTGTCCACCTTGCTACAAAACCCTAAACATGACTATACCAAAAACATCATAAGCCAGACAACGCAATTATGATCCTTTTATCTGTTAAAAACCTGTCTGTTCAGATACCGAACCATGATAAAACAATTCATCTGCTAAAAGACATTTCCTTCACATTAAAACGGGGAGAAACTCTCGCAATCATCGGTGAAAGCGGCTGTGGAAAAAGCACTTTGTGTAAATCCATACTCGGGCTTCTGCCACAATACTTTCAAACAACAGGAAGTCTTACTGTCTATCAAAATGATGTGGATATACAATTACATAACCAGAACGATCCACACTTTAATACTATTCGTGGCTCCAATATCAGCATGGTTTTTCAGGACGCTCCGGGCAGTATCAATCCACTATTTAAATGCGGCCAACAGATAGTTGATGTTTTGAAGGAACATGCTTCCGGCTCACCTATTCAGAATAAACAACGGGCCATCCAGCTAATCGAACAGGTTGGCCTGACCGACACAGAAGATATTTTTAATAAATATCCTCATCAATTATCCGGGGGAATGTCTCAGCGGATTGCTCTGGCGCTGGCACTGGCCGGAAATCCGGATATATTAATTGCCGATGAGCCCACATCCTCGCTTGATGTAACAGCAAAAACACAGTACCTTGATCTGCTCCGGAAATTAAGAGCGAAAAACAATTTGTCCCTGATTTTAATCACCCACAATCTGAACGATGCACTCAGTTTCTCCGATTCAATATTAATTATGTATAATGGCCGTGGCATTGAATACCGCCATACTGCAGACTTACAGCAGGGACCAGCCCATCCATATACAAAGGCCCTGCTGGACATTCAAACTGCCCTGAATCAAGGTCGTCTCCCTCAGTCAATTCCCGGTGAGACACCATCCATTACAAAATCAATTCCCGGTTGCCCTTTTCACCCCCGATGCCCCAAAACATCCGATATTTGTCGGGCAACTCTTCCACAGCCAACATTTTTTTTGGGAAATCATTTCGTTTGCTGTCATCATCCACTGAAATCAAAATAAATCAATTTTATTGTAGTCCGAATACTAAATATTTGTTAATTTCGCGGCGAATTTGATTGTTTTTTTATCTTTCTTATGGATTAACATTTATGTTAAAAAAACCCATACCTAATAAACTGAATAGCCTATTCAAAACCCTGGCACTCCTCGGTCTTGTCTATATATTTCTATTAAGCATCACGCTGATCGGCTCATCTTTTAAGGCAATGGGGAAAGAGACTGCGCAAGCAATCATGCATCTGGTGTCCAATCCGATCATGGGTTTGGTCGTTGGAATATTTACAACAAGCCTGGTTCAGAGTTCGTCGCTTACCACGTCACTGGTGGTCAGCATGGTTGCCGGGCACGTTCTCACAATTGACCTTGCAATCCCAATTATTATGGGCGCGAATATCGGTACGAGTGTTACCAACCTAATTGTCTCCATCGGTCATATCCACAGGCCAGAAGAGTTCGAGCGGGCACTTGGTGCCAGCATTGTCCATGATTTTTTTAATATTCTATCGGTTGCCGTTATTTTTCCGTTGCAACTGATGTTCAACATCATCGGTATCTCTGCGCGAGCGGCATCAGGACTATTCGTCAATATCGGCGGCCTAGAGTTTGTGAATCCATTGAATACCATTTTAAAACCGGTGGCTAATGCGATTCTGGGACTTTTCCCAAACCATCCATGGATCGGGATAATCATTGCTTTTGTTCTGCTCTTTCTGGCCTTGCGTTATCTTGTGGTGGTTATGAAATCGCTGGTTCTTGAAAAAATCGAAATGTTTTTCGATCAGTATATTTTTAAAACCGCATTCCGGGCATTGATGCTGGGAATGTTCTTCACAGCACTCGTTCAAAGCAGCTCAATCACAACGTCTCTCGTTGTTCCCCTGGCTGCTGCCGGTGTATTAAGCCTGAAAAAAATATTCCCTTATGATTTGGGCGCAAACGTCGGAACGACGATAACGGCTTTCCTGGCTTCGCTGGCGACCAGTAATGCGGATGCGGTTACCATTGCGTTCAGCCATTTCCTTTTTAATATTCTTGGAATCATCATCTGGCTCCCGCTTAAAAACGTGCCAATTACCATGGCAACTGTTTTCGCCCGCTGGTCGGTACGACATCGCTGGATTCCAATCGCATATATATTATTCGTTTTCTTTTTAATCCCATTACTTTTAATTTTACTAATGAGGTAAATGAATGTTTAAGGAATTAATTGGCTTCTGGAAAAAACAGGACGCCACAACCGAAATTATTAATAAATATTTAAAGACTCTCGAGACAGATTTCAAAATGTACAAAGAGGCCGTCCGCTGTCTGCGACATTGCGATTACAGTGAAATGCAGATCGATATTTATAAAACCGACATATTGATCAATAAATCTGAACGTGAAATTCGACGCGACATCCTCACCCATCTGGTCATGTTTGATAAAGCCGAAATACCCGGCGGTCTGACCATCGCCAGTATCGTGATTGACATTGAACGCATTGGCGATTATATGAAAAATATTGCCGATCTGGCCAATCTGCACAAAGAAAAATTAGACGGCGGTATTTATGAGGACGTTCTGGCCAGTATTGAAAAACGCATCGAAGGATTCTTCGAGATCACGCTTCAAGCGTTTCCGGAGTCAAATTTGGATCTGGCCCGCAAAGTCGTCGTGGGCTACCGGGAAGTATCCAAAGACTGTACGATTACAACAAACGCTCTGATTCAGAACAACGGCAATTTCAACGTGTCCGATGCTGTTACCCTGGGTCTTTATTTGCGTTTTTTAAAACGAACCGGCGCTCATTTGTTTAACATCTGCACCAGTATTGTGAATCCATTTCACCGCATTGGTTATTCTGAAAAAAAGAACAAGGAAGAGTAGGGTAATAATTTGTCTATCAGTGTTACAAAACGAAGTGAAGATTACGCCAAGTGGTATACCGATGTTGTCCAAAAAGCCGAGATGGCCGATTACGGTCCGGTCAAAGGTACAATGGTTATTCGCCCCTATGGTTTTGCATTATGGGAAAATATTAAAACAATTGCCGATCGCATGTTCAAGGAAACCGGCCATGTGAACGCCTATTTTCCGATGTTTATCCCTGAAAGCTATATGCATAAAGAAGCTGAACACGTTGAAGGTTTTGCCCCGGAATGCGCCGTAGTTACCCATGGTGGTGGAAAAAAACTCGACGAACCGCTATATATCCGTCCAACCTCTGAAACAATCATCTGGTCCATGTACAAAAAATGGATAAACTCCTATCGGGATCTGCCCCTGTTGATCAATCAATGGGTTAATGTGGTTCGCTGGGAAATGCGGACCCGTCTGTTCATCCGGACCACCGAATTTCTCTGGCAGGAAGGCCACACTGCCCACGCCAGTTTTGAAGAAGCTGAGACCGAAACAAAAAAAATTATTGAAATATACCGTATTTTGGCTGAAGACTATATGGCCATGCCGGTCTACGTCGGAAAGAAAACCGATGCGGAGAAATTTGCCGGTGCGGTTCATACCTATTCCATTGAAGCCATGATGGGTGATATGAAAGCCTTGCAATCCGGTACTTCTCACAATTTAGGGCAAAATTTTGCCAAAGCTTTTGACGTCACATTCCTTACCCGTGAAAACAAACAGGAATATGTGTATGCAACCAGCTGGGGCGTCAGCACCCGTCTGGTTGGCGGTGTGATCATGACCCACGGCGACGACAAGGGATTAATCCTGCCGCCCAAAATAGCCCCCTACCAGCTCGTTATTATTCCGATCTGGCGAACTGACGAACAAAAAGCCCTTCTTATGGAAGAGGTTTCTAAAATCAAACTTCAGTTCAACCGGGAAGATATTCGGTTTCTGGTTGATGATAATGACCAAGTTTCAGCCGGCTGGAAATTCAATCAGTGGGAAATGAAAGGTGTGCCGCTGCGATTGGAAATCGGGCCGAAAGATCTTGAAAAAAAACAGGTCGTTCTTGTTCGCAGAGATACGGGCGAAAAGCACTTCGTAGCCGTCGAAAATCTTTTCTCCATGGTTAAGCACCTGCTCGAAGATATCCAGACCAGTATGTTTCAGCGCGCCCTGAAATTCCGAAACGATAACACTCACGAGGTTGATAATTACACTGATTTCAAGCGGATTATCGAGGCCGGCGGATTTGTCAAAGCGTTCTGGGCCGGTGATGGTAAAATGGAGGCAAAAATTCAGGAAGAAACCAAAGCAACCGTGCGTTGTATTCCTTTTGATCAGAAACAAAAAGGCACCTGTTTCTATACAGGCAAAACAGCAGACACTTATGCGATTTTCGGTAAATCCTACTAAGACCAACATTTTTAAAAACATGACATTGCGGAAACTTAACTGCTTTCGCGATGTCTGTGTTTTAGCGGTATCCGTTATATAAATCCCTTGTAACCGTTCGATTATTCTCTTAATCTATGTTTACGTTATGACTTTGATCAAAACAGAGGCGCTTGTTTTACGATCCATTCCGTTTCAGGAAAGCAGCTCGATCGTTCGGATGTTTACCCGCGAACAGGGCAAAATCGCGGTCATTGCCAAAGGAGCGCGCCGTATGAAAAGTGGATTGAGAGGATTTCTTCAGCCTTTAAATTATATCGAAGCAATATATTATTATAAAAGCACCCGTGATATTCAAACCCTTAGTAAAATCGACTTGATTCAATCCTATTTTTCCAATGCTCCCGACATCGAATGCAATATATATGGCATGGCGCTCCTCGAAACAGTGGACAAGGTCGTTCACGATCATCAGCATGATCATATAATATTTGATAGCGCCGTACAACATCTGGGATTTATGGACGATAAGCCGGAGGCCTGCAAAATGGTGTTTGTCCGGTTTTTATTGGCAATAACCGATATCCTGGGATACCGACTCGAAACAGGTAAATGTCCTCGTTGTCAGGCACAATTAACGAGCGCCGTTTATAATCCGGCTACCGCTCAGCTGATTTGCCTGGAATGTGGACATCAATTCTCGTCCGGGCATCGTCTGTCCATGGCCGATATCACTTTTTTAAAGGACAGCGGGGCCGATCCACAGCTCCCTGTAAACCACGAGAAATTGCTTCGGATGCTTATCCACTATCTTTCGTATCATCTGGATGTATCATTAAATCTAAAAAGCCTTCAATTGTTGTCTGATTTAAAAATTTAGGATCAATATGTATAACAATTACAATCAAAATTACACCGGATATAATCAGCAGTACATTCGTCCCCGGATATTCACCGGGGCCGTCAAAAACATTATCATTGCCAATCTGGCAGTTTTTCTTTTCATGACGTTGTTTCAGACCGAACGATTTTTTCTCTATTATTTCGGCCTTGTTCCGCAATTTGTCTGGGGGCGAGGATTTGTCTGGCAATTGTTTACCTATATGTTTATTCATGGAGGTTTCGGGCATATTTTCATGAATATGTTTGTCCTCTGGATGTTTGGATCAGAAATTGAAAATACTTGGGGAAAAAGAGAGTTTTACAAATTTTGGCTTAATGGAACAAAATAGCTGCTAAAATCCTTATAACATACTGATAGTCAGAGAGATATCAGGAAAGTTTTTTTGAGGAAAATAATATGACAAAAAAAATGCCCATTTTGCGGTTGT
>Ga0268278_1001952_pt1 | contig 11324 bp, 16 predicted proteins | sample saktaG_3_FD_190135 | JGI IMG/M metagenome (GOLD analysis project Ga0268278, IMG submission 190135) | Saline water microbial communities from Sakinaw Lake, British Columbia, Canada - sak_2010_1_5_55m | ecosystem: Environmental > Aquatic > Non-marine Saline and Alkaline > Saline ... | reverse complement strand
GAGTAACCGTTCCGTTGGCAGCACATACTGCATATTTAGTTCCTATATAATCTGCAAATTTCCTTCTAAACTCTTTCTCTTTTGGACCATTATAAGACCACACACCTGAACTTGTAACTTCACTTATTAGTTCCAGTTCTTCTTTTCCTACAATAGGCCATCCTGGCCAAGTTTTTTTCCTTATACTTTTCCCTCCGTTAATAGCAAGCTTACCCATAATATTATCCTTCTTTCTTTAAATTTAATATTTTAAAACAATCATTTGTTAATGTGGCATACACCAATATTTAAATCTTCCATTGTTTTGGATAGAAGAGTAACACCACTTCTGCAATTATATACTCTTATTAAAACCCTTATTGCTTTTATGCTGATATCATATCCATTTATTTCATCAGCAAGTATATATGTCCTAACCATTTACTTTCCCTCCCTTGCCTTCCTAATTTATACCGAAATAGTTAGAGCCTGTACTACAAATAGTTTTTATACCATTTCTATTTCTATTCCTTGCAGCAAAGTTAATTTTTCTATCAATTCAGAATTTTTTTAAAAGATAACTTTTCCCAATCGTCTTTCTTTAGCTCATGAGCAATACCATACAATAATCCATGTTCAGCGGAATAATTGGGCAATTGTCTCAAAGTTTCCTCAATAGCATCATTTGGAATGGTATTTAATGGAATATTACAATACTCCATTGCACGTTTCAAAGATACAATATCCTGCCCCTGGATAGTAGCCATGATTAAAATACCAGGGCAAACTAGATTCGCATGAGGTTTTCCTGATCCAACTAAGTTTTCCGCCAAATAAGCAAAGTAATGCTCACTACCTTCTTCGGGTCGGGCATGTCCTATTTGATTCAACATTTGGGTTTCCAAAATTATACAATCCAATAACTGCTTCAGACCTTCCCGCTCACCCCTACCAGCTGCTTCAGCACAATCAATCGCTCCTTCTAGAATAGATGCGGCCATATGATCAATGTAGGGAATAAATTTTGTTTCAGGGGTATTTTTCCCTTTTTCTTCGGCAAACTTCCAATCCCAACGCCCCGTTGCAATAGACAGAAGATCGCATATAGCTGCTGCACGAATAAAGGAAGGAGCCTGGGCTATTACTTCAAAATCAATCACAAGTTCATCTACAATCTTTGTAGGCATATATTCCACACAACCGTCTACACGAATAGCTGAAGACCATGCTGTAATCGCATCAACTGAAAGTGCAGTTGGAAGGCAGACCACTTCCAAACCTTGTTTCACAGCCATATACTTAGCTGCATCCGCTACTAACCCACCACCAACAGCATAGATTACTTCTCCCTTGAAATTTTCCATCAAACTGTCCCAGTAATCGGCCACCGCCATTTTGACATTAGTTCGCCAAACAATTGGGAGATTCAATTTACATTTTACGGCTTCCCATGCTGGTCCACTAGTCACTAATGCCACAGGCCGTTTTTCCTCAATTGCCTCATAGGGCATAATCTTTTGCACTGGTACAGGCCATCTCCTTCGACCATACATATTTTTTAACCTTCCTTATTTTATCTACTTATTAACACCAATCAGGAAATCACACATGAGGTTCCTCCTCATACGACTCTTCAGTAATACATTAGAATAGGACACTTCATATTTGCCTTCCAATCTTTGTCTTGCCTCTTCTTTTAGGAAACGGCTATAATTCTAAATCTTCTTTATAACCTTTTTTTCTGGCTTCATACATAATTTTTTTTGTCGGAAAAATACGCGATGAACCTTCACCAGTGATAAATATCCTTTCTTTTTTTACTTCTTTCTCATAGGATAATATTTTTTCTATATCAAGACGCTTAACTATTTCGCCTGTCTCTAACATCTCTTTGATCAAAAAATAATTATTATATTTATTGTCCTGTAAATTCATCTCTAATCTCCTACTATTAAATAGCTTGTTGTTCACTTTTTATAAATTCTAATTCACTATAGTTTGGAATTTCGCCTATGAGCGGTTTAATATATTTGATATATTCATCAGTTACGAAGTTCCCTTGGTTATTTATATATTTACTATCCATTAGCTTGGTGTTTAATGCAACTTCCTCAAGGGAAACGGTTTTTAATTCAACTTGGTAGGGAGACGAACTGATTCGATTGATTGAAACCATAACATCCGAGATTCCTTCTTCTGCTAATTGTATAGCCTTAACTCCACAATCATAGGCCTCTTGAAGGTCAACCTTGCTCGCTCTATCTATAGCACACATAGAAAGAGATTCGGTTATTTGGAATTCTCCTCGATATTTTGTCTCCAGGTTGATTGTTTTATGTAAATTTAATGCTGCGCTTCCTCCACCCATTGCCCCAAATTCAATATTGCGAGAATCGTCCGGCACCTGAATATCTGCTACGAGAGTCCCGTCTTCCCAACGGATACCTTCACCGCATATTATAAAGACCCATCCGATTTTTCTAATACATTCTTTAACATCTGAAATAAATCTTTCTTTGGACAAAGGTCTCTCAGGCATGTAAATAAGATGAGGAGCATCGGATTCATTTTTTTTAGCCAGTGCCGCTGATGCTGCCAGCCATCCAGTATCTCTGCCTACAGTTTGTAAAATAACATACTTATCCACGCTTTGCATATCCCGGGCAAGTCTGCCTGCTTGTTGAACTGAAAGGCACACATATCTCGCTGCAGAGGCAAAGCCCGGAGCATGGTCAGTCCCGCAAAGATCATTGTCTACTGTCTTGGGAATCCCAATTCCGCTGAGTTTATAATTATTTTTTTTACAGTATTCCTCTATCTGCCAAATGGTTGCCATTGAACCATTGCCGCCAATAAGAAAAAAATAACGGATGTTGTATTTCTTAAGTTGTCTCATGATAAGAGGAAAATCTTCCTGTTTTAATATATATCTGCATGAGCCTAAAGCGGATGAAGGCGTTTGCCGTAATGTTTTAATTACTCGATGATCTTCTTTTCCCAAATCAACGATCTCGTCTTTCATAAATCCTATAATCCCATCCCTCATACCAAGAATGTTTTTGATATTTTTTGATTTAAGACCTTCTTGAATAAGACCACAAAGACTTGAATTAATCACTGAGGTAGGTCCGCCAAATTGCCCAATAATCGCGTTTCCTTTCATAAGTCGCTCCAATAGATTAAAATAAATTTATATTTAACTCATCATAAAGGTATTTACTACTTAACAACCATAAGCCCTCTTCTTTTTAAAGGTTCAAGCACCTTTACTGCTGCACCAATTAAAACTCCGTCCTCTCCTAACTTAGAAAATTCCATCTTGGGAACAAAGGGGATTATTTTTCTGATGTTCGTCTTCATTTCCTCTAAAAATCTTGGTGGTAAAATTGAAATTCCTCCTCCAATTATCACTAATTCCGGATCGAGTACACAGGATATATTTCCAATACCGTAAGCAAGAAATTTTAATGCTTCTTTTACTATTCCCAGGGCAACATTATCTCCCTCAGCAGCCATCTTAAAGGCATCCGTAACTCTAATGTTCTTACCTGTCTTTTCTTTCGTCTTCTCTACAATAATTTTATAGCTGGCTAATTTTTCTAAACAACCGTAATCTCTACTATTTTTAGGGGCATACTTGGGATCAATTAATAGATACCCTGCCTCACCGGCGGCGTTATTAGCTCCTTTATAAAGTTTTCTATTAATTATAATGCCCGCACCTATTCCAGTCCTTTCTCCCACAAAGACAAAGTTGTTAATTTTTTGGGCTAACCCCTTGTTTTTCTCACCTAAAGCCATCAGATTAACATCGTTCTCAAGAACGATTGGTATTCCAATTTCTTTTAATGTTAAATCATCCAAAAATATTTCCCAATTCAAATAAGGAGCTACAGTTACTTTTTTTGATTTAATGTCTATAATTCCGGGTACACCAATACATATACTCAATATTTTTTCTTTTGGAATATTTATCTCTTTTATAAAATCTTTTAATATAACACTAAGTGAATTTTTTAATTTTTGACTATTTAAAGATTCTATTTTCGGTCCAAACTTCTCTTTAATAATATTGTAAGATAAATCCACCAAGGCTATTCTTATTCCATTTTCTCCTCCCAAGTCCACTGCAATCATATAAGCTGCTTTCGAATTTATTTTTAATAATATTGGTTTTTTCCCACCTGTAGAATCCCCCTTTCCAATTTCCTGAACTATATCTCTCTCAATTAAATCCTTTACAATAGCTGAGACAGTGGGAGGGGTTAACCCTACTATCTTACAAATATCTGCTCTTGAAATTGAACCATTTTTCTCAATAGTTCTTAAAACTAAACCTTTATTTATATTTCTTATTTCCATTTATTTTTTCCCTTTTTATTTTTTTTTGATAGAAAGCAGGTTCTCTTTATAATGCTTTTTATAATGCTTTTTATTAATTTTGTTCTTAAATATCCTTTCTTAATAACCTTCACTAACTATGTATATAATAAAATATTTCTCGTCTGGTGTCAAATTTATTTATAAAATTTTTCTTCTGACTACCCCACTAAAGTTTACACTAACAGAAAATAAGAGTATTCAGGATAAAAAGAGAGTATATTAGAGGTAATAAGAGTAAAAGCAGTGATATTTCAGGAACTGAGAAAAATAATCATCAATATAAGCGTGTTTTAAGCGCCTGTTTTAAGTTGGCTGGTATGAATCATCGCATTTTTTAAATTCGTCTTATATACGCAGTTTTAGAAGGTTTTTCAAAAATGCTAAAACCCTTATGTTTTAATGGTTTTATTGATTTCTTGCAAAATCTACGCGTAAATCATTGATTGTTTTCTTAATTTCTTTGATTTCAGCAGTAATATTCTGGGAAAATTCCTTTTGATTTTTGATTATTTCGGTAATAAAGAATTCCAATTTGTATACCAGATAGATAGAAAGCACCAGGGGAAAGCCATTATTTACTATTAATTTAAGCACATATTCAATATCCAATTAATTCTTTTCCTTTCCAAAAGCGTTTTGATCCAGGCCTCATATCGAGATGTAAGAAATCCTTCTTTTCGTAATATCCAATACCCTTAAATCCTATTTCCTGAGTAATAGTGAGAAGATCAGAAAGCAAGAAATCTTTTACGTGAATGTCTATCGCCATACCCAGGAGATGGTAAGAACCGGGAACTCCCCCTACTCTTTTATTTTCTTCCTTACACCGGTATCCGGAATTGATATATATTGGCCTATTTATAACCATTCTTAAATGATTTAACCTGGCAAAAAGGTCCGGAGACAGCATAAACCGCTTACAGCAGGGACATTCAAACTCATATAAAGAAAAATATTCAGTTAATTCTATATCATTAATTTTACCCATTAATTATTTATATTTTAAGGTCCTGCCATTCCTTACTACATCAGGCATAGCCTTATATATAATTTCGTTCACCTCCGGGACAGCAGCTTTCATCAGATCCTTTACATAGGAAATCTCACCCTCTTTTAATTCAACTTTTTGTTTCCCTAGTATTTCAATTAATTTTACCCAGGCCACTTTCCATTTTTCCTCACCATTCCCTATGCCCAGTTCTTCTTCAGCCCAAAGCATAGCGGAAAGTATTGCCTCTTTTATTTTATCTGTCCTATCCTGACCAAATTTGTTTATCATAAATTTGGAGAGCAGACCAACCAGAAAAACAAGAGTGAAATCTAATAGATATTTCGTGATAAATACTTCTAACATTTATTGCTCCTTTCTACTTCCCAGGGAAGGTCCGCGGCCCTTCCAAGGAGAAATATTACAATATATTAAAGTTATACATCCATAACATCAGTAGACTTGTAATCAAGGATCCGGGCATTTACTTTAGCTACTAAGTCATTACCGTTATTATGGAAGACGTTCTTGGCGATAATAGTATCCATAACTCCTTCAATAGCTACATCTTGTGCTGCAAAGTCCACATAGTCTCCATCATCTAAATTTTTGGGATTGTCCAAAGTGAGGTTGATAGTTTTTGCAGCACTATCCCTGAATTGCAGATAGAGTCTTTTGTAACTGGTTACATCCCCTAATTCGGTAGCCATTATTTTTTTCACCTCCTTTTTAAGGATTTACCATCTGGTAAATCTGTTATCGGTTTTTAGTTTTAGTTATTAGCCGTTCCTTTGCTTTTACGTCCCCCCTTCCCTGCTAACGGCTATTTACTATCCACAACGACTAATTTGCTATTCAGTAAGTTGGGATTCTTTTCCAAGTCTGATTTCATCTACAGTGTACTTCTGCAAACCCACTAAAGCGGTAGCTGTATCATAGGCATCCTGATCTAAGGCAGTTGATTTAACCTTGGCAAAGGTCTTGCTGTTGATGATAGGTGCTCCGGTACCCGGATTGGTACCTACTACCAGTCTGAACTGTAGGGATGAATCACGGGGAACAGTTATTACTGTGGCCATTTATTTTTCACCTCCTTTTTTATGGATTTTAAACCAAGTAAAACCAAGAAGTATATGAATATATTATCATATTTCCATATATAAGTCAATATTAGAGCATTATCAGCTTTTTTAATTCATAAAGGTTCTTCTTTCTTTGTTTATCTTTGAATTGCTCATTATATTATAAAACTAAAAAGGAATCCTTCCCAATACAAGAAGCACCCCCTTGACTTCCCTATATATAAAATTACTATTTGTAGAATTAATAAAAATAGTTATAATAAGCATAAGAATCTATAAAGATATACCACAAGGAAAATTAGTGGTTACTTTTCGATACTTCACCTGGAGTCGTGCATAAACGAAGTAGTTCGCAAAACATACCAAAGGGGGGCAAAAATTATGAATAAATCAAAAGAAAAGCTCTTGCAAATGAACAAAAAAGTTTTGATCACCTACGCTACGAAGTCCGGGTCAACAGGTGAGATAGCAGAGGTCATCGGAAAAGAGCTTGGCAAATGTGGTGCAGAGGTGAATGTACAACCAGTCACAGATGTAGATGACATTAACTTATATGATGCAGTGATCGTAGGTAGTCCCATTTTCTACGGGAAGGTGTTGTCAGGGGTTAGAAAGTTTCTGGCGAGGCATGCAGAAAGTTTGGCTCAAAAGCGAGTTGTTTATTTTCTCGCAGGTATGGAGATGCATCAGATTGCTAATGAACCTCTTCCAGTGCCAGTTTTTCTTGATCCAGGATTTGAGGATCAGCCAAGGCCAAAGAGTGAAATGGGTTTTTGGGAAAAGATGCATGCAGTATCTGCCTTTCTAAGTCCACTTATGAAAAAGGCACCGAAAGTCAAAGCCATTGGAGTCGGCTGCTTTAAAGGGAAATTAGACTTCGGGACATTGAGCGGATTTGGTTGGTTGATAATGAAGCTGATAGTGAAGTTCAGGAGGGAGATCAATGAGGGAGATTTTCGTAACTGGGAAGCCATTAGAAATTGGTCTGCTAACATGTGTTTGGAGTTGCTAAGCGAAATCGAAAATAAAAAGCAATCTTAAAAGTGGTTAATATGCCCCTTCGTTCGCACTATAGTCTAACAGCGGATAAAAGGGAAATCAAAGTTTTCCCCAAATCCCGACTTCGTCGGGACTTCGCATAGCCCGATTCCGTTAGGCGAAACAGCGGCAAAAAAACAAAGGAGGTAATAGATTATGGAACGCTTGACTTGGAAGATAAGGATTTCAGTGCTATGGCTCTTTATGGCAGTGGCTATGGCGGCCCACAGTGCGTTGTCCTTTATGGAGCGGGACGTTGTGGAGCAAATGTGGGAGATGCAGATGGGCATGGGGATGCTCGTATTTACGGCGCTCTTCTGGCTGGTTCCCTTGATCATGGCCGCACTGTCCCTGACTCTAAAGGACTCTGCAAACCGTTGGGCGAATATCGTTCTGGGGATTGTCTTTACGCTGCTCAACATCGGGCACCTAGTTGAGCATTTGACCCCTCCAGTGGTTCACCAGATAATGATTTTGGCTTCAACGGTTGTAGTCACAGCGCTGATCGCGTGGTATGCATGGAAGTGGCCTAAACAGGAAGAATGAGGCCAATTTAAAAGATGTAGCGGACAAGTGAGCCGCAGGTTTCGGCTAATAGGATGCCGCCGCATCGCCTAACACGGGTTTTGCGGCTCACTTCGTTTGCCCAAATGCTTCGCACTTCGCAAAGCCCGACCACGTTATATGAAATTGCCCGTATTTCAAGGGGAAAAATAAAAAAGGAAGCAGAATATGGACAAATTTAGACGCCGAATCTATCAAAGTCTCGGTGAAATAATAGCTGACATACGTGCCGTCATGTCTCGGCGTAGGGAGATACGGCCCCTGATGCAAGGAAAAACTATTGACCCAATATTTCGAGAGCGCTTGATGCTGACCGTTACCGCGGTAAATGGATGTCGATACTGTTCATACGCCCACGCACGGACGGCCCTAGTAGAAGGTGTTTCGAAGGAAGAAATCGAGGCACTGGGAAAAGGCATGTTCACTGGAATCCCCGTCGAGGAGATACCAGCGTTACTGTATGCACAGCACTGGGCCGAGACAAACGGGCAACCTGACCTAGCGGCCAAGAAAAGGATGGTGGAACAGTATGGGACCAGTACCACAAACAATATAGAACTCTTACTACGATTGATTTGCATCGGAAACCTATGGGGAAACACGCTGGATTACATTCTTTACCGACTGTCGTTTGGACGATGGGGGGGACCGGACAAGTAGCCCACGATAGGGTGCCGAAGAGCGCGGTAGCCTTTACCCTTACCAGCCCCAAGGCGAGAGGGTACCTATCAATAATGTCGAGGCAGCTCCTCTACCCCATCACCCACACAAAATAGCTAATAGCCGTAATATTCCAGACAAAACTATTATTGACTTCATGGTAAATAACTTCTGGTTATCTCATCCCAACGACCTCCCGCCAGGAGCTTTTTTTGCTAAGGAGTTTAATTGAAAGCCTCCACATACATAACAAGACTCTATACGACTTTGCCACCAGGCATAACTGAAAGCATATGCAAAATCCGATAAAGCTTTGTTATGTATAGTAAAAACTGCATGCTGTTTTTAACCGACTAAGGTCTAATAAAGGGGTCAGATACTGTCTTGAAAGTCAACCCCAACCCTCCCTAAAAACGATATTTAATTTTTAATACATTTATCATTTACCCCGGAACATAAACGGTGCCACAATCAATTTTTTTTATGGAAAACTTTGGGGGTCAGGTCTTGAAATGACACATTTTCCATTAATACTTGCTTGCTGTTAAAAAAAGTGTCATTTCAAGACCTGACCCTTTTTCTTTTTCTCTAACAATCTTTACTCACTAAAAATTGCACCACCGCAAATGGCTTCATATATTCATTTCCGAGCAGCACTGTCACCTTATTATCCTCTATTCCCACATGCGGGTAGATCATATCCCCTAATACAGCTGCATGATTATATTCAACCCGTACACTGTTAATCCTTGAATTCTTCGCTAGATATTCCATAGCCATCAGAATATATTTTTCATTATTCACATGTTGATTCGAATCTATGTAAAACCGTTGTACTTTAAAGGCTTCTTTCGCTTCCATCTCCGATGGGATTTCCACTTTTCTGGACAGGGCTTCCATAGGATAGGCAGGCTCTGTGGAATACAATAATTTTTGTTCTTCATCTACTCTTTTTAATTTCCCTGTTTCCGTATCCAAATATACCCACAAAGAATTTGCATAGGCAATCACCTGTTCATCCTTATCCTTAATTATAAAATTCCGATATCCCATGAACCTGATAAAGTCATATGCCCAAGTGCTGATACATATTTCTTCACCTAATTTAGGGAAACGTTCTATGATAATATGCCAATAGGAGAGTACCCATGCAGCCCGTTTATCCTCACAGTATTTCATCCCAAGGTTTAAGGATTCTGATTGAAAAGTACAGCTGTCCTGCAAATAATTGACCAGTGCTGATAAGGTCATATGGGATTTTTCATCACATTCGCTATATCTTACTCTGCTTTTAAAACTGTACATGCAACGTTTGTATGACTGTATGGATCCGAAGTCACACTTCTCCTTTCTTGAATCGATCACATCGGCATCATTATAGCAGATTAAATATAAGGATTGTAGTCTATTCCATGTAGCTTCAAAGCGCCGGGAATCGCTACGGATGGTTATATCAGCTTAAAAATCCGTTAACTTTATCCAGTTTTGCATAGGAGGTGATATGAGTTAGTCCCCGATTTCTTCTTTTAATACATTGGATTGCCACTTTTAGATACAACAGGAATTTTTTGAATGGAATCCCAGTGCTCAACAATCTTCCCGTGGTTATCAAAACGTAAGAAATCCATGGTAACATATTCTTCATTCCCCGGCCAAATCTGATGGGTATGCAGTGCTACCAGATTACCTTCGGCAATAGCACGAACAAATTCAATGTCCTTGTCAGGATATTCACTAGCCATTTTTTCAAAGTATCAAATAAAACCCTCCTTGCCATTTTCCATATCAGGATTATGCTGTATGTACTCAGCACCCACATACCGCTTAACCGGTTCAGCCGGTTCACCCCTATAAGCCATTCCATAAAATGCAATCGCATTTTTCTTGTTAACTTCTAATTTTTGAATCATCCAGTTCCCTCATGTAAAATCGTAACTTTAGTTTCATACTTAATCCAATCATCAACTTAATATGTGATTACAGTCAACTTCTGAGCCTTTGGAAATGGTAAACTAAAATGCACCTAAGGTGGAAAATAAAAATGCACCTTTAAAAAGAAACAGTTCTTTACTATAGTATGAATAAGAATCAATACTATAAGGAAAGGACTGATCTATGGTTAACAAGATTATGTATCAAAAGATACAGTATTTTAAGAGAAGAGGGTTTACCAAAGCAGACATTGTAAGAGAAACCGGATTAAACAAGCGGACAGTATTTAAATATTACGATATGTCAGAGAAAAAATACGCTCGCTATATAGAAAAAGTGAGGTATCGGAGCAAGATATTTGCGCCTTATCAGTCCCCTATTCTTGATCTATACCAAGTAAATGACTTTCAAAGACTGGAAAAATCGGCGGTATATGATTATCTTGAAGAGAAACTAGGGTCTTTGCCGGGTACGGAGAGGAGTTTCCGCAGCTATATCAGCTTCCTGGTAGAGACAGAACAGCTGAAATTAAATGGTAATAAACGGATATATTCTCCGGTGGCAGAGCTTCCCTACGGCAAGCAGCTGCAGATCGATTTCGGAGAATACCGTACTAGAAGTGGCTTAAAGCTCTATATATTTGCAGCGGTTTTATCTGCCAGCCGCTACAAATACGCTGCCCTACAGGATAGACCCTT
>Ga0268278_1001950_pt1 | contig 11328 bp, 10 predicted proteins | sample saktaG_3_FD_190135 | JGI IMG/M metagenome (GOLD analysis project Ga0268278, IMG submission 190135) | Saline water microbial communities from Sakinaw Lake, British Columbia, Canada - sak_2010_1_5_55m | ecosystem: Environmental > Aquatic > Non-marine Saline and Alkaline > Saline ... | reverse complement strand
AGAATCCGGCCGGCACCATCCACCGGGCTGGAAGCTGCATTCATTTTTTCTACCATATTACCCTGCCTCGTTTGTTCTCTCCAATTTTTTTATAGAATGAACAATAACTCACTATCTTCTTCGAGGAGTTATATCAACGGTTAATTTCCATTTTTTGTGTCAAAAAAAAGAAGATAAGGGTAAAACATCCGCCCCGCCAAATAAAAGGCTAGGCAGATGGACCTACCGAAATATTCACAGATGTTTTACGTCTAATTCCTCAAAGACATCTGATGAAAATGAGGATTTCAAGAAAGCCGGAATATTATATCGCCCGGGTTCATCCCGCATTCCAGGCACTCCTCCGCGCTCGGTTGCAATACGTGCAAGTGTCACATTTGATTGGCATGCGGATGTTGAATGCAAAGATGGGTTATGACCAACTTATGGGGATCGTCAACTTATGCACGCAGTCAATTTTGACCATAGATGCTCATAAAAATACACACCAAACATGGTGTATTATTTAAAAAAATTACCGAGTGAGCGTTCTTCTTTGCTTCCTAAATTTTCTTTATTAATGTGACTTAGGTTTTAAAAATCGTGATTAATATTTGCCAAACATTAGGAGCGAACCCTGCACAATTAAAAAATCAAATCCTGGCGATTAGTCATATCCGTGCCGGAAAAAGTTGTGGGTGATAAAAGCAATCAGAATGTGATAAAACCCGCAAAAACCGTCGTTGCCGGCCCTTCCATCTTTGCGCCGCTGTCTAGCGTGATAGTGAGCGGGCCGCCATTGGTCTCGACATGGACCGTGGTGCCGGCAAACCCGAGCTTGTGCGCCATTGCAGCTGATGCGGTCGCACCGGTGCCGCACGAGAGCGTCTCTGCCTCCACGCCCCGTTCAAACGTGCGGATGGTGATGCTGTCACCTGTGCCCTTCTGGACAAAGTTCACGTTCGCCCCGTTCGGGAACGATGCGTGGTGACGGATGGCAGGGGCGACGGCTGCGATGTCCACGCTCTCCACGTCATCAACAAAGATCACGGCGTGGGGGACACCGGTGTTGACGGCATAGACCTCATATTCTCCTATCTTTTCCTTGTATTCGCCCTCGCCGGTTGCCGGAACGTCTTTGCGGTCGAATTTCGGGACGGGCATGGTGATGGTGGCAGAGAACTCGTCCTCTTTGTACCCCATTGCGACGCCGACCTCGCCTGCCGGGGTCTCTACCGTGCAGGATTCCTTTGCGTATTTTTTATCAAACGCATACTTTGCAAGGCAGCGGATGCCGTTCCCGCACATCTCCGCCTCGCTCTCATCGGGCTGGAGGATCCGCATCTTAAGACCGCTTTTTTCCGATTTCGAGAGGAAGATAACGCCATCGGCCCCGATCCCGAAGCGGCGGTCACAATAACTGGCAGCAAACTGCCCTTTCATGTCATCGGGTATGACCGTCTTTTCAAATTCGTCGATTAAGATAAAGTCGTTGCCATTTCCGTGCATTTTTGTAAACGGTATTTCCATAGAATTCTCCACCCTTTTTTAATTTTTCAGGCAGTACCCCATTTTCTGAGTGCCCGCTCAAGTTCAAAGTGATCTTTTGCATACTCTTCTACGCTGGTGTGTTCCATGAATGCATCCACAGCCTGCTGCATCGCTTTGGCACCCGCGGCAGTCCCGTCCGGGTGCCCGTGGATACCCCCGCCGGCCTGCAGGATGATGTCCGTGCCCAGCAGAGAAATCTCGTGCGCCACGTTCCCGGGATGCAGCCCCCCGCTCGACACCGGGAACGTCGGTTTCATGCCGCAGCAGGCGCACCTGAGCGCCCCGGCGCTCGCTTTCACTTCCGGCGCATCGTGGCTCATCTTGCCGCCAACCGTGCCGATGTGGAGCTGGTCGGCCCCCAGCATCCGTATGATCCGCGCCCACGGGCGCATCATGATACCGTGCTCGGGGTTTCTCGTGAATGCAGCATGCATGGTGCGGTGGACATGGACCGGCACCCTGATCCTCGGGTCCTCCCCGAGCGCCTGCAGGGCACCAAAGCCCGTGGTGAAGACATCGACCATGATCATGTTCGCGCCAAGGTCGAGTGCATGCAGTGCACGTTCGATGATCTGGTCTGCCCGCGTTGAGATATTGACCGCGTAGAGCACCTCTCTCCCGGTCTCGTCTTTTGCTTCCTCGAGGCGCTTCATGACAAGGGGGAGCCGCCGGTCGATCGGGCAGAACGCCTGGTCCGTGAGCGTCTCGTCGTCCTTGATCAGGTCAACACCGCCGATCGCTGCCTGGTACGCCACCGCAGCGGTATCTTCCGGGGTCAGGCCCACCTTCGGTTTGATGATGGTGCCGACATGGGGCCGGTCCCTGCTCCCGATCAGTCTCCGGACGCCGGCAATACCAAACTTCGGCCCTTTGAACCGGATAAGGGCATCCGGGAATTCGACATCCATGAGCCTGACGGAGTCAAGCCGGCGGAGGCCGAAGAGGTTGCCTGCCACCACCGAGATGTACTGCGCCATGTTGCCCGGCTCAAAGATTTCCGCAGGGTACCGTATGCGGGTAACGTACCCTGCTCCCTGGGGGACCAGTGAATCAACCACGCCGTCAAGCCTTTTTACGTAATCGGCCCGTGTCGAGATGTCGGTCCAGGTACCGGTGGTCTGCTCCTCGCAGATCGCCTGTGCTGCCTGCCCGGGTTGTGTGCCGGTTGCCGGCCTGAAATAATAGGTCGCAATGACGTCCTGCATGGGCTCACTCCTCATGTCTGGTATTGATCTCAAAGGTCTTATGGAATTCCTCGATGCCCCAGCCAAGGTATTCCCTGATGATCACGTATGCCATCTGCGGCGGGATCGCCCCTGCCTCGGTGACGATCATGTCAACGTATTCCGCGGGCGTGACATCGAAGCCCGGGTTGCGCACCGTCACGTGCGGGAGGGTGCGGGCGATCTCTTCGGAGAGCACTTCCTGGGCAGGGCGTTCCTCGATCTCGACCATCTCTCCGATGATCGTGCGCGGCGCAAACTTGTAGGTCTCCGCTGCGACGACCACGTTCACCCGCGCCTCGTGTGCCGAATGGGCGACCTGCGAGGTGCCGATCTTGTTTATTACCGCCCCGTTCACCGTCACCGCGTCCGCCCCGACGATTACAAGGTCGATTTCGTTCATGAAGGACCGGACGGCAGAGTCCACGATGAAGTTCGTTTTTATCCCGGCGTCATTTAAGGTCCGGATCGTCAGGAGCCCCTGGTTGCGGGGGCGCACCTCTGTTGCAAACACCTCGATGTCCTTACCTGAAGTGTGCGCTTTGACGATACAGGCAAGGGCAGCCTCGGAGTTGCAATGCGTGAGGATGGTGTCGCCATCGCTGATATGCCGGGCACCGATCTCAGCGATCTCTTCAATCGCGTGCCGGGATGATTCGATGAACTCTTCTGCACGCCGGACCACGTTCTCCTGCGCCATACCCGCACTGTCCGCACCTTCCATTCCGGCGATGACGATATGCACGGCGTTTGGAAGTGAGACAGCGGTCGGCCGGGTGGCGACAAGAACAGCTGCAGCCTCCTGCATCTCGCTTTTGAAACGATCGAGGTCATTTGTCGCGGTTGCCTGCGCATGGTCGCGCAGCGCCTGCGCCGCAGCCCGTGCGATCCTCCCTGCCCCCCGTATCTCCATGCGCTTTATTTTGTCTGCAGTTTCAGTAACCAACATCATCTTAAAAGATTCAATGAATACCGGACTACATAGAGTTTATCAATGAGGGATGCTTTCTGCAGATAGCCGTTGTTTTTGACAGTGCCGGGACCCTGCTCTCTACCTACCGGGTCGCAAAGGATATCCGCCTCGGGAAGTTGTTGCCCGGCATTGAGACAACAACCCTGACATTTGCATCCAGTGACCGCGTGCTGGTCGTCCTCCACGTCCACTCCAAGGCGATCATCAGTGCACCGCCGGACATGCTCCTTTCGGCCTATCTTGTAAAGAATAATATCGGGTTTGGCGTGAGCTGCACCCGCAAGGTCACGACCGCAGAAGAAGTCGGCGATGTGCTCTACACCGATACCCGTGCACGCGTGGGCGACCTCCAGGAATGCATAAAAAATGTGTGGCAGGTATGCAAGCGGGAGTCCATCATGACCCTGAACTCCGGGGCGATCGTGAACATGGCGCAGCAGGCAGTGGAGTTTACGATCACTGCAGGCGGGTCCCCGTTTCCCGGTGCAAAGGATGCGATCACCGCACTGCACCGGATGGGGGTGCCGACGTTTATTGCATCCGGTGACCGTACGACAAAACTCGAACTCATGGCAGACCACCTTGGCATCCCCCGGGACCGGGTGTATGGCGTGGCAACCCCCTCGATCAAGGCCCAGATCATATCGGACCTCAAATCAGAGTATGACCGGGTCGTGATGGTAGGGGACGGGATCAACGACCTGGGTGCAATGCAGGCGGCAGACTGTGCCATCCTCACCGAACAGCAGCCCGGCACCCGGCCCGCCGAGCTCTACGGGACGGCAAATTTTGTCATCAAACATGTTGACGAGGTGATCGCCATTGTACAGGAGGTCCTGAAACAGCACGGGCCGGCACCGGTACATCAGGGCGGGGATCACGGTGCATCATATAAAAAGTAATAAGAGACCAGTACCACATTAGGTATGAGAGAGGATCATGAAGGCTCCATTAATCACGGTCGATAATCTCTGCATGGATTTTAATGATACGAGGGTGTTAAAAAACATCAGTTTCGAGATTGGCGAGGGGGAGGTCCTGGGCATCATCGGCAGGAGCGGTGCCGGTAAGACGGTGCTCATGCACCTGATGCGGGGAGTGGAACAGCCTCCCACGAGTGGCAGGATCATCTTCCATGTTGCGGCCTGTGGCGGTTGCGAGTTCATCGACGTACGGAGTGCTGCGGGAAAGCCCTGCCCGCACTGCGGCGGGAAGCTCGCGCCCACAGACATTGACCTCTGGGGCGGCACCGATGAGATCCTGCACCGCAGGCTGATGGTGCGCACCGCGATCATGTTCCAGCGCACGTTCGCCCTGTACGGAGACGACCGTGTCATCGAGAACGTCATCCACGCGCTTGACGATGTGGACTATCCCGAAGAGGAGAAGATCAACCGTGCTGCCGACCTCATCGACCAGGTCAGGCTCTCCCACCGGATGATGCATATCGCCCGCGACCTCTCGGGAGGGGAAAAGCAGCGTGTCGTGCTCGCACGCCAGCTCGCAAAAGAGCCCTTTATGCTCTTTGCCGATGAACCGACCGGCACCCTTGACCCCAACACCGCCCGGCTCGTCCATGACATGCTGAAGACCGCCGCTTCGGCAAACAACATGGGCATGATCGTCACCTCGCACTTTTCCCAGGTGATCGAGGACGTGGCAACCCGTGCAATCCTGTTAATTGACGGCAAAATCGCAAAGATCGGGACGCCCAAAGTGGTCATCGACGAGTTCATGAGAGGGTACGATGACACCGAAATGTTCGAGGAGATCCAGCTTGGCGACAAACTTGTTGTTTCACGGGACCTTATCAAACGCTACATTTCCGTCGACCGCGGGGTTGTCAGGGCGGTCAACGCAGTGAGTTTTGAAGTATTCACGAAGGAGATCTTCGGCATCATCGGGAAAAGCGGGGCAGGCAAGACAACGTTGTCCCGCATCATTGCCGGCATCATTGAGCCCACGAGCGGGGAGATGAATATCCGGATCGGCGAAGAGTGGGTCGACATGACCAAACCCGGGGTTGACGAGCGGGGGCGTGCAAAGGAGTACATCGGACTCCTGCACCAGGAATATGACCTCTTCCCGCACCGGACCGTGCTTGACAACCTCACCGATGCCATCGGGTTAGAGTTCCCGAAAGAACTTGCCATGCGCAAGGCAGTCGTAACGTTGAGGATGGCAGGGTTTACCGGGGAGAAGAGCACGGAGATCCTCAACCGTATGCCCGCACAGCTCAGCGAGGGGGAACGCCACCGGGTTGCACTCGCGCAGGTGCTTATCCGTGAACCCCGGCTCGTGATCCTCGATGAGCCGACCGGTACGATGGACCCAATCACAAAGATCGATGTGAAGCACTCGATCATGCACGCCCGCGAAGAGATGGACGAGACCTTCATCGTCGTGTCCCATGACATGGAGTTCGTCCATGACATCTGCGACCGCATTGCACTGATGCGCGGGGGCAAGATTGTCAAGATCGGCAGGACGGCCGAGGTACTTGCGAGCCTTAATGAGGAAGAGCGGCAGGTCATGAGCAAACCGGCGGCCTGAGGCGCGCCATGGTCACCATCCACCTCGACGGGGAGAGGCTGGAGGTCGGTGAAGGCAGCAGTCTTGCAGCGATACTGCCGGCACTGCCCGCAGGGACCTGCGTCGCCGTGATCCGTCCCGCAGCACAGGCGCAGGCCGCAACGAACAGCCTTGCGATCAGCACGACGGCCGGTGAGGTCACGATCGATGTCGCGGGGGAGAGCGCGGCATTCCTTGCTGCAGGAGACCTCACGGCACACCTCTCCCTTCACTGGCAGGACCGGTATGCTGCTGCATTCGGCCCGTTTCCTTCTGGCATCCGCCCCCTGCGCAAACAGGCACTCTATGAACGCGGGGACGTGATCCTCGGATGCGGCGGGTACGACCCGAAGATCTCGTACCTGGTCTTCTCCAAGCTCCGTCATTCCGCCGACCATGGCGCGGATGAAAGCGGGGGGATCGTCGGAAAAGTGGTGAGCGGCCGGGCGGTCCTCGACCGGTGGTCAACCGGTGACCGGATCACCAGAGTCGAGCCGGTGATCAGCTGGGCGGACACGAGCAGGTCGTATACGACCACGGATTTTACTCTTGCCCTCGAAGACGGTATGCAGGTCGTCACCCGTGTTGACGTGGTCGCACAGGGCTACAGCCCGGACCGTATCGTGACGGAGGCAGCAGGGAGTGTCGAACACATGCTCTTCGCACTCGAAGGGGGCACGTTCCATGTCAGCCGCGCCACGAGCACCCACATCCTTGATGCACGATACACCGGTTCCGGGATACCGGGCGAGCACCGGCACCCGCGGCGCGAGGGGACGGTCACGGTTCGGAGCGCAGGAGTTTCTGCCGGGGGGGTGTACTTCTACCGTGCAGACGTGCAGAGCAGTCCCGCCCACAGCGTTGTCGGGCAGGTGATACACGGGATCGAGCTTGTCAGGCTTGCAAAGGATAATGATACCTTTGCCGTCACCGTCCGGCCCGCACGCATCGACCTTCTCGGGGCCCCGCTTCTCGAAGCAGAGCGGATCGCATTAGAGCGCGGGTTTACCCTGCACGTGGACAGTCACGAAAAGACCCGGATTGTCGTCTCTCAGGAACCGGGGACGACCCTTGATGTGCTCAACGAGAAGGTGGCAACGGTTGTCACTGCCCCGTCATCAAAGGTTGTGGATATTGTCCTTGACGATGCAAAAGCCCCCATGAGCTGCGCAACATTCCGCAGGCTCACGGGGCTTGCCGACCATGATGCCGGGATGATGCCCCTCTTTTTTAAGTTCGATGACGTCTTCCTCTTCAAACCGGCGATCCCGCCAGAGACAAAGATTATTCCCGAGAACACGCCGTCCGGTGAAGTCCCGGCCGCAGTCCTCGCGATAACAAACGACTCCCGCAAGGGATCGGGAATGGTCGGTGTGCGGCTTTCAAAAAACAGTGAGTTTGGCCCGACATCGGAACCATTCGAGGGCACCAATGTCATCGGAAGAGTGCCCGATTTTAGCAAGCTGAAGAATTTTAAGGAGACAGAGATGGTGTATATCAGGGAGGTGGGGCAGTGACGGAGTACGTGCCAATAAATCCCGGTTCTGTAACGAAGTATGTCCTGGTCGAGTCGCCGACGCTGACCCCGGCAGATCTGGCGGTTTTCGCCTACGAGGTCTCGGAAGGGGTTATGATCAAGGAGACCTGTTTCGGGCTTGCGATCAACGGGACAGAGGATGTCGTGGACCGGCTGATCGTAAAGCTCCGTGCGGTTGACCCGGACCATATCTTCACCAAGGACCGGGGGTTTGTCCCCGGGGACCCCCGCCGGTGCCGGGCAAGCCTTGGCGGGGCACGGCCGGGTTTTCACGGGATCGAGTTTGAGACAACGGTCCTCCCTTATGTCTCGTTCGGCCTCAAAGAACTCCGGACCCGGAATGCGGCAGACGTCCCGGCACCGGAGATCCCGGTGGAACCGGAAAAACTGGACACCCATACCCTCAAAAAGCTGATCGAAGCGCAGGAGCCTTAAAAAAATGGCAAAGATATTCATCTATCCCGCAACGAGCCTGATACTCTCGGACCTGGTCGCCCGGTACGGGCATACCCCGCTGAGCTCGGCAACCGCCATCCGCGAACGCATCCAGACCGCGGGCCTCGAGTCGGTGCCCCTCCAGATCACTCCCGAAGAACCGAAGAAGGGACTGAAGTGGGCTGCCGTCGAGGTGCCCAGCGGGGTGCGGGGCAGGATGGCACTGTACGGCCCGATGATCGGGGCGTGCGATGCGGCGATCATCATCAGCGAGGCCGACCTTGCGTTCGGCTGCATGGGCTGTGCACGGACAAACGAGCTGATCAAGTACCTTGTCAGGGAGAAGAAGGTTCCGCGCCTCGATTTAAACTACCCGAAGTCCGAGGAAGAGGGCGTACGGTTCGTTGCGGCGATCAAACGGTTCCTCGCTGAGCAGGGAGGCGGGAAATGACCGCACCGGTCCGGATCGCCCAGCTCTCCTGCGGCCCGGAGTACAGCGGCGTCCAGCAGGAGATCAACTCGGCGGCACAGTCCGTGAACGGGGAGATCTTCTTTCCCGATATCGCGTTAAAAGATATCATACGGGACTTCGACGAATTCGGGCTTGACGTGCGGAGCCCCGACCTCAAGCTCATGATTGCGCGGGCAAAGGCGCTTGTCGACGGGCGCGTGGATGCCGATGCCATCTTCATTGCCACCTGTTTCCGGTGCGCCGAGGCGGCGATCGTGAGAAACGAGCTCCGCCGGTATATTCACAACAATTCCCGGCTGCCGGTCGTGAGCTATTCGTTCACGGAACGGACGACTGCCGGGACGCTCCTCACCCGCATGGAGGCGCTCACGACGATCGCACGCCGAAGGGCTCTGCTCGCCCGCGAGACGCAAAGCGGGCTCACGCTGGGCGTTGACTCGGGGTCATCGACGACAAAGGCCATCGTCATGAAGGACAACCGGATCGTCGGCACCGGCTGGCAGCCCACGACCGAGGTGCTCAAAAGTGCACAGGACGTAATCGACCATGCACTCGCTGAAGCGGGGGTTACGAGGGACGAGATCGAGGCTGTCGGCACCACGGGATACGGGCGGTTTCTTGTCGGAAAGGATATCAAAGCCGACCTTATCCAAGAGGAACTGACCGTCAACTCGAAGGGTGCGGTATACCTCGCCGACCGGCAGCACGGCCCGGCAACGGTGATCGATATCGGCGGGATGGACAACAAGGCGATCTCCGTGCAGGACGGCATCCCGGGGACGTTCACGATGGGCGGCATCTGCGCCGGCGCGAGCGGACGGTTCCTCGAAATGACCGCAAAACGCCTTGGCGTCGATATCACCGAGCTCGGGCCGCTCGCGATGAACGGGCTCGGCAAGAAAGTGCCGATGAACAGTTACTGTATCGTGTTCGGGACCCAGAGCCTTGTCAACGCCCTTGCCGCGGGAGCCACCCGGGAGGACGTCGCGGCTGCCGCCTGCCATTCCGTTGCAGAACAGGTGTTCGAGCAGCAGCTGCAGGAGATCGATATCAAGGAACCGGTCATCATGGTCGGCGGGACATCGCTCATCGAGGGGCTCGTGTTCGCGATGGGAGAACTGCTGCAGACAAAGATCATGGTGCCGCCCCACTCCCAGTATATCGGGGCCGTGGGATCGGCGCTGCTCGCAAGCGGGTTTATCAAGGAAGGTTAGATGCAGTCGGTTGAGTACTTCGAAGTCGAGTGCCCCGAACCGCGGGGCGGGGAGTACTACAAGCAGATCGCAAACGACGTACTCCTCGACCATAACCTGATCCGGGTGATCCAAAAACTCCATATCTGGGTCGACCCGGGCATCCCGATCTTTGTCGCCGTTGGTGTGCTCCATAAGATTACCAGCCTCGTGAGAGTGCGTGATTTTGCGGCGGTAACCCCGCTCGTGGGAAAGATCACGCTGGTCCTTGCAAACGAGACGTACCTCGCCCCGATGCTCAAAATTTTTTTAGAACGGTTCGGGCAGAACCATGTCGAGCAGGCGGACAGGTTCACGGTTATCCTGCGGGACGTCTCCATCGAACCAAAGGAGGTCGAGGAGATCGTCGTTGCCGACCCCAGCGAATCGGTGTACAAGGACCTGATCTACGTGCTCAAGTGCATCGCCCCCGAAGGGTTCCGGATACGGCGCGAATACTTCACAAAGAGCACATTTTACTTTGTTGCAAGCGAGGACACGCTCGCCGCGGATGTGGACGCGCTGGTGAAGTCGAAGTTTGAAAAGATTGGGGAGGCGATGCCATGATCCTTGTCCCCATCACCTACCGGGGCGGCATATACCGGAACAACGAGATCGTAGACCTCATTGAGGATATCGGCGGATACATTGTCCAGAAACACATCATCGCGTCCGAAGTCGTGCTCCTGTGCTTCATGCCGCAGGACGACGTGGGGATCCTCCGGGCGGCTGCAAAACCGCTCGGGGGCGAGGTGACCGATTCGCCGCTCGTGGGCACCGAGATCGCGGTCGTTTCCATGAGCCTTGAGATCCATCACCTCCCGCACCCGTCCTGCGATATTGCCGAATACCTGCGCAGGCTCGGGGCAAAGTCCAACATGGTCGGGCTTGCACGGGGCGTGGGCAAACGGATCGCTGCACTCAATGACGAGGAGCGGGACGTGATCAACGAACACGACCTCGCGATATACCTGATGGGTAACTTCGAGAAGTGCATCGAGTACAAGATGCCGAAGATGCGCCGCGGAATTGACGTGCCGATCGTGCTCTGCGGGGGACCTGATAAGGAAGCGCTCCAGCGTATCTGCGACCCGCCGGTGGACGGGTACATCGGCAACGTGGGCAGGTTCATGCACCGGACAAAAGAGTCCGAGGAGCTCGCCAAACTCGACGAGATCGTCAGCGAGATCACCCGGGTGCTCGAGAAGAAGCGCATCAGTATCGCAAAGGACCCGCTCTCGGTCTCCCCGGCACGCCTCATGGACTTAATCCGGGAGCATGTGCCGGAGATCCATGCCGTGACATCCCCGACACCGCTGACCGTCCAGATGAGCGGCCTGCGGGTCAAGCTCCCG